>Ga0222419_100370_pt1 | contig 50911 bp, 46 predicted proteins | sample 1B20Ametagenome_FD_182474 | JGI IMG/M metagenome (GOLD analysis project Ga0222419, IMG submission 182474) | Enriched microbial communities from leaf-cutter ant dump, University of Wisconsin, Madison, United States - 1B20A (version 2) | ecosystem: Environmental > Terrestrial > Nest > Insects nest...
CTTTATGTTTCCGTCGGCACACTGGGTGTGGAAACGGGCAGTTTGAGTGTTACGCCAGAGGTGAGGGTGTTGACCCTCAGTTCGACTTCCACCGATTTGAAACCAGAGCGTCTGACAGGAAGCGTGCAAAAAGAATCGAATCCTACCTTAATCTCTTTCGGTGTCAAAGTATTAAAGAAGTTTTAAGAATCACCTGTTAGTAAGGTGTTTTCTTTTTGGTCTGATAACTATATTTTCTTTTTTCAATAAGAAAATTGCCTTTTCCGGTGTGATTCTTTTTTCTTCTGGCATAGTCTTTTAGTATTAATTTTTGATCAATGAATACATAAAAATTCTACTGTTTTGAAAAGATCAGGATACAAGATGATTTCTAACTCGCCATTTAGTTATTACTGCAGTGGATTTTGGAGGAAAATATTGAATCTTAATATCAGCAGTATCATTAGTTGCAGACTATCAGAATTTTGCATAAAATATAGAAAAATACTTAAAACTAAATTTATTAGTTTTTCGGTGACAAGGTGACAGGATTGAGCCTATTAACTTGTTGTATATCAAATAAATAACAAAAAGGTCAAAAATAGTAAAGCCTGTAAATGCTTGATTTACAGGCTTTATCCGACATCGTCGGGATGGCGGGATTCGAACCCACGACCTCCAGCACCCCATGCTGGCGCGATACCGGGCTACGCTACATCCCGAAGGACCCGAACTCAACGTCCGGGGATGCAAATTTATAGATAAAGTTCATTTTTGCAAATAGGCAATGCGGCCAGCCGGGCCGTTTTGATATAATATCAAATTTAGCTATGTTTGGCCTTTTACTTAGTGAACAATGAGCAAAGCAATAATCAAAACAGAAAAAGGAGACATGACCGTTCAGTTTTACGATCAGGACGCTCCAAATACAGTAGCTAACTTTTTAAAACTCGCAAAGGAAGGTTTTTATAACGGAGTCACTTTTCACCGCGTGATCCCTGATTTTGTGGTCCAGGGCGGAGATCCGACAGGAACCGGCGCTGGCGGTTCAGGAACAAGAATCAAATGTGAGCTTACAGGCGGCAACCAGTATCATGACCGGGGCGTACTGTCTATGGCCCATGCCGGCCGCGATACCGGAAGCTCACAGTTCTTTATCTGCCACAGCCGTAACAACACGGCCCATCTTGACCGCAACCATACCTGCTTTGGCAAAGTGATCGAAAATGTAGATGTTGTAGATGACATCAGGCAGGGTGACAAGATTTTAGGAATTGACGTAATAGAAGAATAACATGAATTTAAGAGGAATCGTAGCAGTGTCCGGACGCCCGGGCCTGTTTAAGCTGGTAGGTCAGAACAAAGGTGGGTATGTGCTGGAGAGCCTGGATGCACAGAAAGTCAAGATCGTAGCCAACATTACGACCACCAAACTGGCCTCCCTGGAAGACATTACCGTATACGGGCAGGAAGAAGACCTGAAACTGGTCGATGTGTTCAAGAACATCTCTGCTGCAGGCCAAGTGCCGGAAGCAAAAGCAGATGCCGCCACCCTGAGGAAATTCTTTAAAGAAGTCGTACCGGATCATGACGAAGAAAAAGTATATACCTCTGATGTCAAAAAGATCGTGAGCTGGTACTACATCCTGAAAGACCTTCCCATCTTCAAAGAAGAAGCACCTGCCGAAGGCGAACCGGAAACCGCAAAAGTAGAAGAAAAAGCAGAGAAAAAGCCAAAAACACCAAAACCAGCAGCCAATGCCAAGGCTCCTGCCAAAACAGCCCAGCCGGCAAAGAAAGCAAATATGACAAGTAAGAAAGGGGTATAACAGCCCCTTTTTATATTCCCTCAGCCACGGCCTTCATCTTAGCCAAACCGGTCCTGGCAACCAGCAAAGCATCCTGCTTATAATAATTTTCATTAAAAACCTCCAGCGACAGTACGACCGGCCTTTCAGGATTTTTCAGCAATCTGAGCATCTGACGGAGCGGGGCCACGCCGTCACCTGGATAGATCCGGTCCGGCTCAGAAATCCTGGCAGGAGCGATCCCCGCAGGATAATCATTGATATGGAAAACCTCTACCGCATTCCGGCCGGCAAAAGCAATACTCTCCACGCTGGAGCCACCTTTAAAGATATGAAAGGCATCCATCAGGATCCCGGCCTCTGCATAGCCGCTTTCCGCGGCCACATACAGTACCTGGCTGATCTTTTTTAGATTTTGAGATCCACCCCACATTTCAGCGACAGGCTTTACACCGGTCTTTCTGCCCAACTCCAGGATGGCAATATAGCGTTCGGTGATGGTATCCAGACCGATCAGCGGAAGATCCGTAGCGCCCATGGGAGGTGCAGCGACGCGTTTGCAGCCAATTTCAGCAAGGAGTTCCATTTCAGCTTGCAACTGCACCAGTGCGGCCTTTCTCACTGCCTCGTCATCTGCGATCCATTTGGCAAATCCGATCGCATTTTCCACCGTAATGCCCAGGTCGCTGATGATCCTGCGGGCCTCCGCAACCGATCCTCCATTTTGAAGGTAGGCCTGCAAGCTGTCGATCCAGATTTCCACTGAACGAAAGCCAGCCTTTGCAGCCACCTGCAATTCTTTAACAAAACCAAGTTTCTGGCCGCGAATGGTGCTCATGTTGAGCGAAAATTTAAAAGGGACCTCCGGCGCAGCACCAAGCGCACCTACCGGTGCGCCAAGCAGGGAAACACCTGTGGTGAGCCCCAAAGTCTTCAATACCTGCCGGCGGTTGGGCAACAAAATGGCCATGATCAGAAAATTTTAAAAACTTCCGGAAAGATAGCCATTATAATCAGGTAAAATACCACAAAACGACAAAAGCAATGACCGAAAGTATGATGGCAATGATGTAGCTCATCCGGTCTTTCCTGGTATCGCTTTTGAACTTATAATTCCGCTTGTAATCTGAAGGTAATCGCATAATGAGTTCTCCTTTAAATAAATGATGTCACCGCTCGTCAGATTCCATAAATCTATATGTGATGATACGGTTCCCCTTTCAGGATCGTAAAAGCCCTGTATAACTGCTCGGTAAAGAAAAGGCGCACCATCTGGTGGGAAAAGGTCATGTCCGACAAAGACATGCTGCCGTTTGCCCTTTTGTAGACCGAAGCATCAAAACCATAGGGGCCGCCGATCACAAATACCAGATGCTGAACACTTCCGACCATCTGTTTGTTCAGATAATCGGCAAATTGAACGGAAGTGTACTTTTTCCCTTTTTCGTCCAGCAAAATAACTATATCCGTATTGCTGACCTGTTTCAGGATAAGCTCTGCCTCACGTCCCTTTTGCTGGGCCTCGCTCAGGTGCTTCGTATTTTTCAGCTCCGGGATGACAGAGACCGCAAAACTGATATAATGCTTCAGCCTTCCAAGATACTTATCGATCCCCTCCGCCAGGTATTTTTCTTCGGTCTTTCCTGTAACAAGTAATGTAATCTTCATCTAATTCCGGGACTGATCTGGATTCCCTATATTTATCAAACTTAGCTAAAACTGTCATATAATGGGTAAAACAAAGCAGGATATTTTAAACAGTTACCAGCAGCTGGCAGCCCGGCAGCAAGCAGACATCGATGTGCTGGACCGCAAGCTTCGCAGCATTTCACTTTCCAGGCTTGCTTTGTTCATTGTAGAGATCGCATTGGTGGTCATGATGATCAATATGGGGCTTAAATGGTTCCTTTTGCTGCCTGCTCTGATACCCTTGATCCTTTTCCTGGTGCAGGTAAAAAAACAAAGCCAGGTCAGCAATGAACTGGCCTATGCCCGCAAACTGCTCTGGATCTACCAGAACGAGATCAGCCAAGTCACTACAGGACAAAATGGTTACAGCAGCGGTGCGGCATTTGAAAGCGATACTCACCCTTATGCTTCAGATCTCGATATTTACGGCCCCGGGTCTCTCTTTGCCATGCTGAACAGAGGCAATACCCGCAAGGGCCAGCAACTGCTGGCCGCCGCGCTTGGCAGACCTGAGCCAGCCGCTGTCATTCAAAAAAGACAGGAAGGCATCGCGGAACTGCGGGAACACCTGGAAAAGACCTTTCACTTCAGGGCACAGTTGCAGGACCACGATCCCGTCCAAATGGAACAGGTCAGGGAAAAACTCCAGAACCAGTTGCCTCTGCAGTTAAAGTTTACCCGGAAAAATTGGCTGAAGCCCTGTTTAAAGCTCGTGCCTGTGCTGATCAGTGCCATTTTTGTGGTCGGCATGATCTATGGAGGGATCATCTGGAATATCTTCGGTATAGTCGCATTGTTCAGCGCAGCATTGACCTTCTCCCAGCTCAAATACATCAACCGGCTCTATTATGGCTTCAGCGGAAGTTACAACCAGATCAACGCTTTTGCCAGTACCATCCGGTGGACAGAACAGACGGCATGGAAGAGCAGTTACATCCTCGGTCTCTTCAGCAGCAGCCAGGTCAGTGTCAGTACGGAGATCCGGCAGCTGGCCCGGATCATACAAGCCTTTGACGCCAGGCTGAACATACTGTTGGGCATGGTCCTCAACCTGTTCCTGCTTTGGGACCTCAGGTGTTCGCTGAGACTGGCAGACTGGTACCAGCGCTCGTCGGGCGAACTGCTGAAAGGACTAGACAGGGTAGGGCAGTTTGAAGAGCTGATCGCTTATGCAACACTTCACTACAATGAGCCGGATTGGACTTTCCCCAGGATCAATGACGAATTCAGTTTCAGTGCCAAACACCTCGGGCATCCGCTGATCGGCGAGCAGGAAAGGATCGTAAATGATTTTGAGTTTGCCGCCAAACCTACTGTAGACATCGTGACAGGCTCCAACATGGCAGGAAAGAGTACCTTTCTCAGGACCATAGGGATCAATATGGTGCTGGCCTATGCCGGTGCACCGGTATGTGCTTCTTCGCTTTCTCTCAGCGTATTCCACGTACTTTCCTACATGAGGATCAGGGACTCGCTCAACGACCATACCTCTACTTTTAAAGCCGAGCTCAACCGGCTAAAAATGATCCTGGACCAGACGGCGGGACCAGAAAGCTCCTTCGTCCTGATCGATGAAATGCTGCGCGGGACCAACAGCCGGGACAAATACCTGGGCTCAAAAGTTTTCATAGAAAAACTGCTTGACCAGGGCACACCCGCCTTGTTCGCTACCCACGACCTGCAATTGTCCGAAATGGAGGCACAATACCCGCGGCAGGTCCGGAACTATCACTTCGACATCCGGATCAATGAAACAGAAATGCAGTTTGACTACCAGCTCAGGCAGGGCCCCTGTAAGACTTTCAATGCAGCATTGCTGCTCAGGCAGATCGGTTTAACACTGAATTAACATCAGCATTACATCATGCAGTTTATATTTGGATAAATATGATTAAATCGTCTGACTTCGGGAACGGATTTTTATGGGGAGTGGCTGTTGCAGCTGCCCAGATAGAAGGCGCAGCAGAGCTGTACGGTAAAGGCCCGTCTATCTGGGATACATTCTCCAAACGCTCAGGCAAGATCAAAAAAGGCCATCATCCGCTGGTTGCCTGCGATTTTTACCACAGCTACGAAACAGACATCCGGCTGGTCAAAGCTTTGGGCTTCCAGGTATTCCGGTTCTCCATATCCTGGCCGCGCCTGCTGCCCGGTGGTAAAGGCCGTATCAACAATGAAGGCATCCGCTTTTACCACCAGGTCATCGACACCTGCCTGGAAGAAGGGCTCATACCATACGTTACGCTCTATCACTGGGACCTGCCCGAGGCACTGGAGCTGGAAGGCGGCTGGACCGCATACAGCATCAACCATGCCTTCAATGAATTTGTCACCCTGTGCGCCAGGGCCTATGGTGATAAAGTCAAAAACTGGATCGTTCTGAACGAGCCCTTTGGCTTTACCTCACTCGGCTACATGCTGGGTATACATGCACCTGGAAAAACCGGGCTCACCAATTTCTTTTCTGCAGTGCATCATGCCGCCATTGCCCAGGCAGAAGGAGGGCGGATACTGCGGGCAGAAGTAAGCGGTGCCAATATCGGGACCAGCTTTTCCTGCTCAGAAGTACATCCCTACACCCAAAGCGAAGCAGACCAGGCCGCAGCCCGGCGTTTCGACTGCCTCATGAACCGGCTGTTCATAGAACCTGTACTGGGCATGGGCTATCCGGAAACAGACTGGGACGTGATGGAAAAATTTACCATTCAGCATTCTACCTGGAGGCATACCGAACGGCTAAGCTTCGATTTCGATTTCATCGGCCTGCAAAATTACTTTCCCATTACGGTAAAATACAATGCGTTCGTGCCCATTCTTCAAGCCTGGGAGGTCAAGGCCAAAAGCCGCAAAAAACCTCATACGGCAATGGGCTGGGAGGTCAGTGCAGACAGCTTTTATAATATCATTAAACAATTTGCCGCTTACCCTGGCATCAGGCAGCTCATGATCACGGAAGGCGGGGCGGCCTACCACGACCGGCTCAGCGGCAACCGTATCGACGACCACGAACGCATTGTGTATTTCCAACAGTACCTGGAAGCCCTGCTTAAAGCAAAGAATGAGGGCATCAACATTACCGGCTATATGGCTTGGACCCTCATGGATAATTTTGAATGGGCAGAAGGCTACAATGCACGCTTTGGATTGGTGCACGTAGATTTCAGGACCCAGCAGCGCACCATCAAGGACTCAGGGCACTGGTTCCGGGAATTTTTGAATCATTGATCAAAATTACTATCTTTAAAGGACAGGCCTGACCTGTTCAGGCTCCCGGACTGATGAAACGCTATGAACAAGATCGTTGTATTTGAAACCTTTTATAACCCAATTGAAGCTAGTATTGTGAAATCAAGACTCCTGGATAGCGGCGTGCAATGTTTTCTTTCCGATGAGCATACGCTTACCGTAAACCCGCTGTACAACCAGGCGCTGGGCGGGGTAAGGCTCCACGTATTTGAAAACGATATTCCGTTGATCCAAAGCATCCTGAATGAAGAAGCCGGAGAGATCCCTGCAGAAGAAACCACAGCATCAGGAGAAGCCTGTCCATATTGTGGTTCCTGCAATACCGGCTACGTGCAGGCAACCCAAAACAGGTTCAGTATCTTCACCATGCTGGTCTCCTTCCTGCTGGCGATCTATCCGTTCCGTGCAAAAAAAGCATACCATTGCTTCGATTGTACGCAGGAGTTCTGAATCTCTGGTCAACAGTAAGTCAGCCATTGCTCCGAAGCAAAAGAAACGTTTCCGAAACAAAAAACTCCCGCCTTTCGGGCAGGAGTTGAGCTCATCAGAAAAGCGATAGCCGCTTTTATATTTTTGGCAATTCGTCAGACATTTTTTGCAGCAGCTTCCCTGCGGATGATGTTCAGCGCACCCCCTGCCTTGAACCAGTCGATCTGTTGCGCATTATAGCTGTGGTTGACCACGATCTCTTCTTTCGAGCCATCTGCATGGTTCAGAACCAGCGTCAGCGGCGTATTGGGTGCAAAACTGGTCAGTCCAACAATATCTACCACATCATCTTCCAGGATCTTGTCATAGTCATCCTTATTGGCAAAAGTAAGTGCCAGCATGCCCTGCTTTTTCAGGTTGGTCTCATGGATACGGGCAAATGATTTCACCAGTACCGCACGCACACCAAGATGCCGCGGCTCCATGGCGGCATGCTCACGGCTTGAGCCCTCTCCATAGTTTTCGTCACCAACTACAATGGAACCCAGACCGGCAGCCTTGTAGGCACGCTGCGTGGCAGGGACAGGGCCATATTCCCCGGTCAGTGCATTTTTCACGAAATCTGTTTTCTCATTGTAGAAATTGACTGCGCCGATCAACATGTTGTTGGAGATATTGTCCAGATGTCCGCGGAACTTCAGCCAAGGGCCTGCCATGGAAATATGGTCGGTCGTACACTTGCCTTTAGCCTTGATCAGCAACCTCAGGCCTTTCAGGTCAGTGCCTTCCCATGCCGCAAAAGGATCAAGCAGCTGGAGCCTGTGTGAAGTAGGTGAAACGATCACCTGCACACCACTGCCATCGGCAGCCGGCTGCTGATAACCTGCATCTTCAACCGCAAAGCCGTTGGTAGGCAGCTCATAGCCGGAAGGCTCATCCAGCTTCACCTGCTCGCCCTTGCTGTTGGTCAGGGTATCGGTGATCGGGTTGAAACCCAGGTCCCCGGCAATCGCCAGGGCAGTTACCACCTCCGGCGAAGCCACAAAGGCAAACGTATTGGGGTTGCCATCGGCACGTTTAGCAAAGTTCCTGTTAAAGGAATGCACGATGGTGTTCTTTTCTTGTTTTTCAGCACCTACCCGGTCCCACATCCCGATACAAGGGCCGCAGGCATTGGTAAAGACTTTGGCGCCGATGCTTTTGAACACGTCCATAAAGCCATCACGCTGGATGGTATAGCGGATCTGCTCAGAGCCCGGGTTGATGCAGTATTCGGCACTGGTCGTCAGGTCCTTGTCTGCAACCTGTCTGGCCACGCTGATGGCCCTGGATATATCTTCATAAGAAGAGTTGGTGCAGGAACCGATCAGGCCCACTTCAATTTTGGTAGGCCATCCGTTGGCGGCGGCGACCTCTTTCATTTTCGAGATCGGGGTAGCCAGGTCCGGTGTAAAAGGCCCGTTCAGGTAAGGTTCCAGTTCTGAAAGGTTGATCTCGATCAGCTGATCAAAATATTTCTCAGGCTCGGCATAAACTTCAGCGTCGCCGGTCAGGTGCTCCCTGATGGCATTTGCAGCGTCAGCTACTTCTGTACGACCAGTTGCACGCAGGTAGCGCTCCATGCTTTGGTCATAACCAAAAGTAGAAGTGGTCGCGCCGATCTCTGCGCCCATATTGCAGATCGTGCCTTTGCCGGTACAGCTCATACCGGTTGCGCCATCACCAAAATACTCAACGATCGCGCCGGTGCCTCCTTTTACGGTCAGGATGCCGGCCACTTTCAGGATCACGTCCTTGGCAGAGGTCCATCCGTTCAGTTTTCCGGTCAGCTTAATACCGATCAGCTTGGGAAATTTAAGTTCCCATGGTAGTCCGGCCATCACATCGCAAGCGTCTGCACCGCCGACACCGATCGCGACCATGCCAAGTCCGCCGGCATTCACCGTATGTGAATCCGTACCGATCATCATTCCTCCCGGGAAAGCATAGTTCTCAAGCACCACCTGGTGGATGATGCCGGCGCCCGGCCTCCAGAAGCCGATGCCATATTTATTGGAAACAGAAGCCAGGAAATCAAATACTTCCTTGCTTTCTGTATTTGCCGCAGGCAGATCTATTTCGGCACCGCTCTTTGCTGTGATCAGGTGATCGCAGTGTACGGTAGAAGGGACAGCCACTTTGGGCCTTCCGGCCTGCATGAACTGTAAGAGTGCCATTTGTGCAGTGGCATCTTGCATGGCCACACGGTCAGGAGCAAAATCTACATAATCAGTACCCCTCACATAAGCGGTACTTGCCTGCCCGTCCCAAAGGTGGGCGTAAAGAATTTTTTCCGAAAGTGTTAAAGGTCTGCCTACTAATTTACGGGCCGCCTCTACACGGGGGCCGAAGTTTGCATACACCTTTTTGATCATTTCTATATCAAAAGCCATTGATAGTAAAGGTTAAAAGGGTAAGAATTATAAAATTGAGCGAATTTACAAAAAAAAACAGCCCTGTGTGATCATCCTAAGATCATTATATTATTTATACCTGTTCTAAATTATGCTGGTTCTGTTTCATATCCGGGGCGAAAAAGAAAGCTTCTTCATTTCCCGTGCAACCTTATCTGCTGCGTTCTTTCTCAAGATCAACCGGGGGTTGATAGTTCCGGATGACCTACCAACCCTGTCAGCTTCCTGTCAATCTTTTTATAAGAAGGATCATCAAAGGATTCTTGGTCCTGCACCCATGTAATAGCCATACTATGGTGGAGCAGCTAGCGTTCAAAAATGAACAACAGTGTCCGGTAATGAACGACCTGGTGTCGGGTGCTGTTTTTAACGATCTGTAAATCAATAATGTGTATAATTTTTCTGGTCTGGTCTCTGTTTGGCAGCGTCCGCAACGTCAGAGTGATTCAAAACGATAACCCAGGTTACTGAAGTGCAGGAGCATCTTCGGCAGTGTGTATTGCAAACGGTCAAAGGCTTTGAGGCTGTCATGAAATACGACAATGGCACCATTGCCGGTATATTTCAGTACACCCCGGAGGCATTTTTCGGGGGAAAGGCTAGTGTCAAAATCGCCGCTCAGTACATCCCACATGATGATCTGAAGACCGGGATAGTGCTGGCGGAGCTTTTGGACCTGGGATTTTTTGATTCTGCCGTAAGGGGGACGGAACAGTTGGGTTTGTGTGAGTTGCTGGCACATTTGAAAGTTTTTTAGGTATATTTCATCCGGCGTATCCCATCCACGTAAGTGATTAAAGGTATGATTGCCGATGCTGTGACCCTCGTTCTTTATGCTTTCAAATACTTCCGGGTGTTTCCGGATATTGTCCCCGATACAAAAGAATGTTGCTTTTGCCTGGTGGTCTTTCAAAGTTTTCAGGACAAAATCTGTAACATCGGGTATAGGCCCGTCGTCAAAGGTCAGATAAATGACTTGTTGGTCCCGGTTCTTATGCCAGGTAAGCGATGGGTAATACCATTTTAACAGAAGCGGGGATTTGACCAGGTACACGGCTCAAAATTAAGTAAAAAACTGAGGGGTGTACCCGAAAATTTACAAAATGAATAAGTTGTTTATATTAATATTGTGAAACTAAAATTATGAAAAAAAATATTCCAAGTCCTGCAGTATCCTGGCTGACCTGTATCGTCTCTTGTGGTTTGTTCCTGGGATTGACAGGGCAAGCCCGTGCGCAGGAAATGATCACCATACAACAGGCCGTTGAAAAAACCCTGAACAACAACCTTCAGATCAAGAATTCCAAGCTGGCGGAACAACTGAATGATCTGGAACTGAAACAGTCAAAAATGGCCTTGGTCCCTACATTGAATGCAAGTGCCAACGCGGGGATCAGCTTTGGACGCAGCCAGGATCAGAACACCTTTGAGATCATCAACCAGCAACTGCTCACTTCCTCAGGTTCTGTGTCTACACAGGTTCCTGTTTTTGAGGGATTCTCAAGGCTGAACAGGATCAGGCAGAATAAATTGCTCCTGGAGGCAGGAAGGGCGAATACGGACAAGATCAAAAATGACCTGATCCTGCAAGTGATCACTTCCTATATGCAGATCTTATACAATAAGGATTTCTTAAATGCTGCGCAGCAGCAGCTTGCTGTAGCCCAGCAGCAGCTGAAGCAGCAGCAGGAGCTTCTGGATGTGGGAAATAAAACGCTTGCCGATCTTGCAGAGACCAAATCTTTGGTTGCAACTGCGGAACTTGATGTGACTACGGCTGAAAATGCCCTGACCATATCTTATCTGACCATGGCCCAACTGATGGACATCCCTTCTGCAACAAAATATGAAGTCCAGGCGCCTGCTGTCGGCAGTTTTTCTCCTGCTGCCAATCTGGACGCGGAAGCGATCTATGCGGGAGCATTGAATTTCTTTCCGGACATCAAGCTTGCCGGACTGAACACTGCTGCCGCAAAAAAGGCTGTTGACGTTGCTAAAGGTAGTTTGTATCCGAGGCTGTCATTTGGCGCTGGAATGGGCTCGTCCTATTCCTATATCTTTGGCTATGACAATCCACTTAATCCCCAGAGTACCTTTAATGAGCAGGTCAGGGACCGTTTCAGCCAGAATATAGGACTTAGCCTCAGCATCCCGATCTTCAACGGCCTGCAGGCCAGGGCAGGGGTGAAAAGGGCTAAGATCTATTTAAGCCAGTACCAGAATGATGAGCAGCTGGCACGCAACAACCTCAATAAGATCATTTACCAGGCGGTAGCCGACCTGAAGGCCGCACAAAGTACTTTTGAATCTACTTCAAAGACCTTTACTGCGCGTAAGGAAGCCTTTATTGTCATTGAGCAGCGCTACAATGTCGGGCTGGTCAATTCGCTGGATTACAATACGTCGCAGACCAATATGAACAGGGCAGAAATTGACATGATCAGGGCCAAGTATGACCTGCTTTTTAAAGCCAAGCTGATAGATTATTACCTTGGCAAGCAAATTACTTTCTAGGTTTAGCGTATATTTGAAAGACCTGAATTTTAAAGAACATTACCGGGAGACCTCATAAATAACCACTTAAACACAATAATAAATGAAACTGAAAACCATATTGATCATCGTAGGTGTGCTGATCGTACTGCTGGTCGGGGCCAAGTATACCGGTCTGATCGGAGGAGAGAAGACGGAAAAGGTGACGGTCGAAAAAGCTGCCGAAAAAAACGTCATAGAGACGGTGACTGCCAGCGGAAAGATCCAGCCTGAAACAGAAGTAAAGCTGAGTTCTGAGGTGTCCGGCGAGGTGACCGAACTACTGGTGAAGGAAGGTGATGTGGTGAAAAAGGGGCAACTGCTGATCAAGGTAAGACCGGATGTGCTGAAGTCGGGTTATGACCGGGCAGTTGCTTCCAACAGCTCCCAAAAGGCGAACGTAGCGGCGGCACAGCAGCTGCTGGAGCAGAACCAGGCCAATTTTGTGAATGCAGAGGCGACTTACAAACGCAACGTGGAGCTGCACAATAAAAAGGTGATCTCTGCCGCTGAATTTGATGCTGCAAAGGCGGCTTATCTGACTGCCAAAACCAACCTGGGCAGGTCTAAAGAGGATTATACGGCTGCCAAGTTCCAGCTTGCGCAGACTGCTGCCAATGTACAGGAGGCGGGTGCGAATCTGGCAAAGGCGACCATCTATGCGCCGGTGGACGGGGTGATCTCCAAACTTTCTGTTGAGTTGGGCGACCGTATCCTGGGTACTGCACAGATGGCAGGTACTGAGATCATGCGTATTTCCAATCTGACTTCTATGGAGGTCAATGTTGATGTCAATGAGAATGACATCAACAGGGTAAATGTCAATGACAAGGCCACCATCGAGGTGGATGCTTTTGCTGATAAAAAATTCAGGGGGATCGTTACCGAGATCGCGAGCTCTTCCAAGGACGTCGGGACGGTTACTTCTACGGACCAGGTCACCAATTTTAATGTGAAGGTGCGGATCCTGGCCGAGTCTTACAACGACATCAAAGAAGGTGCAAAGGATCTCCCGTCTCCTTTCAGACCTGGTTTGAGTGCGACAGTAGACATTGAGAGTGAGTCGGTGAAGGGGCTTTCCATCCCGATCCAGGCGGTGTTCACCGGTGACAACAACTCCAAGCCCGGTACTGAAGGCAACAATGCCAATGCAGATCAGCAAAAGTCCAAATTGTCTGACAAGACCATCAAGCAATATGTTTATGTATATGGTGCGGATGGAAAGGTCAAAAAGACGGAAGTGACCACGGGTATCCAGAACGACCAGTACATCATCATCAAATCCGGGCTGAAATCCGGACAGGAGGTTGTGACCGGCCCTTATTCTGCCATTCAGAACCGGCTTAAGGACGGCATGAAGGTGGAAAAGACCACTAAGGAACAGTTGTTCGCCGCCCCTAAATAAAGAGTCATTTTAAATAATTAACTTGCCCTGGTTTAAAACAATGAACCGGGGTTTTTTATTTATTTGTTATGGTACCTAGAGTTGCGATGATCGGGGGGGGTAGCTGGGCTACCGCCATTGTTAAAATGCTTTCAGATAATTTTACGGCAAAGGAGGTGTACTGGTGGATGAGAAATGCCGACTCGATCCGTCACCTGCAGCAATACAAGCACAATCCCAATTACCTGAGCTCTGTGGAGATCAGGATCCCTGAGGAAAACATTTCCGGCGACCTTTCACAGGTCATTGCAGCTGCAGAATATATTGTACTGAATGTCCCGGCTGCTTTCCTGAAGGAGACCCTGGCCGGCATTGCGCCTGAATCGCTGAGGGGTAAAAAGATCATTTCAGCCATTAAGGGCATTGTCCCGGAAGAGAACATGATCATCGGGGAGTTCCTGAATGAGCAATACGGGATCCCGCTGGAGGATATCCTGGTCATCAGCGGGCCCTGTCATGCCGAAGAGGTGGCATTGGAAAAGCTTTCTTACCTCACCATTGCCGGCCTGGATACAGTGCTTGCCATGTCTTTTGCCAGCCTGATCACTACCCGGTACATCAAGACCAATATTTCTGATGATATTTTTGGGACAGAGTATGCTGCGGTGCTGAAGAACATTTATGCGGTAGCCAGCGGCATTTGTCACGGTGTCGGTTATGGCGATAATTTCCAGGCGGTGCTTATTTCCAATGCCATCCGCGAGATCGAGCGCTTTGTGGATGCGGTCCATCCTATCTCCCGGGACATCAAGGAGCCTGCTTACCTTGGCGATCTGCTGGTGACGGCTTATTCCCAGTTCAGCCGTAACCGGACTTTCGGGAACATGATCGGCAAGGGTTATACGGTCAAATCTGCCCAGCTCGAAATGAACATGGTCGCTGAGGGTTATTATGCAGCCAATTGCATGCACCACGTCAACAAGAAATATAAGGTGGACATGCCGATCAGCAGGGCGGTATATGCCATTTTGTATGAGAAACACTCTCCGCATATTGAAATGCGCCTGCTTACGGAGCAACTGAATTAAAAAAGGCCCGGGAAAATAATTTCCGGACCTTTTCATTTAATGCTGCCGCTGAGCGGCCTGATGCATTTGGTTAGAACCTGCGTTTTTTGTCGCCGCCTTCGCGTCTTCCGCTTCTTTCTTCACGGCTTCTGCCGGAGAAATCCCTGAAGCCGCCGCTGTTTCCGCCTTCCCGCCTGCCGCTTCCGCTATAGCTTCTTCTGTCTCCGCCTTCTCTTCTTCCGCCATCGCGTCTTCCGCTTCCACCGCCATAACTTCCACGGCTGCGTGCACCGCCTTCGCTGTCTGCGGTCTTCTCAATTCTTACGCCGCGGCCGTTGAATTCAACGTTCCTGAAGTTATTGAGCAGGCTTTCTGCAGTTGCATTTTCCACATCAAAGAAGGAGTATACGCCTTTCAGATCGATCTTGCCGATCGCTTTGCCGCTGATCTTACCATTGTTGCAGACAAAGGACAAGAGGTCGCCCCGTGTAAAGTCGTCTACCGAACCCAGGTTAATGAACATGCGGGTATAGCCGTCATTGTTGCGGCCCCGGTCGCTTCTTTCACTGCGCTCTCCTCTTTCACCACGTTCTCCGCGCTCGTCATGGGCGTTCAGATCGGGTGCATTTTTATAATATTCCAGGAAACGGTTGAATTCGAGCGAAGCAAAGCGCTTGATCACTTCTTCTTTGCTCAGCTGTGAAAATTCGTCCATGATCCTTGGGATGTACTGTTCGATCTGTGCTTCGTTGACTTCTACATTGTGTACTTTGTGCACCAAGGCAAAGAGTTGCTTTTCACACACGTCAAAACCGGTAGGGAGGTCTGCTTTGGTAAATTTCTTGCCAATGATCTTTTCGATCTGGCGGATCTTGCCCAATTCCCTGGAGTTGACGATACAGATGGAAACACCTGTTTTTCCTGCGCGTCCGGTACGTCCGCTCCGGTGGGTATAACTCTCTACTTCGTCCGGAAGGGAATAGTTGATCACGTGGGTCACGTTGTTTACGTCTATCCCCCTGGCCGCCACGTCGGTGGCGATCAGCAGTTGCATGTGCCGGTCACGGAAGCGCTGCATCACCTTGTCCCGTTGCTGCTGGGAAAGGTCTCCGTGCAGGGCGTCGGCGTTGTAGCCGTCCTTGATCAGGTGCTCTGCTACATCCTGGGTGTCCATCTTGGTCTTGCAGAATACCACGGCAAATATTTCGGGGTTGAAATCCACAATGCGCTTCAGTGCAGCGTATTTGTCTCTTGCACGTACCGTATAGTATTCGTGCTCGATGTTTACGTTGCCGGTGTTCTTGGTGCCCATGGTCAGTTCGACCGGATCCTCCATGTAATTACGGGCGATCCTTCTTACTTCGGGCGGCATGGTAGCAGAAAACAGCCATGTTTTTTTATCGTCCGGGGTGGTAGACAAAATATCGTTGATGTCTTCCTGGAAGCCCATGTTCAGCATCTCGTCTGCTTCGTCAAGCACGACATATCTTACATTGCTAAAGTCAATGGCCTTGCGGCCAATGATGTCCAGCATACGGCCTGGTGTGGCTACGACGATCTGCACACCGTGTTTAATCTCGCGGAGCTGCTGTACAATGTTCGCGCCGCCGTATACGGCGACTACACTGGCTCCCGGAATGTTCTTGGAGAAATTCCTGATGTCGCTTGTGATCTGCAGACAAAGTTCCCTGGTAGGGCACAGAATAAGTGCCTGGGGCTTGTTTGTCTTAAAATCGATCAATTCTAACAGCGGCAATCCAAATGCGGCTGTTTTTCCTGTTCCTGTTTGGGCCAAACCAACAAAATCGTTATTGCCCGCTAACAGTACAGGAATGCTTTGTTCCTGGATAGGAGTCGGGTTTTCAAAGCCCAGGTCCTTTATGGCACTAACAACGTCATCACTTATCCCCAAATTACTAAATGGGTTTATCATGTATATATATTTATTTGGCCGCAAAGGTACGGTTAATAATCCGTATTTTACAGTGTCCTAACTAAATATAAATGAGCTTGTTAATTATCTGAGTCTGTCGGCAGACCTGAGCAGTTGCTCATCTTTTCTGATTCCGCGGATGGCGAGTGCGCAAAAGAGTATGGCAAGGAGGGGCAGAAATGCACCGGCGCCATAGGTTGCTTCCTCAATTCCACCGGGCAGTTTCCGGGCGTAGCTGAAGATCCAGAAGCTGAGGCCGGCGATTAGTACAAAGATTGCGCTGATGATGCGCTTTTGGGCTTTCCTGTTCCTGTAGCTAAAGATGGCGGCAAAGCAGATCACTGCGGTGATGATGACCGAAACAAACAGTGGGGTAAAGGTTTCAACCTTTACCGCCTCGCCATTGCTCTGCTGGTACAGGCCGGTTACCTTGATCCAGAATTCGGAACTGCTGTTCTGGTTGCTGACCACTGGCAGCAAGAGTAATAAAAGTAAGGTAACACTGGCCAAAAACAGCCATATTGACTGAACCCTTTGTATCATATCAAATCCATAATTTTAGCAAAGATATTAAAAGGCAAAAACTAAGCAATTCAAAAAGTCATTAAGAATAGTAGATTTGTATCATTGAACATGCAGCGTTACTTTATTGAATTGTGTTACGATGGTACCGGGTTTCATGGCTGGCAGCTTCAGCCCAATGCCCCGACGGTACAGGAAAGCCTGGACCGTGCCTTGTCGGTTTATTTCCGGCAGCCTGTGGCTACACTGGGCTGCGGCCGTACCGATACCGGTGTGCATGCTACCCAGTTTTACGCGCACTTTGATCTGGCTGTACCGGGTGACGACCTGCCAGGTACAGCGGAAGGACCTGGGGGGCCGGACGTGCTCAGGGCGGTCAGTGGCATCAATTCCCTGCTGCCTTATGAAATTGCGGTCAGGCGTATTTTCCAGGTCGCTACTGATGCTCATGCGCGGTTCGATGCCAGTTCCAGGGCTTATCATTATTTTATTCACTTTCACAAAGACCCGTTCAGACGGGGCCGCTCCTGGTTGTACAAAGGTGACCTGGATGCGGTGGCCATGAACCAGGCGGCCGCAACGCTGGCTGGTTATACCGATTTTTCCTGTTTCAGCAAGGCGCATACCCAGACCTTTACCAACAACTGCAGGATTTCTGAGGCTTTTTTTGAACCTTATATGGACGGACTCCGGTTTACGATCCGGGCAGACCGTTTCCTGAGGAATATGGTTCGCGCCATTGTAGGCACCCTTATCATGGTGGGAAGGCATGAGATCGGCCTGGATGCGTTTAAAAACATCATTGAAAGCGCAGATAGGAGCAATGCAGGGCAATCTGTTCCTGCCTGCGGATTGTTCCTGTTCAGTGTTACTTATCCTTTTGTCAAATAGCCATGTCGAAAATAACCGGAGATGCTATCAATGTCGGCTTACTGAAAAGGGTGTTTCAATATGTGAAGCCATACCGGCATATTTTTGCCTGGGCAGTGTTGCTGACCATTTTGCTGGCGCTGATCGCTCCGGTCAGGCCATTCCTGATCCAGTATACGCTGGACAACCATATCATGAAGGGTGATGGCCGGGGTTTACTATATACCACAGTGGTGCTGCTTGTGCTGCTCGTGCTTCAGGCAGTTATCCAGTTCAGCCATACCCTGCTCACCAATAGCCTAGGCCAGTCAGCAATCCGTGACCTCAGGATCAATGTGTTCAACCACATCAGCAGCCTGCGCCTCAAGTATTTTGACCATACACCGATCGGTCAGCTCATTACCCGTACGGTATCTGACCTGGAAACTATTGCAGAGATCTTTTCTGAGGGGCTCATTGTGATGATCGGGGACCTGCTGATGGTGATCGTGATCATTGGCGTCATGGTCTACAAGGATTGGGCGCTTACCCTGGTGGTGCTGCTCCCTATGCCTTTGCTGATCCTGGCGACTGCTGTTTTTCAGAAGTCTATTAAATCAGCTTTCCAGCAGATCAGGACGGAAGTGGCAAACCTCAATACTTATCTCCAGGAACACATTACGGGTATTTCGGTCATCCAGTATTTTGCCAGGGAGGAGCAGGAATACCGGAAGTTTGTGAAGATCAATGCCCGGTACCGCGATGCCAATATCCGGTCCAACTGGTACTATTCTATTTTCTTTCCGGTGGTCGAGATCATTTCTGCCATGTCGCTTGGCCTGCTGGTCTGGTATGGGTCCAGAAGTATCCTGGCCAGGCCACTGACGGTCACACCGGGAACGATCGCTGAGTTTATTCTCTATATCGGTATGTTGTTCCGTCCTATCCGGGAGCTTGCGGACAAGTTCAATACCTTGCAGATGGGTATGGTGGGTGCGGAGCGTGTGTTTAAGGTGCTGGACACGGATGAGATTACTGAAAACAAAGGGTTGCTTGCTCCGGCAGTCATGAAGGGGGCCATCTCGTTCCGGAATGTCTGGTTTGCCTACAACGATGACAAATATGTGCTTAAGAACATTTCTTTTGAGGTGGAAGCAGGCAAAACGATTGCGCTTGTCGGTGCGACAGGAGCAGGCAAATCTTCGACGATCAATATCCTCAACCGCTTTTATGAGATCCAGAAGGGAGAGGTCACGATCGACAGCATCCGCATCCAGGATTATGAATTGGGCTACCTGCGCCGCAACATTGCTACCGTATTGCAGGACGTGTTCCTGTTTTCGGATACTATTTTTAACAACATCACGCTCAGCAATCCTGAGATCAGCATGGAGCAGGTGGTGGATGCGGCGATCAAGGTCGGCGCCCATGATTTTATTGAAAGACTGCCTGGTGGTTATCAGTACAATGTAATGGAAAGGGGAGCTACCTTGTCTGCCGGACAGGCACAGCTTATTTCTTTTATCCGTGCCCTGGTCTATGATCCTTCGATTCTTGTGCTGGATGAGGCGACATCTTCTGTGGATACCGAGACCGAAATGCTGATCCAGCAGGCCATTGAGAACCTGATGCAGGGCCGTACTTCTATTGTGATCGCGCACCGGCTGTCTACCATCCAGAAAGCGGATCAGATCCTGGTACTGGACAGGGGAGAGATCAAAGAAATTGGTACGCATCAGCAGTTGCTTAGACTGAACGGTCATTACAAGCGGTTATATGACCTGCAATTCAATTCCAGGGGCGTTTCGGCAGTTAAATGATTTACTGGTCCCGGACTTGCCTGGTGCGCTGCAAGTGCCTGTTCTCATCAAACTGTACCTTGGCGACCGGATATTCTTTCAGGCTTTCCTGTACCGAGCGGACCTCTGCCTGTTGTTTTGCCGGGGCTTGTGGATAATGGCTCTGGAAAGATATGCAGTTTTCCCTCAGGTCTTCCAGCTTTTCAAATTGCTTCATGTCCTGATAAAAGCGTGGGTCGGTAGTGGCCGGCAGGAGTGCCCGCTGGTTCAGGATCTTCAGGTGCAGCAGATCCGGACTTATGCCGCTTGTTTTTTCTGCTGAATCCAGCAGCAGCTGTGTTCTCAGAAAATGCTTTTTCCGGTATTCCAGCCTGGCCTGTTGCAGCAACGTGTTGTTTTGCGGGGTCTGTGCCTGCGGTCCTTGCAGCAGGAAGGTCATCAATATGGAAAGTAGCAGGGCTTTCATGGTTGAATGCCCAATAATAACGGAAAAAACAGAAAAATCATACTTAAAAAATCACTATACTAGTCTGATGAAATCTATGCTGTTTAACCTTACTTTCCAGGTTTTGGTCGCAATCACGCTCGGTATTGCTGTGGGGGCTTTCTTTCCCGGCTTCGCAGCTCACGCCAAACTGATCAGCCAGAGCTTCATCAACATGATCAGCATGCTGATCGCGCCCATTATATTTTTTACGATCGTCCTGGGCATTGCGCACATGGGTGACATGAGAAAGGTCGGGAGAGTCGGGGGCAAAGCGCTGCTGTATTTCGAGATCGTGACCACGCTTGCCATCATGATCGGGATGCTGGTGACCAATGTGCTCAGGCCGGGTGCGGGGCTAAAGACTGTTGCGGGAGATGTGGATAAGATCAGGGCTTACACCGATCAGGCGGGCAGTATCAACTGGATCGAGTTCTTTGCACACATCATTCCCCACAATATATTTGAATCCTTTACGAAGGGGGATATTCTCCAGATTCTTTTTTTTGCCGTTCTGTTTGGTTACGGGCTGAACAAAATGGGGGAAACCGGGGCATCTTTGCTGACCGCCTTTGACAAGATCGCCAAAGTCTTTTTCAACATCATGCGATTGATCATGCGGCTGGCTCCCCTGGGTGCTTTTGGTGGCATGGCTTATAGTGTGGGTACTTATGGCCTGGGTACATTGATGCCTATGGCCAGGCTGATGGGCGCTGTTTACCTGACTTGTTTTCTGTTCATCTTCTTGGTGCTCAACCTCATTTGCCGGTACTACAGGTTCAGTTTGTGGAAGTACCTGCGGTATATCCGGCAGGAGATCCTGATCGTGCTGGGCACCTCTTCCTCCGAGTCTGTCCTGCCGAGCATGATGCAGAAGATGGAGGCTATTGGCTGCAAAAAATCCGTGGTCGGGCTGGTGATCCCCACGGGTTATTCCTTTAATCTGGATGGTACGGCGATCTATCTTTCTATGGCGGTGATCTTTCTGTGCCAGGTTTTTCATGTGGAACTGTCCATAGGTCAGCAACTGAGTGTGCTTGCGGTACTCATGGTGACCAGCAAGGGTGCAGCCGGGGTAACGGGGAGCGGGTTCATTGTGCTGGCTTCGACCCTGACGGCACTCAGGATCATGCCGGTTGAGCATATTGCCATATTGCTCGGTGTGGACCGCTTTATGTCTGAGGCCAGGGCGATCACCAATATGATCGGTAACGGGATCGCTACGATCGTGATCGCCAAGAGCGAAAATGAGTTTGATGAGCGGAAGTACCTGATGGCCACCGATCCTGCCGCGGTCCAAAACGCGGAGGAAGATATTTGACCGGTCTGTATGATTGCTGCGGAAAATCATTAAATTGCTGTAATGAAATGGTTAGCGCTTTACATTTTCCTGCTGCTGATTTGTCTTAAGGGCTTCGGGCAGTTTTATGATGTGACCCGGTTTCCGCTTGCTGCGGCTTATGAAGAGAATACCCCCATGAAGAAGGTATTTGTCTGTGCAGACGACCAGTCTGTGTGGGCTCTGTCGGAGGCTGGAAGGGTGTATTATAAGCGGCAGGCCGACGCTGGTTTTACGGAGTTTTCCGGTCTTTCCAGTGTGACCGACCTGAGCGGGTACAGTTGGGATGCCATGTATTTTGTGCTCAATTCAAATACACTTTACTATTGGGACAATACCGGGGCCGCCCGGCAGATCCAGGTAGGACAGGGTACTGTCGTGATCAATCAGATCGCTGCGGTCAAGGGGAGCACCAATGCTTTTGTGGAAGGCTTCCAGGGAAAGCGCGACTGGCTGGCCATTGCAACTGATACTTATTTATATGCGCTCAACCGGGATGCGGTACCGCAGGATCCCTTCCGGTATGGCCCGGTCACCGGTGCGATCGGTTCTGAGGGATGGAGGATCACCAATTCCGGCTATAAATCCCTTGACCTGCAATACCGGCATTCCAGTGCTGATACCTGCTTCGGTGATGTGGACCATGCTTTTTACAGTCCGGTCAAACCCAAGGCTACCGTTTTGCCTGAAATGTCCCCTGCTTATTCTTCCCAGATCAACTGCACATATTTTGAAAATGTATACAATGTGGCCCGGGATGGTCCTGCCAAGGTGCTGGACATTTGGGGTACAGACGGGGGCTTATTTGCAAAGAAGGCCAATGCCTGTGACCTTGGAGCGGTAAATAAGCTCCTGGACGTAAAGATAAATGACCTGGAAGAACTCAATTTGTTCAGGGATGTCATCAACCTGAAGCTGTTGCTGGTGGCTGCCGACGACGGCGTATATACCGGTTACATCAGTGTGGACGATCCTGATATTGTCCGGATGGATCGTTTATTCGGCTATGATGGCAAAGTGAGCAGCATTGCGCTGGAAGTAGAAGCTTATGACCAGCAGAGTGCCGGCAACGGGGTGCTTTGCCAGGGTGCTGTCTGGCTGGCTACAGCGAATGGCATCCGGCAGATGGCAGTTACTCCGCCAAAGGTCAACATCAGCCCGACCTCATTGTTCAGGTATCCCGAACTGGTTACGGTTTCGGGAGGGTTGCTGGACAATTACCCGATCTGCAATGGACAAACCTATACCTTTACAGTTCATTTCCCGGACAACAACCGGGCAGGATACCGGGTAGAGTGGCATACGGATCCCGAATTCTATGCCCAGCGGAAGGAAATCGTTGCACTCAGGGGCCAGACTACGGTGACGCTGGATTCCCGCGGGGAATATGGGATCAGGCTGATCTCAGGTTGCGGGGAGATCATAGATATAGGCAGCTTCTGGCTGCGTCTTCCGCAGCTGATCGAGCCTGAGTTCGATTATCCGCCCGTGTTGAATATCTATGAGGGCTGCAGCTTTACCTTTACGGCTAAGGCCGGGAACAAGTACCGTTGGGAGAAGGATGGCGAGATCATTCCTGGCGAAACGTCTAACATACTGACCACGACCATGCCGGGGGTGTACAAGCTGCAATACCAGGATTGTTCCAATAATTTTATTTCCTCTGAGCCTGTTGAATTGAAGACCGTCCCGGTGGTCACTCCGGTCATTGAACGCAGCAGCAGCAAGTCGCTTTGCTTTGGGGAAACGGTCACTCTGACTGCTCCCGAAGTGGCGGGCGCAACCTATAAATGGTATCCCGATGGGGAAACTACGCGTTCCATCATGGCCGGCAAGACGGGAAACTACTATGTTGATGTGATCCTGGGGGACAATTGTTTCAAAAGAAGCGCGACTGTAAAAGTGGAAGTGGATCCCGAAATTGCGCTTGCCGCGCTTCCCCAGGCGCAGATCTGTACCTTACGACAGCAGACGCTGCGGCTTACGGCGCAGGAAGGGTTTGAAAGTTATTCCTGGGATGGTGTTCCGGGCAACCTGAATTACCTGGATGTCACTGCTCCGGGTGAATATGCCCTCGAGGTGACAGATGCGGGTGGCTGTAAAGCAAGTACCGTGTATGTTGTGGTGCCTTATTGTCCGGCACTGATACCGCCAAATGCGTTCAGCCCCAACGGGGATGGCCAGAACGATGTCTGGAAGATTGAAGGTCTGGAAGATCATCCCGAGGCGGCGCTGAAGATTTACAACCGTTATGGGATGAAGGTCTATGATCAAAGTGGTACGGTCCTGCAATGGGACGGCAGGTATGATGGTAAGGATGCGGCAGCTGGTGTTTATTATTATGTGCTGACGAAAAAGGGTGAACAGGCAATGACGGGTTCTCTTGCACTGATACGCTAGAAAATCGTATTTTGCGGAAAACCAAATCAATCACAAAATGAAATATACCTGTATCCTCCTGCTTTCCGGAATACTGTTGCTTGGTTGCGGCGGTGTGAAAAGATCGGCTGACCATGCTGCAGATGACAGCAAGGGCTGGAAAAAGCTGTTTAACGGCAAAGACATCAACGACTGGTTCGTAAAGATCCACCACCATGAGGTCGGTGATAATTACGGCAGGACTTTCAGAGTGGAAGACGGGATGATCAAGGTTCGATATGACCAGTATGGTGATTTTAACGATCAGTTCGGTCACCTGTACTATAAGACCCCTTTTTCTTATTATCACCTGAGGTTTGAATACCGTTTTGTAGGTAAACTTCAAAAGGGTGCTCCTGACTATACTTTGCTGAACAGCGGCGTGATGTTCCATTCGCAGGACCCGCGTACGATGCTGAAGGAGCAGGACTGGCCGATCTCTATCGAGATGCAGCTGCTGGGCGGGCTGGGCGATGGCAAGCCAAGACCTACAGGCAATATGTGCTCGCCGGGTACGGATGTGGTCTATAAAGGCAGGATCTCTCCCGACCATTGCATCAACTCGACCTCCAAGACCTATGATGGCGACCAGTGGGTAAAAGGAGAGCTGATCGTACAGGGTAACAGATTAATTACGCACATCATCAACGGCGATACTGTGCTGCAATATTCCAAGCCCCAGATCGGCGGTGGCGTGGCAAATGGCTTTGATCCGAAGTATAAGCAGGATGGCAAATTGCTGAGCAGCGGTTTCATTGCTTTGCAGAGCGAAGGCCAGCCCGTTGATTTCAGAAATATAGAAATTAAGCAGTTGCCTCACCTTTGAAAATAGATTGCTTTTAGCTAAGTTTGCAACGAAAAAAATCCAAGATACATGAGTGTTTTAGTTAATAAAGATTCAAAAGTTATTGTTCAGGGCTTTACCGGTAATGAGGGTTCTTACCATGCTTCCCAGATGATCGAGTACGGTACAAATGTGGTTGGTGGCGTAACTCCCGGCAAAGGAGGACAGACCCATCTGGAAAGGCCTGTATTTAATACGGTAAAGGATGCAGTAGATCAGGCCGGCGCTAATGTATCGATCATATTTGTTCCTCCTGCTTTTGCAGCAGATGCCATTATGGAGGCTGCGGAGGCCGGAATAAAAGTTATTGTATGTATCACGGAGGGTATTCCTACCAGGGACATGATCCGGGTGAAGGAATATATTTCGGATAAAGATTGCCGTCTGATCGGGCCGAACTGTCCCGGTGTGATTACTGCGGATGAGGCAAAGATTGGTATCATGCCTGGCTTTATCTTCAAAAGAGGTTCCGTAGGCGTGGTTTCCAAATCTGGAACACTGACTTATGAGGCGGTTGACCAGGTGGTAAAGGCCGGACTGGGCATCACAACTGCCATTGGTATCGGCGGGGACCCGATCATTGGTACGACGACCAAAGAAGCAGTTGAATTGCTGATGAACGATCCGGAGACTGAAGGCATCATCATGATCGGTGAGATCGGAGGAGGTATGGAGGCTGAAGCGGCCCGCTGGATCAAGGCCAATGGTACTAAGCCGGTGGTCGGCTTTATTGCCGGACAGACTGCTCCTGCCGGCCGGAGAATGGGCCATGCGGGCGCGATCGTAGGTGGTGCTGATGATACGGCGGCAGCCAAAATGAAGATCATGGCCGAGTGCGGCATCCATGTGGTGGAAAGCCCTGCTGAGATTGGTTCTGCCATGGCCGGATTGCTAAAAAAATAATATCGCAAAGGAATTTCGAAGATCCTTCTTGTATAAATGAAAGCTCTGGTGATTTTTCGCCGGAGCTTTCTATTTTGTGCTGTCCCTGTATAGAACTGTTCATGACCAAATTATGGCATAATCCTGAAACCGCTCACCGGATTTTAGTCGTATCTTGTGGAATATGATATGGAAAATGAGCAGATTGATCAGTAAAACATTTATGGCTGGCGGCTTGTTGCTATTGACAGGCTTGGGTGCCTGTGCGCAGCAGCCTAAAAAAGAGGATCCTAAAAAAACGGTAAAAAATAATATGGAATGGAATAAACTTACTAAAGAGGAAGAAGATGTGATCGTGCGCAAGGGTACGGAGTATCCTGGTACGGGCAAGCTCCTCAATAATAAAGAGAAGGGTACGTATATCTGCCGCAGGTGCAATGCACCGCTTTACCGGTCGGACAGTAAGTTTGATTCACATTGCGGCTGGCCAAGCTTTGATGATGAGATCAAGGGAGCGGTACTGCGTGTACCGGATGCAGATGGCTCCCGTACTGAGATCATCTGTGCCAATTGTAAGGCCCACCTTGGCCATGTGTTTCTCGGAGAAGGGTTTACCAGTAAGAATACCAGGCACTGCGTGAATTCGATCTCCATGAGTTTTGTGCCTGATAAGAAATAATTTATTTTGCTTTGATATTTATGGAATGCCTGGTGATAACTTGCCCGGCATTTCTTGTTTTTACGGATCGAGTTTCCTTATGTTTGCAATATTCACCAACTATCGTAAATAGATGAAGTATTGTTTATTGTTATGCGGGATGCTCTTATCTTCTCTGGGTTTTTCCCAGGATCTACCAGAAAGTCAAGCTGTCAGTGATGACAAAGGCAGTGTAAGGAAGGTAACCGGTCCGGCAGAAACGGACGATGCTTCGGAGGTAGTTTCTGAAACGGTATATGCTACTTATTATGCCCGGAAGTTTGAGGGCCGGAAGACAAGCAGTGGTGCGCGCTACAGAGGGCATAAGCTGACCGCAGCACATATGAGCCTTCCTTTCGGAACGATCGTGACCGTGACCAATCCTGATAACGGTAAGTCTGTCGATGTGGAGATCAATGACCGGGGTCCACATTCCAAAAAATTCTCTATTGACGTCTCTGCTGCTGCCGCTAAAGCACTTGGGTTTTATGGCAGGGGAGTTGCACAGCTGGAGATCAGCTATTTGCCTGAAGAGGATTGACCTGTTTTACTTTTCTTTCTTTAAAGTCAGTTTTAAAGAATTATTAACAATTGAGTTTTTTTGCTATACCTTCAAAAAGAAATAATTAGCTTTTTCTGTAGTTGATTATGACGCTCATCTGATCGTGTAAACATTGGAAACCCACAGCGTGTTAACAACTTTGTTCTACAAAAAAATCAGCTTCATTTATATTTGTTTTAGTAAGATTCTTTAATAAATCACAAGGTCGTTTTTAGTTAAAGGTTTAATATTTAGTTGCTTAAGGTTGTCCTGAGATTTCGTGTCTTTTTTGATCTGGCTTATTAAATATGGATTCCGCGTCTGCGTTATTTATGGAGATCTTTTGAGTTCAACCTATCATTCACTATAGAAACACAGGCTTATGCAAGAAGAATTATTATTGAAGGAAAACAAGGACCGGTTTGTACTTTTACCGATCAAATATCCGGCGATCTGGCAAATGTATAAGAAAAGTGAGGCCAGTTTCTGGACTGCTGAAGAAATTGATCTTTCTGACGATCTGAAGCATTGGGACAGCCTGAACAGCGGCGAACGTCATTTTATTTCTCATATTCTTGCTTTCTTTGCGGCCAGTGACGGCATTGTGAACGAAAACCTGGCGGTTAATTTCATGAGCGAGGTGCAGCTTCCTGAAGCCCGGTGCTTTTATGGTTTCCAGATCATGATGGAGAACATCCATTCTGAAACTTATGCACTGCTGATCGATACTTATATCAAGGACCCGGAAGAAAAGGACCGGTTGTTCCATGCAGTAGAGACGGTACCTTGTGTTGGTAAAAAGGCAGACTGGGCCTTGCGCTGGATCGAAAACGGTACTTTTGCGGAAAGGCTGGTGGCTTTTGCAGCTGTGGAGGGGATCTTCTTCAGCGGGAGCTTTTGTTCCATTTTCTGGCTGAAAAAACGCGGACTGATGCCTGGACTGACCTTTAGCAATGAGCTCATCTCCAGGGACGAGGGTATGCACTGTGAGTTTGCCTGCCTGTTGTATGGTATGCTGGAGAGCAAGCTTTCACTGGAACAGGTACATGGCATCATTAAGGATGCGGTAGAAATAGAAAAGGAATTCATCACCGATGCCCTCCCCGTGGCACTGATCGGTATGAATGCCAAATTAATGTCCCAGTATATTGAGTTTGTTGCCGACAGATGGGTACAGGAACTGGGCTATACCAAAATATACAATGCGGCCAATCCATTTGATTTTATGGAGATGATCTCCCTGCAGGGCAAGACCAACTTCTTCGAGAAGCGGGTGGGAGATTACCAGAAGAGCGGTGTCCTGACTGCTTCTGAGGACAAGGCCCAGGCATTTTCACTGGACGATGATTTTTAACCAGTACAAATAGAAACTGATTTATTTATTAAACAAGGCATTTGGTAATGGTCAAGGGACTCTGCGCTCTGTCCCCGGTACCTGCTGATTGCCATAACCCTAAAATACCTAGAAAATATGTTTGTAATAAAAAGAGACGGCCGCAGGGAAGCGGTCAGATTTGACAAGATAACGGCTCGGATCGAGAAGTTATGCTATGGCTTTAATGCCGAACTTGTAGACCCGATAGATGTTGCCAAGAAGGTGATCGAAGGTTTGTATGATGGAGTAACGACATCTGAACTGGACAACCTGGCAGCTGAGACGGCGGCCTCTTTGACCACAAAACATCCTGATTATGCATTGCTGGCTTCCCGTATAGCGGTATCCAACCTGCATAAAAATACGACCAAGTCTTTTTCGAAGACCATGGAGATGCTGTACAACTATGTGGATAACAAGACCGGAAAACTGGCCTCACTGATCGCTGATGATGTGTGGGAAGTGATTAAGGAAAATGCGGAAGTACTGGACAGCACCATCATTTATGACCGGGATTTTGGCTTTGATTACTTTGGTTTCAAGACGCTTGAAAAATCTTACCTGCTGAAAGTGGACGGACAAATCGTGGAACGTCCCCAGCATCTGTTCATGCGGGTGGCAGTCGGCATCCACAAGGGCGATATTGACAGCGCCATTGCCACCTATAACCTGATGAGCGAGCGCTGGTTCACCCATGCTACACCAACTTTGTTTAACGCTGCTACTCCTAAGCCCCAGATGTCTTCCTGCTTCCTGCTGACCATGCAGGATGACAGCATTGAAGGGATCTATGATACGCTGAAGCAGACCGCCAAGATTTCACAGAGTGCAGGCGGTATCGGTCTGAGCATCCATAACATCCGTGCTACCGGTGCTTATATCGGCGGTACGAATGGAACCAGCAACGGGATCGTGCCGATGCTGAAAGTATTCAACGATACCGCGCGTTATGTTGATCAGGGCGGCGGCAAGCGCAAAGGTGCTTTTGCCATTTACCTGGAGCCATGGCATGCCGATGTGCTGAGTTTCCTGGACCTGCGCAAGAACCACGGCAAAGAGGAACTTCGTGCACGTGATCTGTTCTATGCCCTCTGGGTATGTGACCTGTTCATGAGGAGGGTAGAGGAAAATGGCGACTGGAGCTTGTTCTCTCCTGATGAGGCGCCGGGACTGGCCGATTGCTTTGGTGCTGAATTTGATGCATTATACGAGCGCTATGAGCAGGAGGGAAGAGCCCGCAAGACGATTAAGGCCCAGGAATTGTGGTTTGCCATTCTGGATTCACAGATCGAGACCGGTACGCCGTACCTGCTGTACAAGGATGCAGCCAACAGCAAATCCAACCAGCAGAACCTGGGTACGATCAAAAGTTCCAACCTTTGTACGGAGATCATCGAATATACATCCAAAGACGAGGTAGCAGTTTGTAACCTGGCTTCCCTTGCGTTGCCAAGGTTTGTAGTGAACGGTGAGTTTGATCACCAGAAATTGTATGAGGTGACCTATCAGGCTACCCTGAACCTGAACAAGATCATTGACCATAATTACTATCCGGTAGAGCAGGCCAGGAATTCTAACATGCGCCACAGACCGGTTGGTCTGGGTGTGCAGGGACTGGCTGATGCTTTCATATTGATGCGCCTGCCATTTGAGAGTGAAGGGGCGCGCATTCTGAACAAGGAGATCTTTGAGACGATTTATTTTGCGGCAATGACCGCTTCTCATGATCTTGCCGTAAAGCATGGCCCTTACCAGACTTTCAAAGGCTCTCCGCTGTCACAGGGCAAATTCCAGTTTGACCTGTGGAACGTAACGCCGGATAGTGGCAGGTGGGACTGGGAAACTTTGCGCGAAAAGGTAGTGAAGGACGGCGTTTATAATTCCTTGCTGGTGGCACCTATGCCTACGGCTTCAACTTCCCAGATCCTGGGCAATAATGAGTGCTTCGAGCCTTATACCTCTAATATCTATACCAGAAGGGTATTGAGCGGTGAGTTTATCGTGGTGAACAAGCATTTGCTGAAGGATCTCGTCGCACTCGGTCTGTGGTCACCGGCCATGAAGGACAGGATCATCCTGGCCAATGGCTCGATCCAGGACATTGCCGAGATCCCGGATTACATCAAGGAACTGTACAAAACGGTTTGGGAGATCAAGATGCGCAGCATCATTGACATGGCTGCCGACAGAGGTGCTTATATTTGCCAGTCACAGTCTCTCAACCTGTTCATCAATGCGCCGAATACTTCAAAACTGACTTCAATGCATTTCTATGCCTGGAAGAAAGGACTGAAAACGGGCATGTATTACCTGCGCACACAGGCTGCCTCACAAGCGGTTAAATTTACTGTAGAAAACCAGGCAGGCAAAAACATGGAGCCGGTGATCCCTGCCCATATTGAACAGCCCGCTGAGGAGATCATTGAGGGACCGGTTTGTACTATGGAAGAGGGCTGCATTAGCTGCTCAGGCTAGACAGAAATACGATTTGAGACCTTAACTTAAAAAGTATACCGGGGCTTTGATTGATCAGGCCCCGGTTTTTTTATGCTTTGTTAGGGGATTGTAATGTTGTTGGCTTCCAGACAGTTGTTTTCAACCGGCGCAGGCTTTTAGTTATTATCTTTGCTGCGAATGACGAAACACGAGATCATTTCCTGCGAACGCTGCGGTGCTGCTATTGAGTGCAAGGCAAATTCCTATACCAAATGCCAGTGCAGCGTAGTCAGTCTGGATCTCAATGAGATGCAGTATATCAGTGAGCTGCATGATGGTTGTCTTTGTGCGCTTTGCTTATCCCAATTGCAGCAGGAGTATAGGAGATCAGTATCGCAATAGTCATTGCGGCTTGCAATTTTGAGGCCTGTCTTTCATTTTTTTGCTAACTTTGCGCCGGAATATTTGTTGATAAAGCATGGCAAAAGTACAAGTTGGCCTGGTGCAGATGAGCTGTACCAGTAATAAACAGGAGAATCTGGATAAAGCGATCGGAAAGATCAGGGATGCAGCTGCCCAGGGTGCCCAGGTGGTATGCCTCCAGGAGCTGTTCACCTCTCTTTATTTTTGTGATGAAGAAGATTACGACAATTTCAGGCTGGCGGAACCTGTACCGGGGCCTTCCACAGATGCGCTATCAAAAGTTGCCGAAGAATTGAATGTGGTGATCGTGGCCTCCCTGTTTGAAAAACGTGCCGAAGGCTTGTACCACAATACCACCGCTGTACTGGATGCAGATGGGACTTACCTGGGCAAGTACCGTAAGATGCATATTCCTGACGATCCGGGTTTTTATGAAAAATTTTATTTTACTCCTGGGGATTTGGGTTATAAGGTCTTTAAGACAAGCTATGCAAAGATCGGCGTGCTGATCTGCTGGGACCAGTGGTATCCGGAGGCTGCGCGCATTACGGCACTCATGGGTGCCGATTTTCTGGTATACCCCACTGCCATAGGCTGGGCCACTACCCAGGACGAACGGACCAATATCGAACAATATGGTGCTTGGCAGACCATACAGCGTTCGCATGCTGTTGCCAATGGCGTACCTGTGGTGAGTGTTAACCGGGTGGGCAGGGAGGCTGGGATCGAATTCTGGGGTGGCTCTTTCGTGGCCAATCCTTTCGGTACCATCCTTTACCAGGCCCCGCATGACGAGGAAACACTGAAGATCGTAGAACTGGATCTGAGCAAATCTGACCGTTACAGAACGCATTGGCCGTTCCTCCGCGACAGACGGATCGACAGCTATTCCCAGATCACCAAACGATATATTGACGAAGATTAAGTACAGGGATGTCACCTTTTAACGAAGTACTGTTCAAGAACAGCCCTAAGAAGCAGGGCTACCGCTTTCCTGCGGAATGGGCGAAACATGAGGCAACTTGGCTGAGCTGGCCGCATAAAGAAGCTTCATGGCCTGGTAAGATCGATAAGATCTACGCCCCTTACTGTGCATTTATTAAAGCCGTTGCAGAAGGCGAGAAGGTCAGGATCAATGTCAATGACGAAACGGCCAGAGCTTTTGCCTTGGCACAGCTTGAAAAAGCAGGTGCCGATATGGGCCAGATCGAGTTTTACTTAAATCCAAGCAATGACGCCTGGTGCCGGGACCATGGCCCTGCATTTCTCTTGCATGAACAAGGCAAGGACAAGGCTATTGTAGACTGGGGTTACAATGCCTGGGGGGGGAAATACCCGCCGTATGATCTGGATGATGTGATCCCCACCAGGATCGCGGAGCATTTCAGGCTTCCGGTCTTTCATCCCGGAATCGTGATGGAAGGTGGTTCTGTGGAATTTAACGGCGCAGGCACGATCCTGACTACCACTGCCTGCTTATTGAACGAGAACAGGAATCCGGAACTGGACAAAACGCAGATCGAGCATTATCTCAAGGAGTTCTATGGCGCTGAACAGGTGCTTTGGCTGGGCGATGGTATTGTTGGGGATGATACGGATGGGCATATCGACGACATCACCAGGTTCGTGAATGAGGATACTGTACTGACCGTTGTAGAAAGCAATCCGCTCGATGAGAACTATTTGCTGTTGCAGGAAAACCTGGAAACACTCAGGGGAATGCGGTTGCGGGACGGCAGGCCGCTGAATATCGTAACACTGCCTATGCCTTCACCGGTCATTTACGAAGATACCCGGCTGCCTGCATCCTATGCCAATTTTTATATCGCTAATGCCGCCGTCATTGTCCCTACTTTCAGGGACCTGAACGATGAAAAGGCCCTGGAGATCATCAGGAGCGTTTTTCCCGACAGAAAGGTCATCGGCATTGACTCGACAGATATCATCTGGGGTTTGGGCAGTTTCCATTGCCTGAGCCAGCAGGAACCAGCCATTGCAGGTTAGAGCGGGTTTTTGTATCTTGAGGTTCAATAGGCTGTGCTTTTACACCAGTTCAGTATATCAAATTAATTCAGGTCATCAAAATAATATAACAGATCAACCAAACATCAATATACATGAAGTTATTAGAAGGAAAGACAGCACTGGTTACAGGTGCGTCTAAAGGGATCGGACGTAAGATCGCTGAAAAGTTTGCAGAGCAGGGCGCCAATGTCGCTTTTACCTATTTGTCTTCTGTGGAAAAGGGGCAGGCGCTGGAACAGGAGCTCCAGGCTTTTGGTACTAAGGTAAAAGGTTATCGCTCTGATGCTTCTAAGTTTGACGAGGCTGAAAAACTGATCAATGACATCGTTGCCGATTTCGGAACGGTCGATATTGTGGTGAACAATGCCGGCATTACCAAAGACGGGCTGCTGATGCGCATGACTGAAGAGAACTGGGATGAGGTTATCGACGTGAACCTGAAATCTGTTTTTAATGTGACCAAGGCGGTCTCTAAGATCATGATGAAGGCGCGCAAGGGTTCCATCATCAATATGAGCTCGGTAGTGGGGGTTCAGGGCAATGCAGGTCAGGCCAATTATGCTGCTTCCAAGGCCGGTATCATTGGATTTTCCAAATCGGTGGCCAAAGAGCTGGGTTCGAGGAACATCAGGACCAATGTAGTGGCGCCAGGTTTTATCCGCACTGAAATGACAGACGTGCTCGATCCCAAGGTCGTAAAAGGCTGGGAGGAGGGTATTCCGCTGAAACGTGCAGGTGAAACAGATGACGTGGCCAATGTTTGTGTGTTCCTGGCATCGGATATGAGCGCTTATGTGACCGGACAGGTATTGTCTGTTTGCGGCGGTATGCTGTAAGATCAATTGTTGCGGCAACAGCTAAAGGTCTGCCGTTAGTACAGAGGTGTTTATTATAAAAAGGGCTTTTGGTCAGATTTCCAAAAGCCCTTTTTTATTTAAGGAGGTATTAGCATCTTTACCGGATACGTATGCAGGATTCTTTTACGATATATACTTTGCTATTGCTGTTGGGCTGCCTGCTGACCGGTATTTTTTTTTCCTGGATCTTATACCGGAAGACGAAGCATCTTGACCAGCGGCTACGCTATGCGCTGGCCGCCGGCCGTGCCCTGGTAATTGCTGCGATCGGGGCGCTGTTGTTCTTTCCGCTGATCAGAAGAATTTCCTATCAGCTTGAAAAACCTCTGATCGTCATTGGCCAGGACAATTCCTTATCCGTTGGTCATATCAGACCAGCAGGTTTTAATGCAAAGCAGTATCAGCAGCAGATGCAGGAGCTCGCTGATGAGCTCGGCAAAAAATATGAGGTAAGGGTCTATCATTTCAGTGATAGCGTAAAAGCAGGTTTTGACTTTAGCAATAGGGGTAAACTGACCAATGGCTATCAGTTCATCAATCAGCTCAGCGACCAGTTGCTGAACAGAAATGTAGGCGCCGTAGTCCTCGCAACCGATGGTTTATTCAATAAAGGTGGCAGCCCCTTGTATGAAACAGGCAAGCTAAAAGCCCCGGTATATACCATTGCATTAGGGGATACTGCCAGGAAAAAGGACGTGCTGGTAGCACAGGTGAACCACAACAGCCTGGTTTATCTGAACAATGAATTTACCATAGAAGTGCAGGTCCAGGCCATTGAAAGCAAGGGCGAAAGTCCGGTGCTGACCGTTCTGGAAAATGGAAAGCAAGTTTATCAAAGCAAGATAGCAGTCAATTCAAATGCTTTCGTCCGGCAGGTACCTGTCAAATTGAAGGCGGCAAGGATCGGACTGCAAAAATATACCGTTCAGCTCGGTACAGTATCAAATGAGATCTCCGGTCAAAATAATGTACAGCACATATTCATCGATGTGATCGATGCGCGGCAAAAAATGCTATTGGCCGCTGCCGCTCCGCATCCGGACATTGCAGCCCTGAAGCAGGCTGTTTCACTCAATAAAAACTATGCATTTAAAGCTGTAATTGGCGATGACCTGGATACCGTCAGGATAAATGATTACAGTCTTATTGTTTTGTACCAGTTGCCCGGACAGGGAAATGAAGGTAATGCCTTTTTGCGCAGGGTGCAGCAAAGTCAGGTATCCCTGTGGTATATTCTTGGTGCGCAAAGCAACCTGGGAGCTTTTAACCAGATGCAGCAGGAGGTTCGCTACAATGGGACCAATACCACATTGCAGGAGTCTTTTGCCTATACAAATCCTGATTTCAGCTCTTTTGACCTGTCGTCTTACTCAAAATCGATCGCATCATTTGATCCGCTGCAGTCACCGATCGGTAAAGTATCCGTTGCAGGCAGCGCATTGGTCGCCCTGAACCAGCAAATCGGTAAGATCAGGACTGGCGCTCCGCTGCTGTTCTTTATGAATGGTAACGGAAGGAAGACAGGCTATCTGGCCGGAGAAGGACTATGGCGCTGGAAGCTGTCTGAAGCACAGCTCGACCCGGGAACACCCGTCTTTAATCAGTTGATCTCCAATGTTGTGCAATATCTTTCGGTGAAAGATGACAAGCGTAAATTTAAAGTATACCCGGCCAGGAATACTTTTGACGAAAACGAAAATGTGATCCTCAATGCAGTACTGTACAACGACAGCTATGAAGCGGTGAATACCCCGGACGTAAATATTGAGCTGAAGAACAGTGAAGGCAAAAGCTATAATTTCCTGTTCTCAAGAGCAGGGTCAGCTTACCAGCTTGATGCGGGCGCGTTGCCTCCCGGCAATTACACTTATACAGCATCCGCCACGCTTGGCGGCACAAGACATAATGCCCAAGGCCTGTTCTACATCAATGCGCTGAATGCAGAATACCAACAGACTACTGCCAATCATCAGTTGTTGCATACCCTGTCGGCCCAAACAGGTGGAAAAATGTACCAACCTGCAGATCTGCTGAAGATCATTTCGGATATTGAAAAGAACGAGCAGATCAAAACCCTCAGCTACGAAGACCGCAAATATGAAGAATTGATTAACTTTAAATGGTTGTTTGTGCTCATTATGGCATTGCTGGCAACCGAGTGGTTTTTTAGAAAAAGGAACGGAGAAATTTAAGTACATGCAGCCGATGCACATCAGCACTATGGAAGCCATTGAGATATTGGGGACAATATCTTTTGCCATATCGGGCTCTTTTGCAGCCATGCAGCGACGCCTTGATCCGTTTGGCGTGCTGATCATTGCTTTTGTCACCTCTATCGGGGGCGGTACGGTACGTGACCTGTTGCTGGGAGATACCCCGGTGGCCTGGATGCGGGACGTGAACTACTGTCTGCTGATCTTGCTTACCTCGCTGGCCACCATCTTTTTTAAAACGCACATTAAAAAATTTAAGGTAACACTGTTCTTGTTTGATTCCATGGGGCTCGGTCTCTTCACCATGCTGGGCGTACAAAAAGGGATCACCTATGGGCTGAGCCCGGGCATTTGCATTGCACTGGGTACCATTACAGGATGCTTTGGCGGGATCATCAGGGATACGCTCCTGAACACCATTCCCCTGATCTTCCGAAAAGAAGTCTATGCAACGGCCTGTATATTAGGGGGTATACTGTATTTTGCCCTGCTCTATTTTAACCTGAAGGAAGATCTGGCAAAGGTAGCGGTGATCCTGTTCATTTTTGCATTGCGGATCATCGTAGTCAGATACCAGCTATCGATCCCCAAATTCAGGTACTGATCAGTCTTTTGGCTGCTCCCGTATGATCACAAAGACATCTTCGTTGTCTTTTTTCATGAAATATTTTTCACGGGCAAATTTTTCAGCAGTGCCGAGATTGGTGTTCAGCTCGTTCAGGTCTTTTTTGACCTTGGCAATTTCCCGGACGTAAAAATCCTTTTCTGCCTGCAGCTTATCTACCGCAGCCCGGTACTCATACTGCGCAATGACATCATTTTTATCGAAGAACAGCATCCACACGGCAAAGGCCGCTACGGCCAGAAAATATTTGTTTCGGACAAGTTCCAATAAACGGTTCATGCTTCAAAAATATAAAAAACATATAAAGGTTTAAAATTAAAAGGATCCCTGCAAATGTGTTTATTCACTTCTCCACATATTTTCGGTTATTTAGAAAAAGATAAGATATTGTAGTCCGGAACGCATTAACGAGCCGGCTGATATTAAATAAGACCAAATGAAACCAATTGCCTGCGCCATAATGCTCATGGGCGCCTTCCTGCTATACGGTATAAAATTGCGTGCGCAGCACCCGCCCGGCAAAATCCCCCTTATTATTTTTGATACAGACATGGGACCCGATTATGACGATGTGGGAGCCATTACCGTACTGCATGCACTGGCCGCCAGGGGAGAATGCAAGATCCTCGCCACAGTGGCCAGCGACGGCCATTCTTCCATTGCACCGACGATCGAAGCCTTTAACCAGTATTTTAAGCAGCCCGGCATACCTGTAGGCGCAGCCGTCGCTGGCGCTCCGGATTTTACCTCGGACAACCACTGGAACGATTCACTGGTGACCCGTTTTTTAAAGAAGCCCCGCAGCAACCCATACCCTCCTGCACTGGATGTATACAGGGAGGTCTTGTCCAGGCAGGCAGACAACAGCGTCACAATCATTACAGTCGGTTTTACTTCCAATATCAGGGCATTACTTCAATCAAAACCCGATAGGTTTTCAGTGCTGTCCGGCATGGAACTGGTAAAAAGAAAAGTAAAGAACTGGGTGGCCATGGCGGGAGGATTTCCGCAGGGCAGGGAATTTAATGTAGAAAAGGACGCTGCGGCATCTTTTGAAGTGTTCAGTAAATGGCCAAAACCCATACTGTTCAGCGGTTTTGAAATCGGACAGTCCATTGCTACCGGCAGCCGGGTAGCAAAAGGGGACGCCGTTAAAAATCCCGTAGCCTGGGCATATCGTTATAACCTCGGCAGTTATGACAAAAATCCGCAGGCCAACCGCCCCTCCTGGGACCAGACCGCAGTGCTTTGCGCAGTAAGACAACCTGAAAAGTACTTTTATGTGAATGGTCCCGGAAAATTTAAGGTAGATGAGACCGGATACAATACGTGGTCACCACAGCCAGGAGGCCTGCATTACTTTCTGTCCCACAAATATCCCTATGAAACAATTGCGGCCGTCATAGAAGATCTGATGCTGCATATCCCCTAAGCAACAATATAAAGAGCAGGACCTCCATCCGGAAACCGTCCTGCTCTTAAACCTAAATTTTAACCACTATGAATGGTTTCACAGGATAACCACTCCCTGTGAGCTGATAGGGGTAAAATTCACCCCTAAAAGTACTTGCTCGGCCATGAAACGGCCAGTATTTTTTTAAGCCTTAACTACTACTTTAGTCCCGATATTGTCCAACATATCAGCAACCATAGATTTAAGATCATACGCTGCCATCCAGTTCCAATGCAGGCGTGCAACACTGTCATCGATACTTTGCGGCCAGCTATCTGCGATCTGCTGCCTGGCATCAGGCTGGTAAGTGATCTTAAAATCAGGGCAGGCTTTCTTTATTTCTTCATAGATCTCCTTTGGGCTAAAACTGATCGCCGACAGGTTATAACTGGTACGGATCCCAACCTGTTCGGCAGGAGCATCCATGAGCTCCAGCGTGGCCCTGACCGCGTCATTCATATACATCATGGGGAGTACGGTATTTTCTTTCAGAAAACACTGGAACAACTCACCCTTCACCGCACTATGGAAAATGTCCACTGCATAATCGGTCGTGCCGCCCCCCGGCAACGTCTTATAGCTGATCAGCCCCGGATACCGGATACTGCGTACATCAAGCCCGTATTTTTCAAAATAATAATTGCACCAATACTCCCCCGCTGCCTTACTGATGCCATAGACTGTTCCGGGTGCCGTCACTCCCTGCTGCGGGCAACGCTGTTTTGGAGAATCCGGCCCAAAAACAGCAATACTGCTGGGCCAGAAAATTTTACTGACCCTGTACTTTACAGAAAGATCCAGGACATGAAGCAGGCTGTCCATGTTCAGTTTCCAGGCAGCCTGCGGATCGCGTTCGCCGTTAGCTGACAACATGGCCGCAAGATGGAAAACCTGGGTAAAGCTTTCTGCAGTCATCAGTTCCTCCAGCGCCAGCTTATCCAGTACATTTAGTTGAACATAAGGCAAAGCCGTTTCAGCTGTCGTATCCGGAGCGCGCAGGTCAGCAGCAATGACATTGCCGTTTCCAAAGCGCTTTCTCAGTGCCAGGGTAAGTTCTCCTCCAATCTGGCCACAAGCGCCGATGACCAGTATTTTTTCAGTATTTTCCATGTTTTCCGTTAGCATATCAGAGCGGGGACAAACCTCATCCCGGCGACAAATTTGAACAGTTCAGCCCTCAAATGCACACTGAAATGCACTTTTGGAGAATTATTCATAAAGCACTGTAACTAACAGAATTTTGTTTTGAACAGATTGGCGCTGAATCCTTGTTTTCAATATAATATTCTAACGGTGATCAGCTGGTCATCATACCATGCCCGGAGGTAGGGGCCACATCCAGGAGGCCCCGGTTTCAGTTTGCGGCACACTGCCCTTTTGCACAGGCCGGCAGATGAAATAAAAAAGGACCTGTTTTGAACAAGTCCTTCTCTTAAAACACTGGTATTACTTCGCGTTTTTCTTTTCAGTAACCTCATTGCGGATCTCCTGTGCAAGCGCTTTAAGATCCTGCATGGCTTTTCTGGTGCGGGTGCCTGCCGCGCTATTCCCGGCATTGTAGAATTTTCCTGCATCAGCTTCTGCCGCAGCTACAAGTTCTTTTAGTTTGGTGAATTTTTTCATTGTTTTTTATGTAAGTTATGGTTTAACCTTGCTCTTTACTGTTATGAGCAGGCTTTAAACGTAAACTTATATAAATTTTAACCAAAATGTACAGTAAAATACAATTTTTGTCAGGCACAAGTATATCCTGGCAACTGGTAAATAATAAAGCCCCGTAGATCCGGGGCTTTAAACAATCGTCTCGTCAAATAAAGCTTATTTTTTAATTGCATACTTGAAATCACTGCCGATAAAACGTGCAGCCTCACCCAATTCCTCCTCGATGCGGAGCAACTGGTTATATTTAGCGATCCTGTCCGAGCGGGAAGCAGAACCGGTTTTGATCTGTCCGCAGTTCAGGGCAACAGCCAGGTCGGCAATGGTCACATCTTCTGTTTCGCCCGAGCGGTGCGACATTACAGAAGTATATCCGTTGGTCTGGGCCAGGGAAACCGCATTGATGGTCTCGGTCAGAGAACCGATCTGATTTACCTTGACCAGGATAGAATTTGCAGTATGACTGTCGATACCAGTTTGCAGGCGCTTCACATTGGTCACGAACAGGTCATCACCAACTAGCTGTACCCGGCTGCCGATCTTATCGGTCAGCAATTTCCAGCCCTCCCAATCATCTTCGCCCATACCGTCCTCAATAGAGATTACCGGATATTTTTCAGTCAGGGAAGCCAGGTATTCAGCCTGTTCAGCGCTGGTGCGGATGGCGCCCTTATCGCCTTCAAATTTGGTGTAATCGTATTTTCCGTCCTTATAGAACTCAGAAGCAGCGCAGTCAAATGCCAGGCAGATCTGCTCGCCAGGCTTGTAGCCGGCCTTTTCAATCGCCTTCAAAATGGTTTCAACAGCATCCTCTGTACCCTCAAAAGTAGGTGCAAAACCACCTTCATCACCCACAGCAGTAGAAAGGCCCCTGTCGTGCAGGATAGCTTTCAGGTTATGGAACACTTCAGCACCCCAGCGCAATGCCTCAGAAAAAGAAGCGGCACCTACCGGCATGATCATGAACTCCTGGAACGCGATTGGCGCATCAGAGTGCGAACCTCCGTTTACGATGTTCATCATCGGGATCGGCAAAGTATTGGCATTTACGCCACCAATGTAACGGTACAACGGCTGGCGGCTTTCCTGTGCAGCAGCCTTAGCGACTGCCAGAGAAACACCCAGGATGGCATTAGCACCCAGGTTGCCCTTATTTTCAGTCCCGTCCAGCTTGATCATCAGGCTGTCGATCGCATTTTGTTCAAACACATCAATGCCTTTCAGTTCATCAGCGATCTTGTCGTTCACATTGGCAACGGCTTTCAGCACGCCTTTGCCCAGGTAAACTTTTTTATCACCGTCCCTTAGCTCTACAGCCTCATGCGCACCGGTTGAAGCACCAGAAGGAACTGCTGCACGGCCAAGCACGCCATTTTCTGTAATTACATCTACTTCGATTGTAGGATTGCCACGGGAGTCAAGTATTTGCCGTGCACGAACATCAATTATTAAACTCATTTTTATTGGTTTTTATTAGTTAATCAACCTTAGTGTACAAAGTACAATTACTAAGGCCGACTTCAAAGTTATAATAAATTTTAAATTATCAGCTTTGATCCTGAGTTTTTTTCGCTAAAGTACTAACAGCAAGGCGTATCGGGCATAAAGCGACCCCCGGTCTACTCCCATTTAAAAACCTTGACGGCCACCGCATAAATGCCGATTCCCCAGACCGCAATGATCAGGATCTGCTGCCTGACGTCCCATAATCCCGCACCTTCAAAAGCCACTTTTCGCATGGCATCATTGAGATAGGTCAGGGGCAGGGCACGGCTGATGGGCTGCAGCCAGGAAGGAAAAGCATCAATAGAAAAAAAAGTACCTGACAACAGGAACTGGGGCAAAGTGATGATATTGGAAATAGGAGGGATGGTACTCTCGCTTTTAGCCACGCCCGATACCACAAAGCCAAAACCCATGAACACGATCAGGCCCATTAAAGCGAGCAGCAGCATATTGAGCACGGTAAATACCCCGTGGACCAAGGTAAAATGAAAAAAGAAATGACCGATCAGGATAATGAACACCGCGCCCAGCAGCGCGAAACCGATCCTGGCGATCCCCTCGCCAAATACAATGCTCGAGCGCCTGACCGGTGTGGCAAAAAAACGCTTGATCACCAGGTTCTGCCGCAAGCTGAAAAACACAAAAGCAGTTCCGAAAACCCCGGTACTGAGCAAGGAGAAACCCAGCTGGCCGGGCAATATAAAATCGATCGTCCGGTAAACCCTCCCCTGTACGGTACTTTCCCGGAGCTGTGCGATCTCAGGCTTCAGATCCCTGGCGTTGATGGTATACATCAGATTGTTCAGCACAGATCTAAGGACATTCCCCTTATCCATCGAAGCAGAAGTATATTGCACATTGGCAATATAAGCCGGAGTACCGGCTGCATTCCGCTGTACACTGATCACCGCATCATAAGTCCCTTTTTCCAGGGCGGTTTTGATCTCGGAAGCATCCTTGTCCCTGATCAGGCGGACCATGCTGATTTGCTCCAAAGCGCCGATCACCGGGTTTTGCAGGTCAGAACCAGGAGCCAGGGCCACATCCACCCGGACCTTTCCGCCGCCAAGGAAACCAAAAACCAAAATAAAGATCAGCGGGAAAGCCAGTGTAAAAACCACAGCAGAAGGACTGCGCATAATGGAGCGGAAACTTGCTTTGGCAAGCGCAAGTGTAGCTTTGGTGTTACTGTAAGGTCTGTTCATGTGTTATCCTAAAATATGCCAATACCTGGCCTTAATTATCTTCACGCCATTCTTTTCCGGTAAGACTGATGAAAACATCTTCCAGGTTGGCCTTCTTTACTTCCTTTTTACGCTCAAAGCCACTGTTCACCAGATTATCGATGAGGTTGTCCGGTGTATCCAGCACAATGATCTCCCCTTTTTCAACAAAGGCCACACGGTCACAGAGCTGCTCGGCCTCATCCATATAATGGGTGGTCAGCACGACAGTGGTGCCATTGTTGCGGATACCGGTGATCAGGTCCCAGAGATTGCGCCTGGCCTGCGGGTCCAGACCGGTAGTGGGCTCATCCAGAAAAATGATCTTCGGTGAATTGATCAGGGTGGTGGCAATGGAAAAGCGCTGCTTCTGCCCGCCCGAAAGTGCCTTATACCTGGCCTTTACTTTATCCTGCAGGTTCACTTTTTCCAGCATCTCCATCGGTTTGACCGAAACCCCGTATAAACCAGAAAAAAGCTCCATCAGTTCTACGAGGTTCAGATTGGGATAGTACCCGGCGGCCTGGAGCTGTACCCCGATAATGCGCTTGATCCTCGCCGCATCCGTATCCACTGAATGACCGTCCACGGTCACCTCCCCCGAAGTCTTTTCACGGAGCGTCTCAATGATCTCCAGCGTGGTGGTCTTTCCAGCGCCGTTAGGACCCAGCAAGCCAAATATCTCATTCTGATATACCTCAAAGCTGATCCCGTTCACCGCAGTGAAACCGTCATATCTCTTGACCAGGTCTTTAACACTTATAATGGCATTGGTACTTTTCATACTTAAAAGTAAGGAGGTTTTATACAAAAAGAAGTAACCAGGGTTACTTCTTTGAGATTATACCGGTAAAATGATGCCCTGATCAGGTGAATGATCGTTACCAGCTCAGCTCACCCTTTACCAGATCAACAAAATCATCAAATAAATAACGCGAATCATGCGGGCCGGGAGAAGACTCCGGATGATACTGCACCGAAAATGCCTTTTTGCCTTTCACCCTGATGCCTTCGATAGACTGGTCATTCAGGTTAATATGGGTGATCTCCACTTTGTCCGACTTTCTGACATCCTCAGGAACAACCCCGAAGCCGTGGTTCTGCGAAGTCACCTCGCAATGGTCCCTGATGATGTTTTTAACAGGGTGGTTCAGTCCCCTGTGTCCGTTGAACATTTTCATGGTGCCAATGCCATTGGCCTCAGCCAGCAACTGGTGGCCCAGGCAGATCCCGAACATGGGCTTATCAGCATCCAGTACCTTTTTCACCGTTTCAATGGCGTAGGGCATAGCTGCAGGATCGCCGGGACCATTGGAAATAAAATAACCGTCGGCCCCCCATTTGTCCATTTCTTCAAAAGAAGTTTTAGCCGGGAAGACCTGCACATAAATGTCCCGGTCGTCAAAATTGCGCAGGATATTTTTCTTGATGCCCAGGTCAAGCGCTGCGATCTTATAAGCAGCGTCCGGTGAGCCATAAAAATAAGGCTCTTTGGTCGATACCAGAGAAGAGAGCTCAAGTCCGTCCATAGAAGGGACTTCCGCCAGCCTGGCTTTCAGCACATCCAGATCCGTGATCTCAGAAGAAATGATCGCATTCATGGCGCCTTTATGACGGATGTGGCGCACCAGCGCACGGGTATCGACATCAGAAATGCCCACAATATTTTCATTCTGAAAATAATCCTGTATGGATTCATTAGCTTGCTTGCGGCTGTAGCCGATGTTATAGTTCTTGCAGACCAGGCCAGCGATCTTAATACTTTCCGATTCAGTTTCATCCCTGTGGATACCATAATTACCAATATGCGCATTGGTCGTCACCATGATCTGTGCGAAGTAAGAAGGATCAGTGAAGATTTCCTGATACCCAGTCATCCCTGTATTAAAACAGATCTCACCTGTAGTGGTCCCTATCTTTCCGGCAGCTTTTCCGTAATATACGGTACCATCGGCCAATAACAAGATCGCAGGCAACTTTGTGTAGTTAGTCATGTAACAATGAAAATTTTATGGTGTAAAAAAAGGAGGATGTATTGTTGTAGAATCCGTTCATTTCGGGGTACAAATATAAGTCATTTGTCCGATTAAACCTCAAATATTTTTAATCTCCTGATTCTCGATTGTAAAAACTAATTTTGTACCAGCAAAATGAGATCGCCATGTCTGTAAACAAAGAAATTAAACGCGTTACGACCCATACGCTTCAGGAAATGAAGGAACGCAAAGAAAAGATCGCCATGCTTACCGCCTACGATTATTCCATGGCGACTATTCTGGACGATGCAGGCCTGGACGTATTGCTGGTCGGCGATTCAGCCTCCAATGTCATGGCCGGCCACGAGACCACACTGCCCATCACCCTGGACCAGATGATCTATCATGCACAGGGCGTAGTAAGAGGGGCCAGGCGTGCATTTGTCGTGGTAGACCTTCCCTTTGGCAGCTATCAGGGCAACTCAAAGGAAGCACTCAACTCTGCCATCAGGATCATGAAAGAATCAGGTGCACACGGTGTCAAGCTGGAAGGCGGCATAGAGATCACAGATTCCATCTCCAGGATCATTACCGCAGGAATACCAGTGATGGGCCATCTGGGGCTGACCCCGCAGTCCATTTATAAATTCGGCACATACACCGTAAGGGCAAAAGGCGAGGCAGAAGCAGAAAAGCTGAAAGCAGACGCCCTGGCCTTGCAAGAGGCAGGCTGCTTTGGCATTGTGCTCGAAAAAATACCAGCCCTGCTGGCCAGCGAGGTTTCTGGGAGCCTGCATATCCCGACGATCGGAATAGGCGCCGGCACCGGCTGTGACGGGCAAGTACTGGTCGTCAATGACATGATCGGGCTCACCAAAGGGTTCAAACCGCGCTTCCTGCGGCAGTACCTCGACCTCTATGAAGGGATCAGGGGTGCAGCACAGTCTTACATCAAAGACGTTAAAGCAAGTGATTTTCCAAACGAAAAAGAACAATATTAGTCCATGCCGGTCACAGACAAGGACATATTGTACGAAGACAACCACCTCATTGCGGTGATGAAACGCGCCGGAGACATCGTGCAGATCGACGAAACCGGAGATGAACCGCTGGACGAGCAGGTCAAAAAATACCTGGCAGTCAAATACAATAAACCCAACAGTGCCTTCCTTGGCGTGGTGCACCGGCTGGACAGACCCGTCAGTGGGGTGATCCTTTTTGCCAAAACCAGTAAGGCGCTGGAGCGCATGAACGCCATATTTAAAAACCGGGAAGTAAAGAAAACCTATTGGGCTGTGGTACGCAACAAGCCAGCAAAGCCCTCCGGGACGCTGGTACACTGGCTGATCAAGAACCCGCAGAAGAATGTCGTCACCTCCTATCCAAAAGAAGTGCCCGGCACCCAGCGCTGTGAGTTGAACTATCGCCTGCTGGCAGAATTAGAAGGCTATTACCTGATAGAAGTAGACCCCCTCACGGGCCGCTCCCACCAGATCCGCGTACAGCTTTCCACGATGGGCTGCCCGATCGTGGGCGATAACAAATACGGTTATCCCAGGGGCAGCCGCAAAGGAAGCATCTGCCTGCACGCCAGACGGCTGCAGTTTCTGCACCCGGTAAAGAAAGTGCCCCTGGACATCTTTGCCAGGCTGCCGGCTGATGGCTTTTGGGAAAAATTTGAAAACCTGCCGGCCAAAGCTACTCGCAAGACACCCTAGACAGCACCACAGCATTACCGAAATCCAGCTTGGACCTGTCCCTGAACCGTACTTTTCCGCTCTTTTCCTCCGTTTCCCCAAAACCCTCATACAATTTTCCGTCCTTCCTTAAAAATACTGCCTCCCGCACTGACCGCAATCCCTCTGCATCAAAAATATATTCAGAGATCAGCGTATCGCCCTTCATCTCGCCGGAAAAAGTACCGCTGTTCTTATCTTTCTCATAAAAATTATACCTCAGTTCACCAGTATATTCTTCGCCCTTCACATGCAGGGTCATGGCTACCGTATCCCTGTTTTTGACAAAGGCATAACATTCCGTCGTTTCACCGCCCGCCGGTGCGGTCGCTGTAAAGGTGGTATCTTCAGCAATGAGTTCATTACTGTCAGCGGTGGCTGTACCTTTCTGATCGCTTGAACAACCGGCCGCCAGGCCCGCAGCAAGCGCTAAAAAAAGAAATGATCTTTTCATCTGTTCACTTTTATTGATCCATTAGCCAGAGGGATTCTCCGCAGAATCCTGTTCCGGCCTTTTAGAAGACTATTTAGATCCAATCCTGCAATAGCCTTGCCAAATAAGTTTTTATATTAGCCGTTTAATATAAAAACTAAAACCGGTTCCAATCGTTCTTGACAGATGGGCCCAGTATAAATTTAATGAAGATCAGTACCCTATCATGTCTCTGCTGGTTGTTGTTTTTTAGCTTCAATTGTGCTGTTGTTTGTGCGATGGCACCTGCCGGCAAACCTCGTGTGTCAAAAGGCCTTATTGATCTCCGCAAGCAGTCTTTTGCTGAAAATATCGCCCTGGACGGGCAATGGAAGTTTTACTGGCACCAATTGGTCATGCCCGGACAGCCCCCAAAGGAAAGCATGCTGACAGAATTTCCACTTATCTGGAACAAGCTGGAAATCAACGGTAAAACGCTCCCTGGATTCGGCTATGCCACTTACCAGACCAGGATATTGCTCCCCCACGGCAAAGGCCCGTTCCGTATGGGCGTACCCGAAACCTATTCTGCCTACGCACTCTATGCCAATGGACGCCTTGTAGCCGCAAATGGCCAGGTCAGCACCTCAGCAACGGGGTTTGTGCCCCACTGGCGGTACCGGGCTTTCGACATACCACTAGGCACAGATACACTGGACCTGCTCTTCCAGGTAGCCAATTTTTCACATTATAAAGGCGGCATCAAGAAATCGATCGTGATCGGCGAAAAAGCAAAAGTAGAACTGACAAGACAGCGGGCGGGAGCCATAGACCTTGTCCTCACCGGCTGCCTCATTATGGGCGGACTTTTCTTTTTCGGATTGTACCTGCTCGGTAACCGTGACAAAGCCATCCTGCTCTTTTCCCTGTACTCTATTGTTTACAGTTACCGGATCGCCGGAGTAGACAATTATGTCCTGCATACGGTCTTCCCGGACCTGGACTGGTACATCACCATCAAGCTCGAATACATCAGCCTGTTTCTTGGCATCAGCCTGTTTACCTTATACACCCGCTACCTTTATCCCGAAGACATCAGCAAAAAGGTAGTGGTTTTCGTAAGCATACTTTGTTTTTGCTTCGCCTTGTACACGTTGCTGACAGCTCCGGTCTATTTTACCAGGCTCATCAACCCCTTCCTGCTGATCATGCTGCTCTGCATCATTTACACCCCATATGTGTACATCAAAGCCTACCAGAAGAAAAGACCAGGAGCGCTGTATGCCCTGTTAAGCTCTGCAGCCATGATGTCAGTCTTCACCATTACACTGCTGCACTACTGGAACATTGCACCGCCCATGCGAGCCGTCAGCTTTGCCGGTTACATGGGATTCTTCATGCTCCAGTCCATGGTTTTGTCACACAGGGTTTCCTTTGTGCTGAAACATGCACGCGAACAGGCAGAAATGGGACTAAAAGCCAAAAGTGATTTTCTGAGCACCATGAGCCATGAGATCAGGACACCGCTCAATTCAGTGATCGGCATCAGCCACATGCTGCTCAGCAACCAGCCGCGGGAAGATCAGGTCAAACAACTGGATGTGATGCTCTACTCTGCCAACCATCTGCTGGCGATCGTCAACGACATACTCGACTACAATAAGATCGAAGCAGGAAAGATCAGTTTTGAGCACATCGAAATGGATGTGCTGGACGTGGCCTCCAATGTATTGTCCGGCCTGAAAGGAGCAGCGGAGAAAAAGAACATCGCTTTCAGTCTGCATGCAGAAGAAGCCCTGCACCGTCATGTGCTGGGAGACCCGACCCGCAGTTTCCAGGTACTGAGCAACCTGGCGCAGAATGCCATAAAATTTACCGATCAGGGATCAGTCAGCATCCACTTATCGGTCAGCAGTGAGACCGAGCGGTACATTACCATCAAGTTCCAGGTGAAGGATACCGGCATCGGGATCTCAGAAGAAAAGCAGCAGCTGATCTTCGACCGCTTTACACAAGCCGATTCCTCCACCTCCAGAGGATTTGGCGGCACAGGTCTCGGACTGGCCATTTGCAAAAGAATACTTGAGTTGCAGGGAGCCGCGCTTCAGCTCCAAAGCAGGGAAGGGCAGGGCTCCGTATTTTATTTTAGCCAGATCTTTGAAAAATGTACACAGGCCACCAAACCAGACAAAGGCGCCGTCATTATGCCTGCCCAGGGCGAAAAACCATTGCAGGGCCTCTGCATACTACTGGTCGAGGATAACCCGATGAACGTACTGGTCGCCCGCAACTTTCTCCAGCTCTGGGGTGCTACTGTAGATGTAGCAGTAAACGGGGCCGAAGCACTGACCATGCTGGACCAAACCAGGCACGAGCTCATCCTGATGGACCTGCACATGCCGGTTATGGATGGATATGAGGCCTCCTCAAAACTGCGGGAGCGAGGTGTAGCCCTTCCCATTATTGCCATTACCGCCAACCTTCCCGGAGAAATAGAAACAGAGCTGCGCAAAGCAGGCATCAATGACAAGGTCATCAAGCCTTTCCTTCCGGTAGAATTGTACAGTAAGATCTTAAAGTACTGGCCCCGGTACATCCGCGAGTCCTGAGCCCTCGCCGGCTATCGCCAGAAGCCCTGAGTCCGCGATGCCTATCGCTTCAGGTAAGGATTTTCAGGAATGTTCAGCAAGCGGTATCCGTTCCGGCGCAGGCTGTCCATCAGACGGGCATCGGGCAGTTCCTTAAAGACAATGGTCGCAAGCACCTGCCCGGGAAACAGCCGCAGCCGGGACATCATGTCCAGCAGGCTTTTCTTTAAATAAATGGACCTGAACTTTCCGTTCTTCAAAGACACCGGTGTTTCATCTGCGCCCTTGAAATAGAAATTGGGGTTGAAGGTCTTAAAAGCAAGCATGGGCAGGTTGATGCCGGCCGCGAACTTTTCAAACTCACGTTCAGAGACCTTATACACAAAATTGCCTACAGGCTCATAAGAAAAGCGGTTTTTCCAGACCTTAGCAACCAGGCTGTTTTTAATAGCAGCCAGCAGGTTGACCACAAACAGCAAGGCTGGCATTTTGGAGATCGGGTCCTGGGGCTCAATGATAATGATTCCTTTTCTTGCCACACGGATCATTTCATACAAAGCCGCATAAGGCCTCGGAAAATGATGGTACGATTCCTTGCACAGCACGAAATCAAACCGGTTGTCCTCAAAAGACAAGCGTTCTGCATTTTCAGCGCTGAAAGCAGTCACGATCCCTTCATTGAAGGCCACCTTCAGCATATCTGTGTTGAGGTCGGTAGCCAGGGCATCATTGTCCTGCCGTAAAATATATTCCGCATCAAAGCCATAAGGATCGCCGACAGTAAGCCAGGTCTGGGCCTTGCACTCCAGTAAAGGATCTATGCAGCTGAAGAACAGCTGCTGCAGCCAGGTCCCCAGATCCTTCGAACCCGGCGGCTTTCTCCGGCTCAGGTATGCTTTCTTTGACGCTTCCGTTGGAAACTGCTGGTTATACCAGTCTCCGTGCCTGTCGTAACTTTCTTTGTGAAACATATCAATTTGAGGTATCCCCCGTTCCTATCTATTTGGTCAGCATAAGATACAGCTAAATTCATAAACGGAAAATAAAACCACCAGATTATTTGCTTCAGAGGCGAACATCCTATTTTTACTTTGAATTTGAACAAACACCTATTTCACTTTAAAAATGCCTGCATAGCCCCCTTGTACGTAATACTGTGTTCAGTCCCTGCCGAACCTGAGTGCCAGGCCACCATAAAAATTTCTTTTGGCCGCCGCATTAAAATACCGGTTCCCCACTGCATTGAGGTCATTACCCAGGCTGTAGGTCTGGTTCAATAAGTTGTCCGCACCCGCAAAAACCTCTACCGGGATGCGGTTGATCCGCAGGTTCTTCCAGCCGATCCTGGCCTGCAGCAAATGGTATTTCCGGGCATAGGCCGTATTGGCATCATTGAGGGGGATGCTTGACGTATAGTTGTGCTGAACAAAAGCATAAAGCTCCTCGGGGAATTGCAGTTCCGCGCTGCTCACCACCACAGCTTTCGGCACACCGGTCAGTGCATTGCCC
>Ga0222419_100371_pt1 | contig 50803 bp, 50 predicted proteins | sample 1B20Ametagenome_FD_182474 | JGI IMG/M metagenome (GOLD analysis project Ga0222419, IMG submission 182474) | Enriched microbial communities from leaf-cutter ant dump, University of Wisconsin, Madison, United States - 1B20A (version 2) | ecosystem: Environmental > Terrestrial > Nest > Insects nest...
TTCGATGCGCATTATGTACAATTCTATCCAACACTGCATCGGCTATAGTTTTTTCTCCAATCACATTATACCATTCTTTTACGGGAAGCTGTGAGGTGATGATCAAAGAGGTCTTATCATGACGGTCTTCAATAATATCCATTAGCATTGCTCTGGACTGAGCATCCAGCGGGTGAAGGCCAAAATCATCCAGTATCAGCAGTTCTGATTTCTCAATCCTGGTCATCTCTTTAATATAGCTGTTATCGGCCTTCGCCTGTTTTAATTTGATGAACAGCTTCGGTGTGCTCCAATACAATACTCTGTATTCTTTTGAGCAGGCTTGATAGCCTAACGCAGAAGCTAGATAGCTCTTGCCAATACCAGTGGGGCCAGTGATTAGAACGTCTTCGTGTTTGGCGACAAAAACACATTCTGCAAGCCTCATGATCTGGTTACGGTCAATACTGCGGTCACGATGAAAATTGATGTCTTCAATCGAGGCTTTGTATCTAAATTTTGCTGCATCTATGAGCCGGTTAATTTTCCGGTTCATCCGATCCTCATACTCTGCCTCTACCAGTTCAGCAAATAGCTCATCTGGGGTATAGCCATCTGCTCGGCCTGTGTCTAGGTGAGTTTTGAAGGTTGAATACATGCCAAAGAGCTTCATAGCTCTTAATTTGTCTAAGGTATCTGAATTGTTCATAATGTGTAGTTAGGTTTATTCATAGTATTTTTCACCTCTGATGTTTTTGTGGCTCGGCATAGGAAGTTCACCAGCAAATGGGTTATCTCTATGCCCATCCATATTGTTTTCCAGGATGGATTGAATGGATTTAAATTTGGTATGAACACCAAAGTCGATTGCCCTGCGGCATGCGCCTGCAAGCCGCTCGGCACCGTATTTTTTTGCCAGGCTGAGCACGCCCTCGCAGGATCGGTTAATTTGATCTACATGCCGGTTGCTTTGCAACATGGTCTCTATTACAGCCCTGACATCTTCATGGATGGCTTCAGCCCGCTCGAGGTACCGCTCAGGTGATCTTTCAGTCGAGTATTGGTGACGTTGGTTTAAATGACTTTTATTGGTCGTATAGGCGTATTTTGTTTTGTCCCGTTTGTGAATGGCAATGCGTTCGTTCTTACAAAATATCTCTACAGTGGTGCTTGTATATAAGATTTTTACCTTGGCATGCACAAAGCGGTAGGGTACACTATAATAATGTTTGTCCTGGCCTAGACAGGCATGCCCATCCGTTTTTACTTTAGACAATACCTGGTCTTTCATTTCAAAACGATCAACCGGCAGCGGTTTCAATTCCTTGCGCTCTATTTCTTCAAATTGCATTCTGCGACTATAGTCCCGCCCCTTTAGCAAATGATTGTTGTGGATTTCCAGGTTTTCCCAGATGGCCTTATTGAGTTCTGATAGCGAATAGTAAACCTCCTTTTTGACTGGTAAATAGATGCGGGTATACATAATTCTTACAGCTCCCTCTACCAATGATTTATCTCGTGGTTTATACGCCCTGGCTGGAAGAATGCAGGTGTCATAATGATGGGCGAAGGACTCGAAAGTCTGATTGAGCGTAGGCTCATAACGATGGCTTCTAGTCACGGCAGCTTTCAGGTTGTCTGGGACAATTGCCGAAGGCACCCCACCAATATAATGCAATGTATTTTCACAGGCTCTGATAAAATCTTCCTTCTGTTGGCTGGGAACAGCTTCAATGTAGGTGAGTTGGCTTGCACCAAGAACTGCTACAAATACCTCAACTTCATGCACTTCTCCGGTCTCCTTATCAGCGTAGCTAAGTTTTTTACCGGCGAAGTCAACAAATAACTTATCGCCCACCTTATGGGTCTGGTGCATAGTTGGGTTGACTTTTTGCTGCCATAAGTTGAAGTAGTAGCAAAATTGAGTATATCTGTAGCCATCAGGAAACTCCTTCATATAATCTTCATGTAGTGTCGCCCTTGTGACACCAGTGCGTTTGAGTTCCTTTTCCATCTTCGGAAAGCAACGTACTAAGGCTTCCATTCGAGGGTTCTTCGGTTTAGGCCTATCTTTAATTTCACCGAACAGCTCATTGAGTTCTTCGTCATCTAGATTGTCCACCTCTTTTATTGGATAGCCGCAAGTTTCAAAAGCGGCTATGTATTTTTTTACTGTGGTACGGGATATTTCTACGTAGTCAGCAATTTTTTGCTTTCCTTTCCCCTGGTCATATAATCTTAGGATTTGTCTAATCTTATTCATGCTTATAGTCGTATTAGCCATCAATTGAATGGATTATTGAATCCTCCAAACAGGGAAATGCCAGTACAGCATGGGCTTGGAAAACAACTTTAGGTGATCATGTCGGGTAGCCTTGCATTGATTAATTTTCAAAATTGACTGTACAGCCTCACGGCTTACTTACCAGTCAGCAAAAGCGTAGTACCCATACACAAAAACATACTGATATTTTCCATCACCCAGGCAATTCCTAACACAAATTACTGCGGTGTTTATCCGCCAGTAGGAAAATTCGTGCTCGTCCTGAGACAATATCCCAATACATTGGAGTATATAATAATGTTAGTTTTTTGCAGATTATTTTATTCAACCTTTTCAGCGGTTAGGTAACCCGCCACAATGATTGCATCATTTAACCCGCAGTTCCATTGCTACTTTCGGGAACAATGGATGGAGTTACCAGTAGAACCGAAACTAAGGTCGATGGTAAATCTTCTGGCCGAAGGCCAGTGTAATGAAACTGCACAAAAATTACTTACTTATAGAATTTGCAGACTGTTTTTAACGCATTTCGGCGACTATGATGTCTCTCCGGTAGGAAAAATGACGTTTTCATCTGCTGCTGTCATCCAAAAATGGCCAACAGCGTTAATAAATGGCTTGACCTATCATTATTTGGTAGTTATGCCGTTATCTGGGGCAAATATATAGATTGTTGTGGAAAAGCGAAATCTTATTGCAATTTGTTTAACTCATCTTCTATTTTAAGGAAAATGATTGGCTTTTACTTTTTTGATGTTCATACCGGCTAGCATTTATTCTGCCGGACACCGCGCCCAAATACTGATGTATCATGCCGGTATTTTGAAGGTCGATGCCCACCCTCGGGCAAAATTCGTTTGCATAATTTAGCAAGGATTCGCATCCTGCCTTTATAAAAAGCTGTCTAAGTGCGTCGTCACCGGTTATATTATATATCACAAAGGAATCCATACGATCAATGCCTAAAAATTGCTTATCCAGTAATTGGAGCCGTGTCATTGATGCCAGTCGACTTCCTTCAGGCGTACCGTCATTGGTCAGAAATAGAAAGGTGTGTACAACCAGAATGTCTTGGTGAAGCTTTATTACAAAATAGCCGATCTTGTGTTCGCCGACAAAAAAAGCAACCAATGTTGCATTTTTTTGCGGGTTATATATAGGAATGCCCCTGGCAAAAACATTGGTGAGGAAACTGATCGCAAATCCTCCAGGGAGCAAGGTTCGTTCGCAAAACCGGTTCAAAGCGTGTTGTTGTACATACACGGGCAACGCTTCAGTAGTTTTGGATCTAATGCCAATTTGATCCGGCATCAATTCCGACCAATTTACACCATGTTTGGTATCATACCAGCCAAGACGCATAAGCGGTCTTCTTACCCCATCAATCCTCACAGTTCTGATTTCAGGTTTGATGCGGAAAAGTCGCATGGTATTGTGGCCTAATGGGTTATTAATAGGCATTTGATCGATATCCGCGTCTAGCAGCCCTTTATTGAAATCATGGGAGTGCAACAGCGCTGCTGTGATCAGACTGTAAGTTTTATCCCTCCATGTGCTATACCACGGGGAATCCATGAAATACGGTTGGAATGCCCGCAGGAAATTACCAGCCCCACTGAATCCACCGTTCAGACCAAGTTGTACATAATGAATCAGTAAAAGTGCGTCTCTCAAATACCAGCTATAGGGCAGATACTCACCGATTAAGGTTTCAACCTGATGCTGTGATAGTAATGTTGATAGGTTGTGCCGGAACTGTGTAACTTCTGTTTGGGAAAGACCTCTAGAGCTTGCCAGTACAAATTTTAATGGTGGATAGCGCCTGCAATAGATGTCCTGGAGTACACGTGTAGGCAGCAGCTGAAAATAGCCTGGGCCGACTAACTTTTCGCATATCACGGATAACCGTTCAACAAAGGCTTTACGCTCCCTGATCTTTTCGATCCTGGAATTTCTGTCTGTATGTTTGCGGAGCCTTCTTTTCATGGTCATTTACTCGTTTTGACCGTACTCAGGTTACCAGAAATGAGATAACTTTTAGCGGGTAACCAGTGTTGATTCAGTCAGGTCATTTAAAGTTAAGCGTTTAAATGGACAGATGTAGTAACTTGACTATCAAAGTAGCACTGGCACAAAGACCATCAATGTGCCAATGAAATTGGCTATAAAAAGTTGTCTATCAGACAGCGGGTGATTTGGAATTCTCCTTGCTGATAGAACTAAGTTAGGACAAGCGGGGTTATCTTGTCGGAATTAACGTCATTAGTCGCTCTACATTTTCTTTGAGTTCCTCCACGCACTTGAGGTAATTCTCAAGCATCCAGGTAGAGTTAAAATCGTCAATAAGTAGCGATTCAGAGGCAGTTTTCAAATTTTGCACCTTTAATTTGCAGTCAGTTTTAAGTTCTTTTATGTTCATAATTTTAGGATCGATTAAGCCAAATGTATATAAATCAGTGCAAAACAGGTGAACCCCTATTTGAATTATTTGATTTTTTATACGACGATTTATAAAATGAAGTGATCAATGGTAGATAACCTCACGCAGATCAGAACCTACTTCTTGTCGCAACCCAGGACTTGCTGGTGTTATATACGTGCTCGAGGTAAAACAAAAAGCGAAATATTTGCGGCAAAATTTCCAAATGAATGAATATTGTCCCTTATATATATATGGAACGACTATTAACTACAAAACAACGTTTAAAGCAATTTTCACCTGCTCAAAGAAATTTATACACAGTTATTTTGGAGAGCCATCCTTATGCTGCCGAATTAAGCGGCAGGCAGGGAAAAATGGCAGCTGTACTGGAAGAGGCTGGAATCATCTACACTGAAGTAGACGAGCAGAACAGGGTTTTTGCAACCATCCCACAAATTAAGTTTATCGTCAAAACCTATTCCCGCAGATTCAATGTGGCTTTGGAAAGGGTTTACCAAACTGGGGTGTTGATCGCCCCGGACTTTTTTACGGCCTTTCATCATGCCTGTAGCAAATGGAAAAGTCTCCTGCTGGGTGTTGAGCTTTACGACATTTCAGCGGAAAGCTAGTTCTTAGATATGCTTAGGTGTCTTTAATTGCACATGGCTTCATTACAATAATTTCTTAGCTGAAATTACTAGTGATCAGTATATTAATGTTAAATTTGATCAACAATTAGAATTTTTCAGAAAGGAGTACTACTATGGGTATTGAGGAATACTTGGCGGATCGTGCAAAAAGGGAAGTGGAAGGCAAATCTGGTGAGACTAAAAGATTGATCATGGAAACAGAATTATCGGACAAACATATTGCTCGCCTCACTGGAGTTCCAATAGAGTTTGTTCAAAAGTTACGTGCAGAAATCGAAGAATAAAATAGCTATGATAGTTCATATCTAAAGCCGTTGAAGTTCAGTCAATGGCAATGGATGTGCTGTCCAAGGTAATTTTTGGGGACTGCCGGAACAATTACTTGAATGGTAAGTTAAAGCCATTCAGGAAATTTTGAATAATTTTGTCACATGAGAAGAAAAGACGATATTCTTTGGAAGGGCATTTTAGAGGATGTATTTGACGATTTTTTACGATTCTTGAACCCCGAGGCGGACACGATCCTAGACCTGAACAAAAAGGTTGTGTTTTTAGACAAGGAGCTTGAGCAGGTCTTCCCACCAGAAAATGACGAATATGCGCCCAAGGTAGTCGACAAGTTAGTTAAGGTATTTACCAAATCAGGTAAAGAGGAATGGGTCTTGGTGCATATTGAAGTTCAGGGACAATTCAATACGAACTTTGCCCAGCGCATGTTCACCTATTTCTATCGCATCCTGGACAAATACAACAAACCGATCACCGCATACGCCATATTCACCGAGGCCAACCCCATTGGACGGCCTGATATTTTTGAATCGGCATTTATGGGTACCAGTGTCCAGTATAAGTTTAATACTTATAAAATTGCAGCTCAGTCAGAAAAAGAATTACTGGCCAGCGATAATCCTTTTGCGCTGGTGGTGCTTACCGCTAAAACCGCTATGCAAGGCAAGGACATAAAAGATGACAGGGAACGGGATGAACTTTTGTTCGGCTTGAAATTAAACCTGGCCAAACAATTGCTTGTCAAACAGATAACAAAGGATAAAGTAAGGGTTTTGATGAATTTTTTGAAATATTACGTGCGTTTTGAAAACCCAGATATTAATGCTAAATTTGAACAAGAAGTAGAAATTTTAACAGAAAGGAGTACTACGATGGGCATAGAAGAATTATTGCTGGATCGAGCAAAAAGAGAAGGTAAAGCTGAAGGTAAAGCTGAAGGTAAACAAGATGTAATTGAAAACATGATTACTGAATTAGGTTTAGCCGACGAACAGATCGCTCGTATTGCTAAAGTTTCGCTAGAGTTTGTACAAAAGGTACGCTCAGGAATCAACGAATAATTAGCTATTAAATTTATATTAGAAAGCCGCCGCATATCGTAGCGGCTTTTTGCATTCTATTCAGCAGTCAATTTAAACCAGACAAACTCACCTATGGCTCTGATTTTAAAAGTTGTTTTAATCTCGAGGCTGATAAGTATCAATAAGTTCGGCAAGCATCTGATCAAACAGCTCCCTGTCTCCTTGTTTCAGATCCAACTCGTCATATCTTTTAACCAATGCTTTCCCAGCTGGAGTCAGCAAATTATATGGCAAATATTCTGTACTAATCCTTTCCTTGACATTGATGGTGCTTGATCTTGACACTAAAAAAGAGTTTGTGGCGAAATCTATTGTCATGGACTGAATGGTATTGTCTTGCCTTTTCAGCATGGAGACAAGTATTGCATGATCCCTTGAGCCACGAGTATGTAACTTGTATTTTTCTGCATTAAAAAAATCAAGTAGCTTCCTAAAATTTATCATAAAACTTCGAGCATATTATTGACGGTGATCATTTCTAAATAAAGAAGCAAAAAGCGGAGGCCGGAATGGGAATTCCCAAGCCCCCGCATAATTAACGCTCTCATTCCAAATGTAACAAATACATGTCGAACAGAGACAATATAAAATTAGTAGCCCTCAAAATATAATCTGCCATTATAAACTATAACTGTTTTGAATACCAAAGGGTCGGATCATAAACAAAAAATGGCCATATTAAATATGACCATCTATATAACCTTAATTTGATTGTTATTTTAATATCCGTTTTATATCCTCTTCTGTTTCAGCTTTTGCAAAGAAGTAGTTAGAGTTACGATATATTGGGCCAAAACTGTTATTCTTGCCATAATGTACCATAAACGGTCGCTTTAGAAGAAAAGCCACTGGTATTTTATAAAAGTCTGCCAGTTTTTTTGCGTCCTCCTCCGGAATTTCAGTTCCGTTATCACGGTAATCTAGATATGCTTCTCTGGAAATACCTGTACCGGTCAAGATGTCATCAATCTGTTTGTTCTGCAATTCCTCTAATTCAATAAGATCTGTTTGTATCATGTTTTAATAAGTTAAATCTTGGGCAAACTTCTAAAGTTTATCGGTTAATTTTGATATTTGCCCGTTTACCAAAGCTAGTTCTTTTTTAAGAAATTGTACTTCTTGTTCATATTGTTCAATTCGCTGGTCTTTTTCATGAAGTATTTTCTCATACAACGCACCGTATTTGTCATCAGAGGCATGATTGCTATTGTGCTGGATTGGCCCGTAACTATGATCTTTGCCATAATGGACAAACGTAGCATCAGTAGAAAAAAAGTGCTCTGGTTCAACATCAAATATTTTCGCCAACTGAGCAGCTCGCTCAATTGTGAGTTTTGTTTGACCGCTTTCTAGCTTACTGTAAGCCGGTTGACTCATCCCCATCGCCTCAGCAACATATTCTTGACTCCAGTTTCTATTGTCTCGCAACAACCTAATTTTTGCTTCTGTTACCATTTTATAACTGTTTATCGAATAATTATAACCAAATCAAATATAATTATAATTGTAACATTTTCCTACCAAATCTGCAATAGGTAAGTTTGTATGTAGAAACTAGTTTAAAATGGATTTATAAACTTATTGAATGAAAAAAAAATAATATTTTTGAAAACTTCCTAGTCTAGCAATAGACAGAGTTTTTACAAAACTCTCGTACATGAAAACCGGCTAAATTTTCAAAGGACACGAGATGATAGGTAAAAACACGCTGTCCCCAACCATATTTATGGTTAAGGGGTGGCGTTCCTATCAGCTGATTGTGTCCTGGGCCCTTAGCCGGTGCCTCATGTGCAAACAGACGGAACTGCCACCCCTTAATCATTCCTAGCATTTACGGCACGTTTCGTTTGAGATTTCAAAATCTTAAAACGCAAATGTATGGTACCCGATAAAGTCAATTATTCAATCCTCTCTGATATTGAATTAATATCTCTTCTAAGAGAGGGGGATCACTTGGCTTATACTGAAATCTATACGCGCTACTATCCACTTATGCTAAATTTTGCCGTGAGAAAACTACATGACGAAGATTTATCTAAAGATTTTGTGCAAGAATTATTTACAAATGTTTGGCAGAGACGGGAGTTTATTTCAGAATCAGGCAACTTCGCATCTTTCCTATATGTTTCTCTTCGCAGCCGAATACTCAATTATTTTGATCATCAAAATGTTGAATCAAAATACATTGAGGCCTTGCAATATGCCCTTAAATCAACTAGTCATTTACACGCTGATTACCTGGCACGAGAACGATCGATGAATGACTACATAGAACGGCAAATTATGGCGCTGCCTAAAAAAATGAGTGCAGTCTTCCAAATGAGCAGAAAAGAACATCTTTCTCATAAACAAATAGCATTGAAGTTAAATACCACTGAAGAAAACGTTTCAAAACACATCACTAGAGCTTTAAAATCTCTCAAAACAAAGCTTACATCCTGGATATTTTAAGGATTGATGCCCCTTTCCCACTTATTATTTATTTTTTGTCCTGTTAAATCTGCTCTACCTGTGATAGTATAAATCAATCCACATGGGTATGACAAAGGAAGAAACTAAACAGTTACTCAAACGATATAATACAGATCAATGTACTGAACGTGAAAAGCATATTGTTGAGGAAACTTTAATGCAATTTAATGAAGATCAACCTGGGCTATCGGAAAAAAGGTTAGAACAACTAGGCAGTGAAATCTATAAAAATCTGCCTGGGCCTGATGGCAAATCCAGAAGCATAAAACTATGGTCGGTTATCGCTGCTATTGCTTCTGTCAGTTTAGTTGGTATTAGTATTTTGATGTTTTATCCAAGGCTTGATGTGGTTCCGGTAGAAACCAATACTGTTCAGGATGTTTCACCAGGCGGCAATAAGGCGACAATAAAATTTGCAAATGGGAAAACCATAAATTTGAGCGCAGCTAAATCAGGAATTATAATTAGTGCTAATGGAACCACCTACGATGACGGAACGCCGATCAGTAACGGTGAAGCAGACGTTTCAGGAATAGCAACAATCACAACCCCAAATGGTGGGGAATACCAGGTTGTCCTACAAGATGGGACAAAAGTTTGGCTTAATGCTGCTTCCACTTTACTCTATCCGACCACCTTTCAAGATCGGGGTGCAAGAAGGGTAGAGCTGAGAAGCGGCGAAGCCTACTTTCAGGTTACCAAAGACAGTAAACGCCCTTTTGTAGTGAAGACAAGGAGTCAGGATGTAACAGTATTGGGTACTACATTCAATATTAACGCCTATTCCGATCAGCCACAAATAAAAACGACGCTGGTTGAAGGCTCCGTTAAAGTTGCCCTGCATTCAACCAACTCTATCACAAACTCTAAAGTAATTAAACCTGGCGAGCAAGCGATACTTCAAAATGGCAAAATTGCCGTTAGCAGGATCGATCTGGGCCTAGAAACAGCCTGGAAGGATGGTAAAATACAATTTGAAAATGCCGACCTAAAGACGGTTATGGCCATGCTTCAACGGTGGTATGATATAGAGGTAGAGTATGCATATTATCCTACCGGCGTAACATTCAGCGGCAATATTGCCAGGTCTAAAAATATTTCAGAGATACTGGAATTGATACAGTCCACAGGGGATGTTCACTATAAAATTGAGGGAAGGAAGGTATTGCTGATGAAATAGAGCGCAAAACTTACTTAAAAAAGCAGCCGCCCCGACGTAGGAAATTGGGGCGGCAAAGCTTAGCTAAAAAAATTCGATTGCACGAAATAATCAACTAAACCAAGTCAAATGTACAATAATTATAAATACGGCGTACCCGACAGGGTGTGCCATGTCAAATATTTGATCATTATGAAGCTCAGTTTTCTTTTATTGATCATCCCGCTACTTCCCGCCAGTGCTTCCAGCTTTGCGCAAGGAATCACTTTATCAAAGCAAAATGCTACACTTCCAGAAATATTTACTGAGCTAAGAAAGCAGACAGATTACACTTTCATTTACTCCAGCACTCAAATTTCCAATGCAAAAAAAGTTAGCATATCTGTCAAGGATGCCGCGATCACCGATGTTTTGGATCGGTGTTTTGAAGACCAGGCATTAACCTACACCATAACGAATAACATCATTACCGTTAAGGAAAAGCCTCAATCTCTTTTTAACCGTATCATAAAACGTTTCAGTGCGGTCATTGTCACAGGTACCGTATTTGATGATCAGGGCAACGTACTGGCCGGGGCAACTGTTAAATTACAAGGTTCAAAAAGTACTACCAGAACTGATGAAAAGGGATTTTTCAGTATAAATTCTGACCAAGAAAGCGGCACAATAACTATTTCATATCTAGGCTATCTCTCTGAACAGGTCAATTTTTCGACCGATAATATAGGGCCATTTAAGGTGCTATTGAAGCAGGAAACAAGTGGACTAGAACAGGTTGAAATAAACGCGGGATACTACACGGTAAAAGATCGGGAAAGAACAGGATCAATTTCAAAAGTGACGGCGGAACAAATAGAAAAGCAGCCTGTAAATAATGTTTTGCAAGCTATGCAAGCAAATGTACCAGGATTACAAATTGTACAAAATAGTGGAGTACCTGGTGGCGGTTTCACAGTGAGAATACGTGGTCAAAACAGCATTGCAAATGGTAACAATCCCTTTTATATTATTGATGGGGTTCCTTTTACCGCAACAGGGTTGTCCGGCACGGCTGGTACTGGAGCTATAAATATGACAGCAAATGCAAATCCGTTGTCAAGTATTAACCCTTTTGACATCCAGAGTATCGAGGTTTTAAAGGATGCCGACGCTACTGCGATTTACGGTTCGAGGGGAGCGAATGGCGTTATATTGATAACGACAAAACGCGGAATTCCTGGAAATACCAAGTCAAGCTTTTCTATAAGCCAAGGAATAGCAAGGGTCGGCAAAATGCTTGATCTGATGAACACTCAAGAATATTTAACCATGCGTCAAGAAGCCCTGTCGAATGATAATCTACCTATTTCAGATATTGATTATGATTTGAACGGGACTTGGGATAAAACTAAGTATACAAATTGGCAAAAGGAGCTTATTGGTGGCATTGCTTCTACTACTAACATCCAAACCTCAGTTTCGGGTGGTGTAGCCAACGTCACCTATTTAATTGGTGGCAATCATTATCGCGAATCGACTGTTTTTCCTGGAAGTAATTCATTTAATAGGAACTCAGCAAATTTCAGTTTACGACGCATTTCAGAGAATAAAAAACTTCAGGTGGCATTTGATTCGAACTATAGCCAAGTCAACAGTAGTTTGTTTATTATCGATCTAACCCAATTTATTACACTGGCACCAAACTATCCAAATTTGCTTAATGAAAACGGAACATTGAATTGGGCAAATAATACAATGTATGTGAACCCGATTGCGACTACAAAGCAACCTTACGAAGCCAAAACAAATAATTTGGTAAGCAATGCGACGATCAGCTATGACCCTTTAACAAGTTTAAGCTTAAAAGGTACGATAGGCTTCACAAAAATGGATAGAAAAGAAATAAGCAATTTTCCATTAAGTACCTATAGTCCTGCATTTAATTACGGTACAGAACGTAGGATTTCTAATTTTACAAATAACGCGAATGAAACATGGATTGCCGAATTTCAGGCTACCTGGAACAAGAATATAGGAAGAAGTAAGTTAAATTTCATCCTTGGCTCCACATTCCAGCAGAATTTGACCGATATACAGGAGGTGAAAGGTACAGGCTACCAAAGTGATGCTTTGCTGGGCAATATTGCAGCTGCATCAACATTGACAATACCAAATAGAAGCTATTTGCAGTATCGTTATGGGGCTATATTTGGTCGCGCAAATTATATTCTAAACGGAAAATATATTCTCAATATAACCGCTCGCAGAGATGGGAGTACTCGGTTTGGAAATGATAATCGTTTTGCGAACTTTGGGGCTATCGGAGGGGCTTGGATAATTAGTGATGAGGGCTTTATCAGACAGAATCTATCATTTATTAGCTTTGCAAAGCTACGGAGTAGCTACGGGATTGCAGGTAATGATCAAATAAGGGACTACGGATATCAAGAATTATGGGGTTCATCTGGCAGTTACCAAGGAATATCCACGATGATCCCGAGACAGCTCGCCAATCCGAATTATGGCTGGGAGATAAATAAAAAAGCAGAAGTTGCTTTAGAAGCGGGATTATGGGACGGACGCTTTACGTTTTCCGCGGGATATTACAGTAACAGGGCGTCAAATCAGTTGGTTCAGAAGCCAATTACCCCAAGTACTGGCTTTTCGTTTATAAATGATAATCTACACGCTATAGTTGGAAATACTGGTTGGGAATTCGAGCTTGGTGCTAAGACTATTTCTAATAGGGCTTTTTCGTGGTCGACATTAGTTAACTTATCAGTTCCGAGAAACAAGCTGATTGATTATCCTGGATTGCAAACTTCAAATTATGCAAATGTATATCAAATTGGACAGCCACTATCAATTAAAAGACTTTTTGCAACATCGGTAGATCCGGTAACGGGGCTATATTCAGTGGAAGACCATGACGGTAACGGAGTGATAGATTTCGATATTGATCTTTACAAAACTAAGTTTATTGGTCGCACATTTTTTGGCGGCGTTCAAAATTCGATTAATTACAAGGGGCTGGAATTAGACTTTACTTTTCAATTTGTGAAACAGACTGGAAATGGGTACTTGTCTACATTTAACCAGGCGGGTGCTCTATATGTTGAAGCCCCCAGCACGAATCAACCTATTGAATTACTCGCGCGATGGAAGAATTCTGGAGACATCAGTACCTATCAAAAGTTTAGTACGCTGGGCGATGCAAATACGAGTTTTTTTTACGCAGGAACTTACGGCGATTTCGCCGTTGAGGATTCTTCATTTATACGCTTGAAGAATGCTTCCCTGTCTTATTTTATAGGACGGCAACTACTTGAAAAATTAAAACTGGCAAATGCCAAGTTGTTCTTGCAAGCTCAGAATGTTCTTACGATTACTCGCTATAAGGGGCTAGATCCCGAAACACTAAGTGGTTTTGCATTGCCTACATTGCAGTCTTTCTCAGCGGGAGTCCAACTCACCTTTTAAATCACAGTTATGAAAAGTATGAAAACGAAAATAATAATTGTACTAGCAGTATGCTCTTCGCTACAATATTCTTGTAAAAAATTTTTTGAAATTGCCCCACCAAAAGACTCTGCTGTGCAAGCAGAATTATTCGCCAATGATGCAATTGCGACTACCGCAGTCACAGGCATTTATAGCAGAATGACATTAAATGGTGGCTATTCAGGAAATCAAAACTCCATTTCAGTGATAACCGGACTTTCCTCTGACGAGCTTAGAAGTCATAATTCATCATTAAACGCTTTTTATCGGAATGAAGTTTCTGTGCCAGATTTTATACTGTCTCAATACCTATGGTCGCAATCCTATGCATATATATATACTACAAACGCCGTATTAGAAGGGCTACAGGCATCTACAGGGGTTTCTGAAAGTACTCACGGGCAGTTGAGAGGCGAAGCCCTGTTTGTAAGAGCGTTCTGCTACTTTTATTTAGTAAACCTTTTCGGGGATGTTCCGATGCATTTAACCACGGACTACCGTAAAAATGAAGTAGCCGTAAGAACTAAAAAAGAAGAAGTATACGCTCAAATTATTCGGGATCTTCAAGAGTCAGAGCGTTTGCTTCCTACGAGTTATATTTCTTCAGAGAGAATTAGGCCTAACAAATGGGCTGCTACGGCAATGCTTGCCAGAGTGTACTTATATACCGAAAAATGGGATTCAGCAGAACAAAAAGCAGCTGAGGTAATAAATCAAACATCAACTTATGGGCTATTGGATAATCTTGATCAAGTATTTCTTAAGAATAGTAAAGAGACAATTTGGCAACTGATGCCGACAGCGGGGATTAATACTCGGGAAGGTGCATTATTTGTTTTGGTAGGCACCCCGACCAATGTATCGTTATCTAGTGATTTAGTCTCCTCGTTCGATGTGAATGACAATAGAAAGGCGAAATGGATAGGTCAATTTGTAAATTCTTCTGGCACCTACTTTTATCCGTTTAAATATAAAATACGAACCACACAGAACGGAGTGATTAATGAATATTCAATGGTAATTAGGCTTGCAGAGCTGTATCTCATACGTGCTGAAGCCAGGGCAAGACTTTCTAAACTCGAATTGGCCATGGATGATATTAATCTCATTAGAAAGAGGGCAGGGATAACTATGCCGCTTAAAGGCTTAAATTATATGGAATGTCTATCAGAGGTAGAAAGGCAGCGACGTTTCGAGCTGTTTTCGGAATGGGGTCATAGATGGTTGGATCTAAAACGGACTGATAGAGCGACTGCTGTCTTACAACCAATTAAGAACCCAACTTGGGTAGAGACGGATGTTCTATACCCAATTCCTTTTGATGAAATTACACGAAATCCCAACATGGTACAGAACGTAGGATATTAAAGATTTTTGAATCATGAATCATCCTTGTTCTTTTAGAACCGGGATCTTAATTATATACATATGAAATATATCGTCTTTATAATATTAAGTAGCCTATACTTTTCTGTGACAAAGGGCCAGGTAGTAAAGTCAAATGCCTCTTTTACGCTGCGAGCAGCTCACGGTCAACCAGTTCCTGATAGCATTCAGGTAACATTTAATAAAGGTAAGATTAGTCCTCTCCATGCAGAATATGTAAAGGTAATACGAAACAAAGATCAGAGTTTTAGCTTTTCCTTTTCCACTGAACAGTCGGTCTCGCCGTTTTCTATTTGGATTTATTATCCTACAGAAAGAAATAAGTGGAAGAAGGAAATTTTAAACGCCCCAACTTATTACGCAGAAAAATCAGACAAAATCGAAATAGAAGTAGCAAAAGGCGAACTAGTCGACAATTTACGGACTAATGGTACTTTGACTTTTTCGGGAAAGCGAGCTGAGAAATATAAAGTCGCTGCGCTGTTGGATCAAATGAAAAACACGCTGTACGATAAGCAAATGGAGAATTGTTATAAGCTATTTGGGCGCGGTAGTAGTGCTTCAACTGGTAAAATTGAGTCTATGAGTTATCAGGAATCACCTGAATTTGAGAATTATTTAAAGTCAATATTTGAGAATGTGAAGATCGGCGGAAATAGTATTCAGGATACGTTGGCAATATACAGTAAGAGCCTTGGTGGTAACGTTACATCTTATTTCAAAAATGAGTTTTATGCACCTATTGCGTTCATAGTCCCAATCCATTGGCTATACGAGCAAGCGAAGTCATCTGATATGAAAGAGATTATATCAAATTTTTATTTTTGTAAAATTAGCGAGCTAAGACCTTCAATTTCTAACGATTCTGCGAACACTCTAGGCCATCAATTTACATGGTCGAAAGGTCTTGAATTGATGTTTGAACTTGACTATCGGAATAAAGGAAAAGGATTTCCCTTTCGAGTTCAATATGAGGAAATAAAGCGTTTAGAAAATATCTCACTACGCGACATCCTTATAACAAAGTTCTTTGAAGAGGCTGGATATTTTCAAAAATATATCAATAATTCTGATGAACGAGACCTATGTTTGAATGATGCACTTAAAATTGTATCTGATCCGGAGCTCAACGCTGCATTACATCGCCAACTTCTGTTTGTAAAAGGATCGAAGATGCCTGATTTTTCTTTCTCGGACATGGATGGCAAGTTTGTTAAGTTGAGTGATCTAAAAAACAAGGTTTACATTCTTGATTTTTATTTCGAAGGATGTGGTTCCTGCGTAGCATTTGCAAAACGATTTGAAAATGAAATTTACCCTAGATTCGTTGACAATCCAGATTTTAAAATATTGAGTGTAAACACGGATTTGACTAGAGATAGGTGGTTAAAAGCCGTAAATAGTGGCAAATACACTCATTCTACCTCAATTAATGTTAGTACAGGAACCGAAGGTTGTAACCATCCGATTCTAAAATACTACGAGATTAACGCCTTCCCTTGGGTGTTGCTAGTTGACAGAAATGGCAGAGTTCTAACATTTAATGTTCATTCTCAATCTAGCGTCGATCTCATAAGGATGATTGAAGCGGCGCTGAATGACAAATTTAAATCATGATCTAAATACCTCTAATTTTGAATACGGCCACTCTGTTGCTGTAAATTGCGATTAGTAATCCTTTGTCAATCATAAATTCATTTAGTTTTTGTTTTCCGTACTTCGGGAGATAAAAGCTAGATGAATATTTTCCATTTGTGAAATCATAAATGTCGATTACATCTGAAGAACGAAATGTCTTAGTGTCTTCAAAATCCGAAATCAAATTGGATTGAACAAATATCTTATTATTTGCAACACAGATACGTTTGTTAATGACGCTTGGAGGTGTTGCAATTTTTTGCGTATTAAATCCTAAATTTCGCAAGCGAATATTGGCCTGAGTTACGGTATCAATGGTTTTTGATTTATATAGTACTTTGAGATTACTATCAAGGCGAATTAACTCGCCTCTATAGTAAAACATAAAAATAATCGATCCTGAGTTCTGATCAATTCGAAATTGCCCATCGGTACTAATTATTCCATCAAATTGTTTTTCAGGAACGTATATTTTAATTGTTTTTGCTCCCCAATTCCTTTTAACAATCTGACTTCTCCGCTCTCCTTGAATATATGCTTCTCTAATATAGACAAATGAAGTCGGTGAAACTATTTCTGCCTGGTAGACATAAAGGCTATCTAAAGTTGTGCTATCCATCTTTCCGCTTTCCTTATCAAAACTATAGGCCTTTGAAGCCCTACCAACAACTACAATTTCTTTAGGCCCGAAAAGTGAGACACTATTCATTCCATCAGCTTTTTGTATTTCTGTCATAGGTGCTAGATTTTGATCACTTCTTCTTTTTAGATCCGTCGAAAAATTTAAGATGTGATACGGTTTTTTATATTCATAGAGGGAAAAGCTGTCGCGGGAAATGTTTGCGAAAGAATAATTTCTACTTTCAATCATAGCCGTATTTTGTAACATCACACGAACTTGTGAAAAATCTCTAACAAAGCCATTTTTACCTCTTATAGTTCCGCTGTACTTGTAATAAATAAATGACACAGCTAGGGTTCCGATAAAAAGCAGTAAGATTATTTTAATTGATTTCAGCATATTGGAGATGGTTTGGTTTCGTAGAAATAATTAGGATCAACCAATTTCGTTGACCCTAATTATTTGCAATGGATTCGGAATTTTAAATCCTTGTTCTGGTGTACACTGGACTACCAAGTGGAACTTGTTGCCCTGTTGACGCATCATAAACAGGGAATGTGCATCTTGGATTTACAGCTCCGTTACAGTCAAACTCAATTTCTGAGTCCGGGCTGTCTTTGTACTGCGCATAGGCTCCGCCTAGTGCAACTGTTGCAAATAAAGCGGCGAAAAGTAATCTTTTCATTTTGTTTTTGTTTAATTTTAGTGCCTACTCTTTGGTTCACAGGTTTTCGGCATCCCCTGATTCTGTCGCGCAACGAATATTTTGTTAGCTACACATTTTTGTAGCTGTTATGATTTGATTTTAGCAGGATACCTATGGCACCCAGCAAAACAAATATGATATTGAAGATCAAATGTTCATTCCAGGAGGCCCCTCTTAGAATGCCGTTACAACTGCACGGTATATATTCGCCATAATTAACGAGGAAAAAAATATATGCTGTGAAACTCGTCATTAATAAAAAGGAAGCATATAATCCGAAAAGGGTTGTACGAGGCAATATCACAAGGATTGCGATAATCAATTCCATTGGGGGTATGGCATAAGCGATGTAAATTGAATAATGCGTCAGGATTGGCGACTTACCCAGCTCCAGCTTAAATTTTCCAAAATCCATTAGTTTATCAGCGGCTGAATACACAAAAAGCAAGAAAAAAAGCCATTGAATAATTTCAATAGCAATTTTTCTACTGCCGATTGAACTGCCAGTAAGAAAGGTTAACATTGTCCGTCTTGTATTAAGTTCGTTATTCATATTCGGATGATTGAATAACTCAAAGGTATATCGGGCATGAAGGTCAGCGTTAGGAAATAATTCCTATTTTTAACAGGAACTATTTCCTACTGCCAATAGGAAATAGTGCGTACTTTTTCTAGGCATTATTTCCTATTTTTCCTCATAACCCTCTGATAATGTTACCATAGTGCTTTAGTGACATATACGCATGCATGGCCTGAATCTCCTGGTTTGCGCATTTAATAAAGGTTTCATTTTCAGCTCTTAACCGCTTGACACGTTCTATCGAGGAAAGATTACGGAAATTATTCCGTTCCCTAAAGTCAATTGCTTGTTGATCGGTCTGAGAACGTATCATAACGCTAACATTGTCGTATTTACTCATCAGTTCGAGCACGTCCGGATAGCTAATCGAAAGTAGCTCAGTTGCCTCAATGGTTTGTATATAGTCTAAACGTTTCGCTCCGTGCAGGAGGCTGTTGCCATTGAAAATTAACTCTCGCTTTTTGAATATTGCAGTGCCATGCGGATAATTCATGCCATCACCAAAGATATAGCTATGGCACATTGCACCGATAGAAAGCCATATGCATCCAGTCTCTTTGTCCCCCGGACTTTCAAGTTCCTGGTGCTTTAGCGCAAACTGAAGCTTAGTCCGTCGAGCCAAGTCATCAATTGCAGCGTTGTGACCGACCGCTTTGAATCCGAGAACTGGCGCAAGATATTGGGCAACCATTTCCCTTTTATATTCTTCTGATACTAGTTTCGATTTTGTCATAGTGTAGGAAATTGTTCCAGAACGGATCAAAAAAATAATCCAAAAGGTCTCCGGCGTTCCTACATTCACCGGAAAACATTGAAATAAGTAAAGAAACTTGCTTGTTTGCTGGGCCGAATCGAAATAGATTTTCGAATTCAACCAAAATTCGCTGTCCTGCTTTAATAGCGTTAATGAAATTTGAGTTCGTCATTCGTACAATAAGTTAGTAATATTTGGTTACCAAATGATTATTGCAAATATCGTTAGTAAAAAAATAAAAATCACTGTGCCAATTGGCGCTTTACCCTATTGTGCCAATTTACACCCTCACTGTTTTCCGCTATTTTGAATTACTTTAGTCAGAACTAACTTATTTTTTTTAAAAAGCATCCCTATGCCAAGATTTGATAAGAAATTCTGGACAATACCTGGACTTACCGAAGGTTTTTATATTGAACAAGTCCAACAATACATCACGGAACACATTTCAAATGGCTTTTTGAAACCGAATAACTTGATTCCTCCCTACCGGCTTTTAGGAGATTGGAATGAATTACACAGAAATACTGTTATATATATCTACCATCAGCTCCAGCGGGAAGGCTGGATTTACAGTAGGCCAGGTCATGGTACATTTATTTCTGAAACGTTTCCTGGTTATGAAAGACTGTACAAGCCCGCTAGATCACTAGTTGATTTGCCTGTTCCACTTGACGTCTCCGCACGTCTAAAGAAAGAAGAAAAACTGACACCGCCCAGCTTTACTACGATAGGGTTCGATACGCCAAGCCCGCACTACTTCCCTGCCTGGCATCACTATAATTTTTTGAAAGGATACGTTAAGGAATACCGAAAGCTCAATCAAATGGATCGTGTGATTGACTTGCAGGGACTTGAGTTTAAAGATGCCATCCACAAGCACCTGGATATTATGCGGCAGTTTTCTATCACACCAAATTGTGTTGATGTTATCATGGGAAGGCAGCAAAGCCTAGAACGGGTGATCAAAACCTTATTACAACCTGGTGAACTGGTCATAAATACCTCTCCAAAAGATGACTTGCTTTGTGATGTTTTTAACTACTGCGGTATTCAACGTCATGATTTGAACGGCTATGATACAGATTTTATTGAAAACTTAACTTCATTTTTAAACCATAATAAAATCAAAGCCCTGTATATCCGACCGCAATGTAGTTTTCCGGAAAGCCATCATCTGAAACATAAAGAATGCCTGGAACTTATTGAACTGGCTACAAAGCATGGCTTTTATATTATTGAGGAAGATGACTATCACGAATTCTGGTATGGGAAAAAGGCATTTAAAGAGTTAATCCGATATGATCACAAGGGGCATGTTATCTATTTAGGTGCGTTGAGCCTGCTTACTACATATATGGAACAAACCAGAACCGTAGTTGCTTCCCCTGAGTTTGTCGATCTAATGAAAACGGTACCAGTGCGTCAATTTGACTTTCGGGACGTGCTTGAAGAGCGGGTAATCACCGAGATGCTTAACACCAAAAAAATATATAAATACATCAGTACCATGAAGATTGATAAGACCAAACACCTTGATCATATCTGGATGGAAATGGATAATTATTTACGTCTTGGGGTAAAGATCATCAAACCTTCCAGCGGTTTAACGCTCTGGCTGGAATTTCCAAGTGATGTAAGCCTTCAGGAATCGATGGAATTGATTTTGAAATCCGGTCAGCAAATTCCCTATCATCCAGATGGTCATCCTCCAGGGCCTGGCGTGCGTTTCATCCGTTTGGGTTTTGGCTCCTGGGAAATTCACGAGGCACAAAATGCGGCCAAACTGCTCCACGAAAAATTTGTACGAGAATATGGTAAATAAACTAAACAACTTTCCTGTAGTTCCAAATTGCCCACATATTAAAGATAAGTGCAAATAAGCCCACTATCAGGAACTGGCCAGAAACATCCTGCCAGCCACTGCCTTTAAGTACAACCGATCTGACCACCTCAATGATGTGGGTAACTGGATTGAGAAAGGCTACAATTTTCGCCCATGCAGGCATACCGTCAATTGAAGTCAGTAGACCACTCATAAGGATGAAGACCAGCATGAAAAAAAACATGATCAGCATGGCCTGCTGCTGCGTCTGGCAGTACGTGGACACAAGCAAGCCAAAACCCAGGATTGCCAACAAGTAAATCCATAAGAACACGAACAACAACAAAATACTGCCCAATGGAAAAATGCCATAAACAAGGAATGAAACGAGCAGACCTAATGCAAATACCACATTCCCAATAATCCAGAAAGGCAGTAATTTCCCCAATATGAATTGATGCTTTTTTATGGGAGTAACATTGATCTGCTCAATAGTTCCATCTTCCTTTTCCTTAACAATGTTAATTGCAGAAAGAAATCCTGTCACCATTGTCACCAGAAATGCCAGTATTCCCGGTACCATAAACAAATGATAAAGTTGTAACGGATTGTACCAATCCGACTGCGCTATATCAATTTTAACCAAGTTTTCACCATTCTTTTCGGGCACCAGCTGCAATCGGATATCGTCATTGAATTGCTCAATAATTCTATTCAGATAGGCTGTGCCCAGGCCAGCCTTAACGCCGTTAATGGCATTGGCAGCAATTAATAGCTGCTGACTGCTTTCCCTGACCAGATTACGTTCAAAACCTAGGGAGATTTCTAAAATCAAATCTGTCCGATTCTGCTCTACACTTTCCCTGGCTTCCCTGAAGGACGAGGCAACATGGTTTAGTGTAAAATAGGGTGAGGCTCCAATTTTGGAGATCAGCTTTCTGGAATAAGTAGAATGATCATGATCTACCAGGACAATGTTCATGTGTTTTACTTCGTAATTTGCAGCCAGTGGTAATACCAGCAACTGAATCAAAGGCATTCCGATAATAATGGCCAGGATAGAAGGATTGCGAAATATCTGCTTAAATTCCTTTTCCAGTAAAAAATACATCATACTCATTGCAGTCGGATTTTAAAGCTTTTTAAGCTGATTGCTACAAAGAAAATAGTCATGCTGAACAATACCAGCGTCTCTTTCCAAATCCCTGTGATCCCCAAACCTTTGATCATAATGGATTGGACAATGGTATAGAACCACTTGGCCGGAATGATGTTGGCGACCAGTTGTAAAGGGTAGGGCATATTTTCAATAGGAAACATAAAGCCACTAAATAAAATAGTCGGTATGAGTAAGCCCATCAGGGATATTAGCATCGCTACTTGTTGCGAACTTGTTAGAATGGAGATTAATATTCCTAATGCCAGACTTGCAATAATGAAGATGGCGCTCTCGAAAAACAGTAGCAACAGACTGCCGTTTACAGGCAAATCCAGCAAAAACAAGCTCAGCAGTAAAATGATGACCACATTAACCAGAGATAACACGAGGTAAGGAAATGCTTTGGTAGCAATTACCATAAGCGGCTTAAAGGAAGATATGAGCAAGACCTCCATAGTGCCGGTCTCCTTTTCTTTTACAATGGCAATCGAAGTCATCATCACACAGACCAGCATTAGAACCAATGCCATTACACCGGGCACAAAATTATGGGCATCCTTCAGCTGAGGATTGTATAACATTTTCACTTTAGGCAATATCTGATAGGACTGATCACTACCAGTATTAAGTTCCCGCTGATAATCTAGAATAATTGCCGCTGCGTAATTTTTGATGGCAGCTGCTAAATTGGGATCTGAACCGTCGGTAATGAGTTGAACTTGCGCATGCTTTTGGCGATGCAAGTCATACCCAAAGTTTGCAGGCAATACCACCGCCATTTTAACCCTTCCTTTTTGAAATGCCGTAGGTATAGTCTTGGTATCTGTACCAATATATTCAACTTCAAAGTAGGTACTGGCATCCAGCTTTTCGGTTAATTTTCTGCTTTGTTCATCCCTGGCATGATCAACTACCATGATCTTAGAATTTTTTACTTCCTTGGTCAAAGCAAATCCATATATCAAAATCTGAGAAACCGGTAGACCAAAGAGAATAACCAGGGTCTTACGATCCCTTAAAATGTGTGCAAATTCTTTTCTTACAAAGGCTAAAAACTGCTTCATGCTTTATTCAGATCTTTTGGCATTTCTGGCCAGTTGGTAAAATACTTCATTCATGGTATCTGCATTAAAGCTGTTCTTTAACTCCCCTGGACTATTTAAAGCTTTTATTTGCCCATCAACCATTATGGAAATCCGGTCGCAATATTCCGCTTCATCCATATAATGGGTCGTGATAAAAACAGTAGTGCCCCGAGCTGCAACCTCATAGATCATTTCCCAAAACTGCCTGCGGGTTATAGGATCAACTCCACCTGTAGGTTCATCCAGAAAGAGCACTTTAGGATTATGCAGTAAAGCCACTGAAAATGCAACTTTTTGTTTCCAACCAATAGGCAAGCTACCTACGAGTTTCCTGCGCTCCTGCTGCAAGCCCAATGCTTCAATCAGCTCCAGAGATTTCAACTTAATGTCTTTACGCTGCAACCCATAAATTCCTGCGTAATACCTGATGTTTTCTAAAATGCTCAGGTCGTCATATAAAGAGAATTTTTGACCCATATAGCCAATGTTCTGCTTCAACTGCTGTACCTGGGTACATATATCAAACCCAGCAACGCTGGCGCTGCCAGTGGTTGGTTTAATTAATCCGCATAGCATCTTCATTGCGGTAGTCTTACCGGCACCATTCGCGCCCAGGAAACCGAAAATTTCTCCATGGGCAACCTCAAATGAAATGGCATCAGTGGCTACAAAATCGCCGTAATGTTTACTCAACTGCTCAGCAATGATCACCGGCGGCCTGTGTTCGTGTGAATCGGTAATGCTCATGGTTGTAATAGATGTATAAAGTGATCCTCTATGTTAGGTCTTACCGGTCTGACGACAATATTGGATTGTCCAGATGTTTGTAAGTAGGTTATTAATTGCTGCTGATCTACTGCCTCCTTGAAAACGACGTGTGCGAATTCACCAAAGGCATAAGCATTTAATACATTTGGGTAAGCACGTAGGGTGCTTAGGAGCTTGAAACGGTTACTGGCTTTAACCTCGTATAAATGATGAGGAAAGTGCTTAACCATTTCATCTGGCTCATCAATAGCTAATATTTCACCTTTCTCCATCAATGCGATTCTGTCGCATAAACGAGCTTCGTCCATATATGGGGTTGAAACGACAATGGTGATTTCCTGTGCTTTCAGACGCTCTAAAATCGTCCAAAACTCCTTTCGAGATACTGGATCGACGCCCGTGGTAGGTTCGTCCAGAAACATAATCCTGGGGTTATGGATCAATGCACAGCATAAGGCCAGTTTCTGTTTCATCCCTCCAGACAACTTTCCTGCTCTTCTGTCTTTAAAGGGGGCGATCTGTATATAAATATCTTCAATCAGGTGGAAGTTTTCTTCAATGGTGGTATTAGAAAGCGTTGCAAAAAAAATCAGGTTTTCTTCTACAGTTAAATCCTGGTATAAGGAAAAACGGCCAGGCATATAGCCTAAAAATTTTCGAATCAGCTTGTAGTCGCCGGATACATCGAATCCAAACACCTGAGCTTTACCAAAATCTGGCAGAATTAGCGTACTAAGCATCCTAAATAACGTAGTTTTGCCAGCACCGTCGGCACCGATAATGCCAAATATTTCTCCTTTGATTATATCTAAAGATATGCCATTGACGGCTGGCACAGCTCCTTTGACGTAGGACTTGCCTAATTTGTCTATTTGAACGGCCTTAGTCATACAGCCGCTACGGTATAAAGGTGATATCTGCATACATACCGATTTTCAAGTATCCATCATTCTTCACGCTAATTTTAACTGGATACACCAGATTGGCACGTTCGTCCCGAGTTTGGATGGTCTTAGGTGTAAATTCTGCCTTGCTGCTGATCCATGCTATGGTACCATCATAAGATTTATCGGTATCAGATTCGCCTGATACCCATACTTTGGCTTTCATGCCATTTTTGATTTCTGACAACTGGTTTCCGGTAAGGTACGCCCGTAATAAAATAGTGGAAAGATCGGCAATTTTATAAACTGGCTTTCCTGGAAAAACGACCTCATTGGCCTCAATATATTTTGTCAGTACTGTGCCATTGACCCTATTAATGAGCTTACATTTGCCTAGCTGGTCATTGAGCTGCTCAATCTGTATGGCCAGGGGTTGCGTTTCTTTTGTCAAACTGGATGTGGTAATGGTCAAACTGGATTTTAACCCCTGAATTTTCCTTTTGATCAGTTCGACCTGTGTATTGGCGTCATCCATTTGCTTTCCGGTAATGGCACCATCTTTTATCAGATTGGCATTTCGTTGCTGTTCTCGCAATGCCTGGTTAAGCTCTTCCTGGTATGCAGCCAGCTGTGCTGGTGCATCCGGCGTTTTACCCAATACAGCCCGAATCTGTGCTTCCAATTGTCTTTTCTTTAGGTATAGTTGCGTACTATCAATATACCCTACAATCTGCCCTGACTGAAGGGGCTGGCCTTCCTCCAGATCAAGGGCTGTGATAAGTCCACTAGCCTCGGCGGATACGATAGTCTCAACAGCCTCAAAAGTGCCCGAAGCATCAAATTGAATTTTCTTGTGTGTACAGGATAGCGCCATCATTGCGATGATCGCCAGTGGTGTAGTGTACTTCATGATGGTTATTATTTCCGTATGGTGTTTGGTATTCCCTAATTAGGGATAAATGTAAATGAAAATGGCAATAGCAGGTAAGATTTAGGGTAGCAAATTGATGAGCGTCTAACTGGCACAATGGGTTCAACTATGCCAATGCAGAAAACGGACTGATCAACATCTTATCTAAATGCTTCCCTCAAGAGAATTAGGGCAAAGGTGCGAGTATAAAAAAAGGGAATAGAAATTAATCTATCCCCCTATTAACATTCCCTAAATACTTCAATTGCTAATATCATAAAATATATTCATAATCTGACATTTGAAATGAATATTTTGTAATTTTGATGGCTAATAAATATGAATTTTCAATCTACTTGATCAGAAACTGTGTCTAACAAAATCAACATATAAAAGCTAAATGAATAGCATTAATATTGAATTAATTAAAAAGGCCATCGAAAAGGATCAGTGGAAGAAGGATAGTTACGTATTTGCTTGCAATGCAATGGTTCCCTATGGCTACTATCAGTCCTTACGAAAAGCTGAGTTAATAGAAAAGTTCTATTCACTAGTTCCTACCCATTTTAGTACCATCAAAAATTTTGCAACATTTAGGGGGTTAAATTTTTATGAAATGACGGTATCAGAATCTGTTTATTCGTTGTAATAGAAGATCATCCGGATGTACAAGTTAATTGTTTGGCTTTTACAGAAGAGAAAATCAATTTATAGATCATTCGTTGCCCGAATACCAAACTACTTCGGTTTTTATATAGGGTAGCATTTAATTAAATTTATGTAACAACAACGCATCTATACTATGAAGGAAATCTGGTTTATTAGACATGGCGAAAGTGCAGCAAATGCAGGGGAAGTAACACATGCACCTGACAGTATACCTTTGACTGCGAAAGGCCATAAACAAGCTTCAGAAATGGGGAATAGAATAGAGAGAAAGCCTGAATTGATTATTGTTACCCCATACCTTAGAACCAGGCAAACAGCAGAGCCTACAATAAAGAAATTCCCTGATGTCCCGTTAGAAGTCTGGCCCCTGCATGAATTCGACTATCTTTCGCCTGATCAATGTGTGGGGACGAACCTGGAGCAACGTAAACCTATGGTGAAGGATTTCTGGAACCGTTGTGAACCAAACTATGTACAGGGAACTGGTGCGGAATCATTTTTTGAATTTAAGAATAGGATTTTTGATGCCTTCGACCGATTGCAACAAGCGGATGCAAATTTTATTATTGCTTTTGTGCATGGCCACGTCATGAGAGGTATCTTACAGTATGTAAAAACACAAAACCGCATCGCAGACGAATCCGCAATGCGGTATTATAAATTACTATTAGAGGAATTCGAGGTAAAGAATACTGACATTTTAAAATGTCGCTTCGAATCAGCGCAATGGAGTATTATAAACTGACGCGTCAACACGCTACATACTAATTCCTCGGCTCTGATGTATATCATTGTCTTTGCCATGCTCCTTATCTTTTGGTCTGGAAAAGTTCCGATCCTTTTCTTTTTCGCCCAATTCAGGAAACAATTGCTGAGGCTGTTTGGTCATCTCGCCGAGCCTTTTTTCAACGATCTTCCAGTCGTACTTATTTCCCAGCATTTGAATGGACTCCTGAAAATCAATATCCTTATGATAATCTAAAGCCTTAACGATCATTGCTGGATTTCTTAAACCATATTTTTCAGTGAAAGTGTCGATCATTTCAGCTAATGTAGTCGACGAAGACAAATATGCGACATCAATAAAATCTTTTAGCCTGGTACCGTCGCCGGAAATAGCATTCAGTTTCATTGCTGCAATGTCGGCAGTTGATGCCATTCTGACCCCCTCGACGTTTAAAAGTGGATTTATTAATGGGTAATTATGTGTAATCAGGTCAACCTGAACGCCATCTATATTACCTTTGAGCGTATTTCTTGCCTGAAAATTCAACCTAAACTGATATTTAGATTCCAACTCGGTAAGCATTTGCTCCTGATCAAAAGGCTTCACAGAAAATAAATCCAGGTCTATACTTCGCCGGTGACCGATCTGTAAGGCCAGGGCTGTGCCACCTACCAGAAAAAAATCCTGTAGTAGCTGGTCATTCATCAAAGTTTTTAGGAGTTCCAGTGTAGTTTCTTCGACTGTTTCTTTTCGTAGCATTGCATTTCATTTAATGGGATATCGAACTGATGACTAACAAAGTACATATCCTTGTCATTCAAATAAGCAATTTTTTTGATTGCATCTTTAATACTTTCGATACCGTAATAGTTCAAAATAAAGTACCAGTCGTTAGGCCAGCCACGTTCAATTACCCTTTGGACAACTATATTACGCATCCCAGCAAGATCAATTTTTTCAGGATCAAACTCCCAAAGTAATTGAAAATCTAATTTAGCTTCGGGAAATTGTTTATAGTTATCAAAATACATAAGCATCGTGGTTACTCAAAAATACGCATTTTTCGTCAAAAAAGCAACTTAAATGGGCTTTAAATGGCCTAACAATAAGCACTCGTTAATTATAGTCTTTCCAAAAACCCATAGGTTTCTGATGTATATCTCACCTTGATCAAATCCTTTTGCTTAGCAGTTTCCATAACAAAAAGTGCAGGCTCGGTACAAAGCTCATTTTTATAGATGATTTCCGTTTGCTCTATTTCTTCAGCATCCGCAATAGAAGGTGACACGTACGGTACTGCACCATCTGGGGTCTCTTTGTAAAGTTTTTGGAGGAGGTGATATAGTGGCGATTTGGGATGTAATGAAGGGCGCAACTTTTCCCAATCGCTCAGCGGTATCGCAACACTTATTGGCCGATCATACCGATCTGTCATGATCATTAATGCCAGGGGTGGAAAGTTTTCCTGGTCTCTTTCTGTTTCAAAATTCATAATTATCTCCTTTTTTTTGCATTCTGTAATTTGATTTTTTTATCAGCTTCCTTTAGGTATCCAATTGAGTCCAAAGACAGCCGCCTAACGATCTGTTTTGCGATTTCGGGATAGTGCCCACGTACCAGGTAGAAATATTGTGCTTCATCTGCATTCAAGGCGATTTGTTGCTTTAATACTAGATTGTTGGCATTGACTTTCTCTAGCTCCTTATCACTGCTAACTGCGAAATAGATTGATCCGAGTGTAGCTGCTATGCACCCTATGACTAGAATCATTAGTGTTTTTGAAGTCCAATTAAAATGGTGATAGTTTTTTACAGGCATTTCCGAAGGCATGCTTTTAGCATATTTTTCTATCCTTAGTGCGGTAGCATGTAAACTCTGGTAGTGATCGCTCTGCAAAAAAAGCTGAACTTGTTTGTTGAAAAATTTGAACTCAGGTGTAATATCGGGAAGATAAATCCTTGGATATACCGGTTCGTTGTTCTGGCCGTCTTGGGCCGGGGGGAGTTGATTACTCATAAGCATAGGTTTAAAGATTAATAATTACATTCTCTGGCCATAGGACTGATTCTGGCTTTGGCCTTTCTTTTTCTTCTTTTTACGCCTGATCGGTTCGGGTTCAGGGGCTATATAAACTGGCTCCATAAGTATTTCCAGAAAATCTCCGGCAGTTTGACCTATACTGGTCAACATCTCTGAGGCTGTATGAAATGCGCCCGCTGCTACATCTTTTAATAGTTCATTGGCTACAGCGTTTGACTGGTAATTTACTGCTGAACCCTGTTTCAGCATATCCAGTTGTTCTATTTGCTTCAGGCTACCGTTCTTTTGCACAACGGAATACGCCATTGTCTCATTAAGGTTTCTTTCATAATCGAATACCTCATCGAATAGATTTTCACCAGACTGGATGAAGGCAACCCTATTGAATTGGCCAATGCGTTTTGAATGCTCCACATTCGTTCCCCTGGACTTATTCATTGGACTGAGCTTTATTCTGTTTGTCGCATCTTTACGGCTAACAATGATCTGTATGTGTGTCTGATTACCCCGTTTAAGCTCACCTTTTCGCTTTGTACCGTCTTTCACCTCTTTATCTTTGTAGGTATAATACCTGTTGTTTTCCAGCTTGGCAAACCATACCAGGTCTTTAGCACTATTGATTCCAGGTCGTTTAAAATTTTTGGCGTATTCATCCATCACTTTTACAGCGTATGCTTTTAGCTGTTCTTTAATGCCATCTTTTCCGTAGGTGTCGCTAAGGTGCTTAAGCTCCTTTTGGCTTGGACTGACGTTGATCAGGAAAAACTTAGGATCTTTTTTGCTCAGTTTGGCAACATTTCCGTCCAGCTTTTGACGTACTTCAAATGGCTCAATGTCCATCCGATGATGATTAAACCAACGCTCTTCTTCCTTATTGTAAATGCGGTTTTCTTTCTCCAAATAGTTAACCAGTTTTCCGCTGCTGCCTTTGTTGTCTGCTGTTGCCGTATCTGTAATGTTTATAAACATAGCGTTGGATTAGAGTAAGTGAATTTGTTCTTTTGTTTGCTGCGCAAGCTCATCTTTCTCCTTTCCAGATGACATCAAGCCAAACGCTTCCCTGCGTTTTATGTAGTTATCTATGATAGCCAGAAACTGCTTCTTCAGCTGATCTTTGGTGCTTAATCTGCTATAAACCATCTGCATCATTTCATCCATTGTTTTGAATTTCCCAACCTGGATCAGTTGATGGTTCAGGATTTGTTCCTGGTTACGGACGATTTTGTTATTGGCACTTGTTACCTGGGTATTGAAGTTTTCGTTGATCTTTTTCTGATTGTCGATCATGCGACCTACATCTCTTTTGATAGGAACTAACAAGTCTTGTTCCTGGGTTTTAATGAAGCCGATATAATCTTTATGCTGTTTGAGTAGCGTATTTTTCAATAGCTCGTCATTCAAGTCTAAAGGATCTTTTTTACTCCTATAGAAATAGTCCACCATCTGCTCAAATACGATCCGTTTGTCTCTTCCTAGCTTAATAGCCAGCTTGGAAAATTTATCGTTTGTCCCTTCTGTATACCTGACGGTCTTTGTGAAGGTTTTAGTTTGATTGCTCATACTTTAAACTTTATATCCATATATCGATTTATCTAGCTAAGTAGCCTAATAGCCATCTAATTAGCCAACCAAATTTGCTTTCAGGAGATCACAAAATCTCCTATAAGGTTATCCTAAAGCCCCCAGCAGGGGACAGATTCTCCCCGGAGGAGAATAAAAACCTATTTGCTGGGCAAATAGCGAGGAAAGTAGGGCATTTGCCCCACTTCGGCTCGCTCCATAACCCCGAAGAGGGGTATGGACTTTTTTGCATATTGCCTAGCCCCTCATAGTTTCCCGTGGGGCTTACCTTTAGCGCTGTGAGCTACACACAGACGCCCGGCAGATTGGGTCATGTCATTAGGTGATCAGCCTATTAGCCATCTGGCCTATTAGCTGATTGGCCTATTAGGTGATCAGCCTAATGGTGATCCGTCTCATAGCTGACCAGGCATCCGACTTTAATCGAATTGCTATTAGCTAAATTGGGTATGCACGAGTTTATAGAAAGGCATTTTCAATCTAAAAATTGCAACAGAAAATGCCCACCTACAATCTTATTACCTTAGATTGTCCTCCATAATTTTTTGGATATCTTCTGATTTGTAGTATAGAATTCCACCCATCTTAGTATATCGTAGTGTACCATTGATCCGAAGATTTTGCAGCGTACCTGGAGAGATACTTAATAGCTTTTTTACCTCTGAGCTTTTTAGCCAACGTTTACTTTCCCCACCCGAGGGTTTAAGGATTTCCTTGATTTCTGTTAGTAGCTCAGATTTAAAATTCTTCAAATCATCCTTTGTGATTACTTCAATTGCTGTCATACACACCTTGTTTAAAATTGTTAATACTTGCAAATAGCATTTAATTCCTTTTCCGTGATCACTAGTAGTGATCAATAAAAATTGATCACCTCGCAAATAGTGTTCATCGTAAAGATGTCGAACTGGAAATAATGAAAATCACGGGTAACTTGGGGACTCCCGTATTTACATCGTTGTTCCAGAAATTTGATTGCATTATTTCATATTACCTCCTTCTTTGGTTTGACCAAAGGTGGAGATATCAATAATTTATTTTTGACCATTGCTAACTGAATGGTCATTTTTGGATGCAAATAGACTATGTAGAAATGACTGTCAATTAATTAAAAATCAATACGATATGTTTTAGATCATATCGCAATGGTTAGTCACGTCTTGAGCTACTTTTTATTTTGAAAAGTTTGTATTTTGGTTTAATGGCTGCGTGTTTGATTCCTGGGTCAGTCTTGTCAGCAGGAAAATATCTGCGGATGGTACTATGGTTGATTGGCTGATGTGCCACTCTGAAATGTTTACAGATCATTTTAGTCCAGGCAGCCTGTGTTTGAGCAAACATTAATTCTTTGCCACTTTGAGTGCGAAGTTCTTGCATCTGCAAGATTAAATCCAATACGGTGTCCCGGTGATCTTCTGGGATATTGATATAATCATCAGTTTCCAGCCGTTTTAGTTCCTTAATTTCCAGCGACTGCTGTCTGTTTTTATTCTCCAATTCTGTGATTTGAAGCTGCTGGCGGCTAATTGTAACCTCTTTAGTTTCACTATTATTCCATTTATCTTTGAGTTGAAGGAACGAAAGAGCCGATATCAATACATCCTGCATCACAGTGTTTCTGGCGTGTCTGTTACTGTACAAGGAAATACGTTTCAGTCGGGACAAATCTTCATTCAAGTGTTCCACCAAAAATTTATGAAACAGCCGTTCTTGTGCATCTGGCTGCGTGCTTTGATAAAAGCTTAAATGATAATTATAGAAATCTGGGAACCCTTGCTGTCCAACCTGATATATTTTTTGAAAGACAAAACGCTTATAGTGGCTCTTTTTCCAATTAAACCAGGTGCCGATATCTAATGCCTTTTTGTTGAAGTCGTATCGTTTGCGGGGACTAAAAAATAATATACTCATTTTTAGATGATTTATGCAAAAATAACCAAATCAACATAAACAGATATAATTCTTAGTGTCAAAGATAGTGAAAAGGCAAAAATATGGCCGTTTGAAGGCTTCAAATTAAGAATATCGTAAATAAATTTGTGGTGATTTTAAAAATTCATAAATTTATCGCAGGGATGATTGTTAAGGGGGGAATGAACCAGTTTCATCTCCCTTTAATTTTAAATCAAACTTTCCGGTACAATATCCAATTCGTAAAAACTGCCTTGGTGTTCTGCAACATTAATATATGTTACTGAAGCGTTTTCTGTCTCAATGGTTTCAATTTGTGGTACAACGGTATGCCCAACAACCTGATGAAAACCTGCCAGCATGTCCGTAGCGGTTTCAGATTTGTCGGCCCAGGTGATACCGCCGTTTCCGTAGCCAAGCCTGGCATATCCAGCGGTATGTAAAAGATAGCGTTCACTGCCCTGATCAATCCTGTTTAATAGGTTAGCCAGCGTAGGGTATTCTTGTTTCATCTTATCAAGAAATGGGAACCTTAAAAAATCTGCATACCAGGAATTGGTTATACCGGCGTGGGTGGCTATTAAGTTACCGACTTGATAGGCCACCTGAAAGCAGTCTTTATTATTGTTATATAATCTGGTTAAGTCCTTTTGCATGGTCGGACGTGTGTCCGAACATTGAAATTGAGGATAATACATGTAGAAAATATCATGATTACCCAATAAAAACACGATTTTATTAGGGTGCCTTCGTTTGAACTTTATTAAATCTTGAAGATTTTTTAAAATTTTAAAATCTGAAAAATGATCATGATCTACATAGTCGCCCACAAAAATGAGTTTGTCATATTTACGGACATTGATTTCCTTCCAGAAATCCTCACCATGCAGATCATGAATAAAAATATGTTTCATGTTTCAATCAATTAACGATTTTTAAGCTGGCAGCCTTTTCCTAAGCTCAGCCATATCAAAACCCAATTTACTTTCCACAACCTTTGCATAGACTTGGGTGGTGCTCAGTTTTGTGTGCCCCAACATTTTGCTAATTGATTCGATAGGTACGCCATTAGTAAGGGTAACCGTAGTCGCAAACGTATGTCGGGCAATGTGGAATGTCAGCGGCTTTTTGATTCCACAAAGATCAGCAATCTCTTTTAAATAGCCATTAAGCTTTTGATTTGATATAACCGGTAAAGCCTTACCTTCGGCGTTTGCCTGGGGATGGTTACTATACTTATCCAGGATTGCAAGGGCTTTGGGAAGAATAGGGACTCTAATGGGCGTGTTAGTTTTTTGCCTGGTAGTTTTAATCCAGAATTCACCTTCAGCTATCTCAACTACATGGCATGGCTTTAAGTTAAATACATCTATGTAGGAAAGACCAGTATAGCAACTAAAAATAAATAAATCTTTAATGGTTTGTAAGCGCTCAATCTCAAACTCTTTCTTTTCCAGGTTAACAAGCTCTGTTCTGGTCAAATATTCCCGTTCAACTCTTTCAAATTTAAGCTGGTAGGCCTGAAACGGATTTTTTTCAATCCATTCCAACTTTATTGCCAGATTAACCATCTTACAAAAACGTTCGAGATGCTTCATTACTCCGTTGTTGGCCATAGCCAGCTTACCTTTTTTGTCTTTTACCTGCCGGAGATACTGTTCAAGATCTGAAATAAACTTATAATTTAGTTCTGACAGAAATTTGTCCGTTGTATTATATCGGTCTTTCATGAATGATTTGACGTACTTTTGAGTAGTCATGTAGTTTTTCATAGTTCCCCATTCCAAATTGCTTTTTTCTTCTGAGTTGTGATATTCTATTAATTTACAGATCGTAAAATTCTTTTGATCGGTTCCTAAAAACTCATTTTTAATTAGTTCTGCGGTAACGATCTTTTTTTGCAACAAAAGTTGTTGATAGCATTCAACGATTCCAGAACGAAATTTTTCGAGATAACTGTTCAGTTTTACAACGTCCTGCTTGCTACCTCTAGCCATGCCCTTTTTCGGATTCCAGTTATCTTCTTCAATTGAACGCTTCACAGAGATATCCAGTCGTTTGCCGTCTACTGTTATCCTTGCATAAATCGGTGATTTACCATCGCTCGACGCTTTATATCTTCTTAGATAGAAGATTACGCTAAATGTGTTGTGTTTCATGGTAGTATTACTTCGTTTGAGAATGATTGATAATGGCAGTTTTTGTGTGTGCCCCCTTGCATTATTAGGGTACAAAAAACAGCAAAATGCAATAAATAGAATTGATTTAATATTCTTATAATCAAATACTTGTAGGCCATTTTGTGCCCCTTTTTTGATTTTGATTTTATTTTGCAATTCGGTGCCCGACCTTTCTTAGCCTCGTACCTGTTTAAGAAAAGGCCTTGTGCAATCGTCTTATTTTTCATGTCTATCATTTAGTTTGTAATATGTCGCTCATTATTGTCTCTTTTTTGTGCCCTTTTATATTTATGGGGCACAAAACTCTACAAAACAGGCTAAAATAAATTGTTGTAATAGTCTGTATATCAAATATATGACTACCAATTTGTGCCCCTTTCTGTGCGTTCCAAATGGAATACAATAAGGTTTACTATAGGTAGTTTTAGTTTCTGTGCCCCATGTTCTTTCTTAAAAAAGGGGCACAAAACACTGCAAAACAGCGCAAAATAAAGTACTTAATAAATTGATAATCAGATATTTAAATCAATTTTGTGCCCAAATATAAATAATAAAATTGGGGCACCGAATAGGGCACATTTTCTTTGATTTTGATTGATAAGTTTTGGCTGAATAAAAATGAAAAAAGCCCTTAAATCATTGATTTTAAGGGCTTTTGGTGCTGTTTAGCACTTGCTGAGTCGGGGTGGCAGGATTCGAACCTACGACCTCCACATCCCAAATGTGGCGCGATACCGGGCTACGCTACACCCCGAACTGGCATCTTTAAAAACTCTCATGAATTCACTCAGGAATCCTATCAAAGCGGACCCAAATCCTGAAAGTGGTGCAAAGATATAAAAATAAATATCCTGTCGTATAAAATATATCAAAATATCATCAACATATTCCGGTACATCCCAAAACCCTTTGCTATACCTCCGCAGCATAAACGCTGTCCCCCACCAACTTCCCATCGGCACTTTTAAAACTCATGAAACAATGCAGCCGCTCAGCTCCGGACAAACCCGGAATGCCAACTACATAACCCAGCGCACTCCGGCTCACGGCATCCTGCACCACAACCGGGCCACTCCAGTTATCCTCATTAAAAACGAGGAAAGTAGCCAGATCAGTGACCCTGTTAAACTGGGATTCCCTTTCAGCAAGCCAGCTAAAAGCAATCGAGGTATTTCCATCAGTGTCATCTACCCTGGCAGCAGACGCGCAATTTGGCGTTGCCACACTTCCCCTGCTAAAAACCAATTTCGGAAAGTCAAGAGAAACCTGACCTTCCACCACCTTGAATATCCGGCCGTAATTATAAGAATAGGCCGCATTTGAACTTGTACCCCGCTTTGCAAAATCCTTAAACCCTACCCGGACCAAAACCAACAGTTCACTGAGCAATGCGGTAAGCAGCCTATGCTTCAGGTTTTGCGTGAGCTGTGCCGCTTGCTTTGGATGATTGCTGGGATGCGGCAAGGCAGATATTACATTTCTGCCTTTCACCCTCCGGCCGACCAGCGGCCCTGTCTTTCCCCGAAAGCCACCAAAGGCCCCGTTATCTTGTATACCCATAATAATATTGATCTTTAAAAGGTTTATAACCTTATTAATTGAAAATATAACTAGTCAATTGAAAATGTAACTTGTTGATTGAAAATATCACTTGCCAATAAAAATATAACTTGTTAATTGACAATAACTTGTTAACTAAAAATGAATGTTTAATTAAGGAATGGCATTGAAACTCCCCGTATAGACACTTATAGAGGTCGCGCTCCGGTCTGCCGCTATAAATGCGACATAAGTCTCCATGTATTCCGATTGCATTGGCGCACTGACCGGCAACAACGCTGTGCCCTGCGACCTTTGCGGTCCGTACAACTCACACACTGCTTTTCCCAATACCGGAAAATAAGCCAACATCATCACCTGATCGGTATAATCCGGCCAGGGCACACCAGGATCCGCAAACCAACTGAACCGCAACCCCTCTGCCTCCGGTACTACAGAAAAATCCTGGGCAGGCAGGAGCGGCCCCTCACTCACCAGCAATTTTGCATAGTCTATACTGATATCGGGATACTGCCCTGCCATTGCATGACGCAGAAGATAAGATTTAGCCACATTACTCGGGTTATCCTTCTTTACGATCGCCTTTTGACGAAAACCCACATTGATAAAAGGTTTAAGATCCCGCAGCACGGTACTGCCCAGCCCCATTTTTGCCTGAGTGGCCCGCCTGAATACTGTTGGCGGCTTGCTACCGCGCGCCACCGATCTGGAGACCCATTTGCCATTTAGGAAATAATAGACCGTATTGCCGATCCTGCCTTTGAAACTTCCGGGTATACCGCTTTCTGATGTTGCCATAACTTTTCATTTTTGTTTACCTAAAGCTATGGAGGGTTTATTTAAATAAAGAGGACATTTGGCACCTAAAAAAAGTGTCAAATGTCCTCAAATAAAGTGTCAAATGACTATTTTCGCGGTTTTTTTGCCCAAAAACCGCTATCTCATCAGTATTCCGGCCAGTTAAATTATATTGCCCGCTGACTTAGAAATGTATTTCAGCACAGGACAAATGATTGCTCCCCTCTGGTTCCAGCACCGTTGAAACACGGTTGGACAACCCTTGCACAACCCTTGCCATACCCATTGGGTCTTAAAATGGTGCTCCAAAGGTGTTAAGGGCGTTACGGGAACATTGGGGAACCTGAGGTTCTGGAGGGGCGGAAGACCGCAGTTATACATGCACATTTTTTTTGAAATTACTTACATTTATAATATGCAACCGATACTTATCTTAGTTTTGACCGGTTTCCTTTTTCTATTTGGCGGCAGGTCACAGCACATCACCGTAAATCAGAAGAAATGGAAACTTGTGTTTACCGAAGATTTCAATGGCTCCCGGGTCAATGAAAACGAATGGAGCATGTATAACAGTCCCGGACATGATGGTAACGGACTTCGGAGGCCCTCTGCGTTTTCAGTTGCCAACGGGATGCTAACCGTCAAAGCAGAAATGTCAGACGGTGTGCTTATTTCCGGGGGCATGGCCCATCGCAGAAATTACAGGTATGGAAAATTTGAATTCAGGGTACGTGCAGAAAAAGATCCGGCAGAAGCTACAAGTGCCGTGGTCCTGACATGGCCCGAATCGGAGAAATGGCCGGAAGACGGGGAAAACGACATTTATGAAACCGGAACAGCAGCTGACAGAAAGCCATTCCATACCTTTATACATTATGACCAAACAAATAAACAATATCATTTCCAACATCAAGCAGATGCTAGTGAGTGGCATATTATTGCCATGGAATGGGGAAAGGAAGCACTTCATATTTACAGGGACGGTATATTGGTTCATACCTTGACAGATCAGCAGGCCATCCCCCAGGTAGCCCATCACCTTTGCATACAACTTGACGCATTTCAAAAAAAGATGTCCGGAGAGGTAAAAATGTATGTAGATTGGGTAAAGATTTATCAGCTAAGGCAGGAAGAGTAGCGCTTATATTACGCCGGACAGCGTTCATGCCTGATGCGGTCATTGACCAAATCTCAATTTCTGGTTGTTTTTTAGCAGACGGCTTTCCAGAGTACTATAATCTACTTCCTGTACAGATACCTTGTCATCAATGGCGAGCGAGGCCGCGGTAGCAGCAGACTCCCCCAGTATCATAAAAACCGGTTCCATTCTGGCAGAACCATAGGCAATATGCGAACTGGACAGGCATACAGGAACCAGCAGATTTCTGCATTCCGCCATTTTGGGCACAATGGCACGATAATCAATACTATAGGGTTTGGGCGCACTGACACCAATATCGCCCTCATTCTGTACAAAACCTTTTTCTGTTATGTAACGCTGTGTGTTATGCGAATCCAGCGAATACGAACCCATCCCTATGGGTCTGGACACTTCCTTTTTGCCAAGCACTTCATGCTCTGTCATTACATAATCACCGGCCATTCTTCTGGCTTCCCGTATATATAGCTGGTGCGGCCAGTTGCCGTTGTCCTTAAACTCATCTTTGGAGAGGCCCCAGGTTTTCAGCTTTTCCTGCAATGCAGCTGGAACGCGGGTGTCGGTGATCATGAAATAATACAAGCCCTTCTGATAATCTTCATGCGCCTTGATGATCTTTTTGCGTTCCTCATAGGATGCCTCGGGGTAATCATAGTTCATCCCGATATAATCTGTACTGAAAGGGCCGTGATTATTGGTATCGGTCTTCCGGTTTGGAATGTCATCAAACTTATCAAACAATTCTGTCCATCCGCTCTGGAACACCCTGGCCAGCAGTTCGTAGTTCTGCGGATCATATCCATCAGGTTTTGGAAAAGTGACCCTGTTTTCCGGATGATTGGTAAGACAAAGCCTGAAGCAGTAAGCCTGGAGCTTGGCATCGCCCTCGCCCTTCCTGCCCGGCGGCTGATCTGAGATACCCGGCAGCAGGCCGCTGCTCCGGTCACCAGGGACCTTAAAAGGATCAATTTCAGTCTTGAAATGGTGCCCATGCTGAAAAACCCCGGTCTGTACGCCGTTCCATCTTTCATTATAAACCGAGTTGGCCTCACGGCCAATGTGGTAGCTTACGCCTGCGGCAGCCATCAGGTCCCCTTCATAGGTCGCGTCAATGAAAACCTTTCCTTCATAAACAGTGCCGCTCAAAGTGCGGATGCTGATTATCTTTCCTGCTTTTTTCTTTACGCCGGCCTTGCGGTCCAGCCATTCGTTCCGGTAGACACTGATCTTATTTTCCCGGATAAAATCTTCCATGATCTGCTCGGCCACATGCGGCTCAAATATCCACATGGTCCTTTCCTCTCCGTCCATTGCAGGTGTACCCTGCCCCTTGTTCCCATAGGCTTCTTTTTTTTGCCATTTCCACGAGCTGTCCTGCTGGTAATGCAGGTAGATCCTATGGTAAAACTCCCTGGACAGACCTCCGATCACTTCTTTGTTGCCGGTATCGGTAAAGCCCAGCCCACCGGCAGACAGACCGCCCAGGTGATGGTCTGGCGACACCATGATCACCTGTTTACCATCCCTGGCAGCACGTACCGCCGCAGTTACCGCGGCAGAGGTACCACCATATACAATAATGTCTGCACGGTATTTTGCAATTTCTTTGACAGGGACAGCTTCTGTCTTCATGTTGTAAAAGACAAAAACCAGGAGCAGGGGAATACATTTGGCTAGACGCATAACAGGCTTGATAATTGATCAACTAATATCATTAATTAATTCAATTATTAAGCCTGTAAATGAATTTTAACGGTCTTCTGTCCAGATCAGTTGGCGGTCAGCTTGTATAGCTTGCCGGCCTGCGTACCAAAACTGTAACTGTGGTCTGTGCCATTAACCGTTCCCTGGGTTTTAAATGCAGCCTTAAGCGGATTCGGAACATGAATTTTGCAGGGGCCGCCAGATAGTGATCTGATCGTGACCGATGTTACTTTTCCGGCCTTCCATGATAGCTCAACGAGTTCAAAATTACCCCTGGCACGGAGCCCTTTCACCTCACCGTCTGCCCATGCTGCCGGCAGGGCCGGGATCAGCTGAAGCTCGCCGGTCTGGCTTTGGAGCAGCATCTCGGCGACTCCTGCCGCATAGCCAAAATTACCGTCGATCTGGAAAGGCGGGTGTGCACAGAACAGGTTGGAATATACGCCCCCTCCTTCATTGTAATCCATACCTGATGCTCCGGCAGGCGTAATGAAATTCTGAATGATCTTATAAGCATGGTCTCCATCCTGCAGTCTTGCCCAGAAATTGACCTTCCAGGCCATGGACCAGCCAGTTGAAGCATCTCCCCTGGCCTCCAGACTAACTCTGGCTGCCTGGGCAAGCTCAGGTGTCTTGATCGTACTGATCTGTTTGCCGGGATGAAGGGCAAAGAGATGGGAAGCATGACGGTGGTTGTCCTTTGGATCATCGCGGTCTGTTTCCCATTCCTGCAATTGTCCCCATTTACCTATTTTTGGGCCCAGCAGGTGCGCGCGCAGATCAGCGATATGGTCACGGTAGGCTTTGTCAATCTTCAGTACATCTGCGGCAGCGATATAATTGGTGAACAGGTCATAAATGATCTCCTGGTCATAAGTGACTCCATCTTCGGTGGGTCCGTGTTCCGGTGACCAGCCATTTGGCGCTACCAGGACCCCGTCCGGTCTTCTTTTCAGGTGGTCATCCCAGAATTCTGAGATTTCCTTCAGCAATGGATAACCATAGGTCTTTAAATAAGAAAGGTCTTTATTGAAAGCATAGTATTCCCAGACATCCTGTACATACCAGGCACTTCCCGGGGTATTCCATAAAAAGCTTTCGCCTCCAAATATATTGTTCTCCGTCTTCACTGTCCAGCCGCGCACCCCCGGGTATTCTTTCTGCGTATTGACTTTTTTTACTTCCCGCATGCTGTTGATATAATCGAGGTAAGGGAAATGGCATTCAGATAAGTTGGTCGGTTCTGCGAGCCAGTAATTCATCTGGACATTGATATTGGAATGATAATCACTTCTCCAGGGCGGATTGTTGCTGTTGTTCCACAAGCCCTGGAGGTTGGCAGGCAAGCCGCCCTTTCTCGAAGAACTGATCAACAGATACCGTCCGTACTGGAACAGCAATTCTTCCAGCCCATGATCTGTGGCCTGTTTATATTCGAGCAATCTCTTGTAAGTAGGCATGGAGCGTTTTTCCTGTGATGTACTTGCCAGCCGGAGAGATACCCTGCTGAACAGCGACTGATAATCTTTGATATGAGCTGTCCTGAGCAATTCGTATTTTTTGGCTGATGCAGCTGCAAGCGCAGCTTTTACTTTTGGTCCCGGAGCAGCCCCTCTCCAAAACTGGCTGCGCTTATTGCTGTAATCCGTTGCCGCACTGAGCAAAACAGTAAAAGCATCTGCATTGCGGATACTGAGCTGGAAGCCACCGTTCCCATCTGGCTCGACCACACTAGTCCCTCCCTCTGTTTTTACCGTTACGTTTGCCTGATAGGCAAGGCCATTTTCCAGCTTACCTGAGATTTGCAGGTCCAGACCTGCAGCAGCAACTTTAGCCTGGTGTGCATCCTTTAAACTGATCCTGGCAGAATACCCGGCTTTCTGGTTGGCGGTGTACCTGAGCACCATGACCTTGTCGGGAAAACTGCAAAAATATTCCCGTTTATAGGCGATCTTGTTCTGCGTATATGTAATCTGCTGGGTGGCATTGCCCAGGTCCAGTTGTCTTCTGTAATCTGCAGGTACAGCTACTGTGGAATCCAGTCCGGCAAAATCGACAAAAAGATCGCCAAACGCCTGATAAGCCCCGGTATTGGTCTCATCTCCGGTCCATAAGCTGATCTCATTAAATTGAATGTGCTCCTGATGAATTCCGCCAAATACCATCCCTCCTATACGGCCGTTTCCCATAGGATATGCATCTGTCATCCAGGCTTTGGCGGGCCGGTCATCCCATATTTTCAGGTCGGCAGGCGGTAAAGGATTGCTACGCTGTGCCCGTGCACTATTTCCGTTCAGCAACTGGCAGATGGCCAGTACAGCACAAAAGACAACGGGCAGTAAAAATCGTGAATTTAATTTCATCTTTTAAAGCAGGTTTAATTTAAATTCAATGATAGTTAAAGATATGAACCCGATATTCAATTATTCTGACAAGCTCATAAGCAATTTTTACATAGGCCGCTAGCTGAAGCCGGATCATTGTCCTTTCCTGTATTGCAGCGGTGTCCGGTCCATCAGCAGCCTGAACTGCCTGTTGAAATAGGAGATATTGTTGAAACCACTTTCATAGCAAACCTCCAGTACACTCATTTCCTTTAGCTGCAACAGTTTACAGGCGTGTCCGATCCGGAGCTCGTTGACCATTTCTGAAAACGTTTTACGCGTATGTTTTTTAAAATACCGGCAAAAAGCTGCTGTAGTAAGGCTGGCAACCCCTGCGATTTCCTCAAGGGTGATCTGGTTCCTGAAATTGTTCAGCAGGTAATGGTACACCCGGCTCATTCTTTCGGTATCTTTTTCAATGTGATCTGCAGAAAGGTAATTACCGGAAAGCAACTGATAATCTTTGGATACCGACAAAAGATTCAGGATACTCAGCAGCAGCGAAACTGCTTCTAAATCGTTTGCCTGAAGCATCTCTTTCATTTTTACCGCTACGGTGTTCCTGGTCTCCCCTGCAAAGCAGATCCCTTTTGCAGCGCGCAGAAAAAGCTCCTTGACCCCCTTGAAACGCACTTTGTCAAAAAAACCTTCGCCCAGAAAGCCTTCTTCAAACTGGATCACGATCTGATGGACTTCCCGGTCTGCAGGCAGGTGTTTATTGTAGAAAGTATGGGGAAGATTAGGGCCGAACAAACATAGGTCTCCGGGAGAGAAAGAAGAAATATTGTCGCCTACATACCTTCGGCCGTGGCTTTTCATGACAAGGATCAGCTCATACTCGGGATGAATGTGCAAGGGAAAGTCATTGTACGGAAAACGCTCCTCTTTCAGGACAAAGAGATCATCTGACAGGATTTTTTCTTTAAACAGCTTCATTGGTCAACACAGTATTACTATTCATCAAGATGGTACAAAATATATTGCTCCGGATTCCGCAAATTTGTACAAATTTAACCAAAGCCGATTATCATTCATGCGTTATTTAACCTTTTTCCCTGCTAAACTTAAAATGCGGTCTTTTCTTGCCTGTAGCTTATTTGCCTTGCAGGCCTGGGGACAGGAGGTGGTCATCACAGTAGATGCTACAAGTGTCGTCAACCGCATCCCCGACAATCTTTATGGCTCCTGTATAGAAGATGTAAACCATGAGATCTATGGAGGGTTATACGATCAGCGCCTGTTTGGAGAGAGTTTTGAAGAGCCGCTGCCTGCCATGAGCTTCAAAAACTGGAAAACACTGGGCGGCAACTGGCGGCTGTCAGGGGAAATAGTCAGCGTACGTTCGGGAGAAGGCCACAAAATGGTACGCAATACGCCCCTGTTTGAAAATGGCACAGTTGAAGCGGATGTGATGGTAAAGAATGGCTTCAATGCCGGGCTGCTGGTCAGGGTCAGTGAAGAAAAGACCGGAGCAGACCGGTTCAACGGATATGAGATCAGCCTGAATCCTTCAGCACAAAGTGTGATCCTGGGCAGGCACCTCAACAACTGGTCCCCGCTCGCAGAGGGAAAAGCTGCATTTTCCGCCGGCCAGTGGGTCCATCTGAAAATCGTGTTGTCCGGCCGGCGACTGACCGTGTTCATAGACCGGCAAACCACGCCGGCGATAGACTTTACCGATGCTGGTGCGCCATTGTCCAGCGGAAAAATTGCACTCAGAACTTACAATGCTGATGCTGAATTTAAAAATGTCAGGATCACTGAGGGCGGCGCTGTTGTAAACAATATATTTGAAGGCCTTGATTTTCCCAGGATCAGCGCAGCCTGGGATGCGGTCACAACTGGTACGGGAGGCCGCTTCTGGCTGGATACTGCAAAAGCATACAATGGCAGACAATCCCAGGTCCTGCAGCGGAGTAAAGGGACAGGAAAGACGGGGATCGCCAATATGGGCCTGAACCGCTGGGGAATTGCGCTGAGAAAAGGACAAAAATTTGAGGGCAGGGTTTACTTAAGCTCGGAAGGACTGAACGGGCCCGTAACTGTTGCCCTGCAAAGTGCAGACGGGAAGAAGATCTATGCATCGCAAAAGATCATGGGGATAAATGCGCAATGGAAAAAATACCCTTTCACATTAATTTCCTCAGCGACAGATCCAAAAGCGCGGTTTGTGCTGTATATCGAAAATGCCGGAAAGCTGTGGGTAGACCAGGCCGTGCTCATGTCTGCAGGAGCAGACCAGTTCAAGGGGCTTCCGCTCCGTGCTGATATTGCCCGGAAGATGCAGGAAGAAGGACTCAATTTTTTGCGTTATGGCGGAACTATGGTCAATGCTCCTGAATACCGGTGGAAAAAGATGATCGGCGACAGGGACAAGCGTCCTCCTTACCGTGGCCATTGGTATCCTTACTCTACCAATGCTTTTGGAATTGAAGATTTTCTGCAATATTGTGAGGCCGCAGGCTTTGAAGCTGCATTTGCGATCAATATTGAAGAAACCGCACAGGACGCCGCGGACATGGTCGAATACCTTAAAGGAGACCTTTCCACATACTGGGGAAAGATCAGGGCCCAAAACGGCCATCCGGAACCCTATAAAGTTAAATATATCGAAATCGGCAATGAAGAGATCCTGTTTGACGGAGACGTCACAGAGCAGTACGATCATTATATTGAACGGTTCAATGCACTTTATGAGGCCATGCATGCCAAAGATACGAGTATAAAATTCATTAATTCTGCCTGGTGGAGACCGGATTCTCCAAATTCAGCGCGGGTTTTTAAAGCGCTGAACGGCAAGGCGGCTTACTGGGACCTCCATACCGATGCAGACAATGCAAGAGCTGGCACTACGGTAGATCAAAACCTCAGCAGAATGCGGGAGCTCTTCCTGAAATGGGACCCGAATACGACCATGAAGTGTGCGATATTTGAGGAAAACGGCGGTTTGCACAATATGCAAAGGGCATTGGGCCATGCGACCACCCTCAATGCTGTACGCAGGCACGGAGATTTTGTCCTCACTTCCTGTGCCGCAAATGCCTTACAGCCGCTGGGCCAGAATGACAATGGCTGGGACCAGGGGCAGATCTTTTTTACTCCTTCGCAGGTCTGGGGCATGCCTCCGTTCTATGCGCAAAAAATGGCAGCTGCCAGTCACCTGCCGCTAAGGGTCGGCAGTGAGACCACAGGGGATCTGGATGTGACCGCAACCCGCAGCGAAAACGGCGATATACTGACGTTGCATGTGGTCAATCCTTCAGCAGGCGATATACAGGGCACAACAAACATCGCCGGTTTTTCCGGTGGCCGGAAAACTGCCGAAGTTTATACACTGGCCGGTGAACTGAAAGCGGTCAATACCCCTCAGGCTCCTGAACAGGTCCGTACCAGTAAAACAACGGCAAGCATTGATCCGGCCAGTGCATCATGGCATTTTCCGGCTCATTCTTACACCATAATTACGATAAAAAAATGAGTTGATATCTTCTTCTTGCTTATTGCATATGTTAGTTTTACTTACTATCTTCCCGCCCTCAACAGATGCTTCCAGACCATATGCAGACCAAACTCGAACTTTACCAAAAGGTGACCCCTTTAGCACGGCTTGGTATTTGGGAAAGAAATCTGAACACGGGCGAGGTTTTCTGGAATGAGGTCATGCGTGACATCTATGAGGTTCCTGAAGATTTCTGCCCGGTATATGAAACCACACTGGACTTTTATAATGACCGGCTCGCCCTGACCGGCATGATTGAAAATGCCATAAAAACCGGTCAGCCTGCTACGGGAGATTTTTTGATCCGGACAGCCAGATCAAGATCAAAATGGGTCAAGGTGAGGATACATGCCAGGTATGACGGGGACAACAATTGCATTTCGACCTTCGGGACACTGGAAGACATTACAGACCAGCAGAATATGATGAAGCTGCTGGAAGAAAATGAACAGCGCTTCCACCAGGCCTTTGACAACGCCCCCATTGGCATGGCCATTGTCGGGATCGACGGTACCTGGATCAAGGTCAACAAAAGCCTGGTGACCTTGCTGGGCTATAGTGAAGAGGAGTTCAAACAGCGGAATTTCCAGGATTTCACCCACCCCGACGACCTGAACCAGGACCTGAGCTATGCCAGGAAACTGCTGGAAGGCGAGATCATTTCCTATAATATGGAAAAACGCTATTACCATAAGAATGGTTCACTGGTCTGGGCACACCTGAGTGTTTCCCTGGTGAGGAGCCAGCAAGGCTTGCCCAGCCACTTTATTTCCCAGATCCTCAACATGACGGACCGGCACAAGCAGGGGGAGATCCTGCTCCTGGAACGGCAACGGCTTGACAATATCATAAAGAGCACCCGCGTGGGGACCTGGGAATGGGATATGAAGACCGATTTCATGACCTGCAATCAGCGGGCCGCTGATATTTTGGGTTATGAAAGGGCTGAACTTCACAGTGGCTTGCTCAAAACGTGGCAGCGGCTCATCCACCCCAGGGACATGGACATCTTCGACAAGGAATTGCAGATCTGTTTCAGAAAAGAAAGAAAATATTTTGCAGCAGAATGCCGTATGCGCCACAAATCAGGAAAATGGCTGTGGATCGAGATCCGGGGAAAGGTCATCAACTGGGACGGTCAGCGGCCTCTTTTTATGCTGGGTACTTTTGCAAACATCAATGAGCGAAAGATATTGGAGTTTGAGCGCGAACAGACCCTCAAGATCATCCGCGAACAAAACAGCCGCCTGCTTAACTTCGCCCATATCGTCTCGCACAACCTGCGCTCGCATACCGGAAATATACAGATGCTGCTGGAGGTCATTGGAATGGAAGAGGACGAAGCCGAAAAAAAGAAGCTCTTTGAAATGCTGATGGTCAACACCACCAATCTCCAGGAAACCTTGTCTCACCTGAATGATGTGGTCAGGATTACCGATACCGGCTCACAAAATGTCAAAAGGATCAACCCCCTGCAGGAAATCAAAAAAGTAATAGCCAGCCTGTCCCAATCTATTCTGAGCTCGGGCGCGCAGATCGGGCTGGAAGTGGATCCGGAACTCAACATCAACTACGACGCCTCCTATTTCGAGAGCATCCTGTTGAACCTGATCAGCAATTCCATCAAATACAGGGACCCGGGACGCCAGCTGTCTGTCCAGATCAGTTGTAAGGATCTCGGAAAAAAACATTGCCTGATGATCAGCGACAACGGTCTTGGCATTGACCTTGAAAAACATGGACATAAGGTGTTTGGTATGTACAAGACGTTCCATGGAAACAAAGATGCCCGGGGTATCGGGCTTTTCCTGGTCAAGAACCAGATCGACGCAATGGGCGGTAAAATTGAAATAGAAAGCAAGCCTGGATCAGGAACCAGATTTATTATAGATATCACTTAACATGCAGCAAGTAGACTCTGTCTTTATCATTGACGATGACCAAATTTATACTTATGTACTCTCCAAACAATTCAGGAACCTCGGGCTGTCCAGCAAGCTGCATATCTTTAGCAATGGTCAGGATGCGATCAGGTATTTCCTTGAAAATATAGAAACACCTGCTTTGCTCCCCGACCTGATCCTGCTGGACCTCAATATGCCTGTAATGGATGGATGGCAGTTCCTGGATGAATTTTCCCGGCTTTCCTTTAACAAGGAAATTACCATTCATATTGTCAGTTCGACTATAGACCAGGCCGACTATGAAAAAGCGGCTACCTACAGGCAGGTCACCAATTTTTATGTCAAACCCATCAGCCAGAAGGACCTCAGCGAGATCATTGCGGGATAAGCACATAAAAAGATGGATTATTTTACTAAATTGCTCTGGCTGATTTATTAAAACTATCTTTTATGCCATCGAAATTACCTACTTTAAAAGAGATAGCAAAAAAACTGAACATCTCCGTTTCAACGGTATCCAGGGCATTGCATGATCATCCTACCATTGGGCTCACCACCAGACTGAAGGTAAAGAAGATGGCGGCAGAGCTGAACTATGAACCCAATCAAAGTGCGATCTTTTTTCAGATGGGAAAAACTTTTACCATCGGTGTGATCCTGCCTGAACTGTCGGAAGCTTTCTTTTCAGCAGTAACTACGGCTATTGAAGAAACTGCCTACAAAAAGAACTATACGGTATTGCTGGCCCAGTCTCATGATGATGAGCAGAAAGAACGGGAACTGGTCGAGAAAATGAAGAACAACAGGATCGACGGCCTGCTGGTGTCACTTGCTAAAAGCACAACATCTTTTGACCACTTTGAAAAACTAAAGCATTATGGTATACCCGTAGTATTCTTTGACCGGATCCCTCCCCTTTCCGGCATCCATTCTGTCTCCTGCAATATTGAGACCGGAACAGTGGAAGCAGTGAACTACCTGCTTAAAAAAGGGCACCGCACCATTGGCATGATCAACGGGCCTAAAACGCTTTTTGCCTGTGGGGAAAGAAAAGAAGGCTACATCAAAGCCATGCAAAAGAACAGGCTGAAGTTTGATCCCACCCTGGTGCTCAATTGCGACCTGACGGAAGAAGGCACCGGAACCGCCCTCTGTGAACTGCTGGCACATAAAAGAAAGGTCAGCGCGATCGTTACCTTCAACGACTACATCGCCCTGTTTGTCATGAAAAGCCTCAGAAATATGCAGGTTCCCGAACAGGAAAAGCCGGAGATCGTCAGCTATGCCAACCTCCCGCTCATCCGTTATATGGAACATGTCCCGGTTGCGACCGTAGAACAGTTTCCCTACCTGCAGGGGCAGCGCGCCACTGAAGTATTACTGGACCTGCTCAGCAAAAAGGACAAAGGAGAACAACAGCCAACCGCATATTACAACATTGTGATCGAATCCCAACTGATCGAAGCAGATCAATAAGAAACTAGTAGTCATCATTTAAGGCAAAAACCGGCTTTCTGCTCATCCAGCTGCCGCTGGTAAAATCAGGGAAGTCGATGGTCTCATTGCCCATCTCAATAGATTGCTCGCTCAAAGGAGTGATTGCACTCCAGGCTGCCGCATCATAGACATCCAGCGGTGTCGCCACCTCCCGCTTCACAGATTCTATAAAGGCATGCACCACAAAGAAATCCATGCCCCCGTGCCCGGCACCCTCTGCATCCTTACTGTATTTCTTCCATAGCGGGTGATCATATTGATCAAGCCATTGCTTTGCACTCTCCCATTCATGTGGCTTGCTTACACCTTCTATATAAATGCTCTTATTGACATCCATCCACAGGCCATTGGTGCCCTGCACCCTGAAACCCAGTGAATAAGGCCTTGGAAGGTTGGTGTCATGCTGCAAGATGATCGTCTCGCCATTTGCGCAATCAATTGTGGTCGTCACGATATCACCCAATCTGAAATTTACTTTGGCATTGGGATGCGCCGCTCCTCCTTTATCTACAATGTATTTGTGCAGGCCGCGTGTCTTTGTGGCAAATGAATTCAGTTTCAGAAAACGGTTGCCCCTGTTGATGTTCACACATTGGGCCACCGGGCCTATGCCGTGGGTGGGGTACAGATCGCCATTTCTGTGTACAGAATGGTTGGTCCTCCACCGCGCCTCTGAAAAACCTTTTTCATTGAATTCGACACCTCCGCCATAGGGCTGCACGCCATCATTGAATTTCACTTCCCTCAGATCATGCTGATAGCCGCCCTGCAAATGCAGGATCTCGCCGAATATCCCCTGCCTTACCATATTCAGTACCGCCATGACATCTCTCCTGTAACAGACATTCTCCAGCATCATGACATGCGCCTTGTGCTTCTCGGCGGCCTGTACTACATCCCAGTGGTCCTGAAGTGTAATGCCGATGATGACTTCTGTGGCCACATATTTTAAGCCGGCTTCCAGCGAGGCAATGATCATAGGCTTATGCCATTCCCAGGGTGTCGCGATCAGAACAGACTTCAGGTCTTTCAGTTCAAGCAATCCCTTCCAGGAATG
>Ga0222419_100372_pt1 | contig 50652 bp, 49 predicted proteins | sample 1B20Ametagenome_FD_182474 | JGI IMG/M metagenome (GOLD analysis project Ga0222419, IMG submission 182474) | Enriched microbial communities from leaf-cutter ant dump, University of Wisconsin, Madison, United States - 1B20A (version 2) | ecosystem: Environmental > Terrestrial > Nest > Insects nest...
AAACAGAATAAGTCAGCTGTCGGCAAACTTATACAGATTAAGCGAACAAAACCCTATATCCAAATAATATTTATTATTCTCAAATAATTGACAATCAATAAAATATATTGGATGTACAATCAGAAACTCATCCGTGACGGCAAAGTCGGCAAACCATCCAACTGTCAGATCAGGTAGTGGTTATAACAAATTAAAGATCTGGAACTTAGCTATTCGTGTAATTTATAGCCACGAATATGGACAGGTTTAACCGCCTCAAGATGATCAGACATACCTTCAAACTTATTTGTGGTTGCCCGCGAAAGACTGTATGATGAACATGAGAGTTCGCATCACCTAATGCCCCGTCACAAATCAACACCTCACACGTTCAAAATTTCAGGTAACAATCGCCCATTTGATCCTGTTTTGTCTTTAGAAATAGAAAACACTAAAAAATTGCCCTGATTTTTTCTCACCAGTGCAAATTCTATGTCATAAACAGCTGAATAACCTTCAGATTCTAAGGCATAAGCTGCCTGAGCATGTTTCTGAAAATGAACAGACAATTTTTTAAGTGCGCTGGACCTGAAATAAAAAAAATCAGGATTGATCACCTCAAAATGCAAAGGGATCCCTTCATAAGCAATATTAAGATCATTGGACAAATTAAATAGCTCAATCGAAGAATATACCGAGCAGTTTGGTAGTTTTTCTAAATTAAAACTTCCCATTAAATCTGCACCTTCCTGGATTACTATGTGCTTTGGAATTGGATGGGTTGCGTCATCCAATTCAAAAACCAAAATCTCTTTATTGAGGGAATCCAGGACATACGAAGAGATGGTTTTTCCCCGGTCATTATAATCGGTATGGCGAAACTGAATGTTTTTTAGCGCTGCTGTTTTAAAAAGAAAATTGTATGCGTCCGGTTTTTGGGTCTTGTTATATGACAGGGGTGATATATTTTTGCCAATCTTATAGACTTGGTAAACTAAATCAAAAACTCCATAAGCGATAAACGCGAGGACAGTGATAATGAGTGCCGTTCTAATTGCCGGTTTCATATTTATAATGTTTGTGCCCGCAAAGTAATAACCATGTTTAGTCAGTTCAAACCGTTTTCATTTTATTTACATATCAACATAGCGATTGATGCGCATTAACCAGGGGGTTGGTAGCCGTGCATGGCTATCAACCCCCTAGTTGATACCTGTTTGATACGGCTCAGATCCCTGCCAGCAAAGGTTGCGCAAGCAGTATGTCCTAAACTGAAAGATGTTTACAGTTATTGAGGTCATTAAAACTTAACAAATTATAATCCTGGTATGGAGTAGGAGACAAGGTAATTAAAATCAGCGAATTATTTTGCACGGTCTTGGCAATAGCTTTACACTCGCTTCTCATTCGGCAGATTCTGGCCAAATCGGGACCTGTTCCGGGAAAAGTGCGGAAACAGGTACCTTTTGCCGAACAAGTCCCGGACAAAGACCGGAGATCTTGCATGCTTGGTAGCTGCGAGGGAAGTAATTCCCTTACCGCAAACGTTTTCGATAATAAAAGGTGCACAAGCACTCCTTTTATTTTTTCCATCCGTTATATTTAGTCTCGAAAATATATGAGCGAGCAAAGTACAATTTACAAGATGGAGCAGACCATGCGCTGGTTTGGGCCAAAAGATCCGGTCAGTTTATCAGACATCCGCCAGGCGGGATGCACGGGAGTCGTTACGGCGCTGCACCACGTTCCAAACGGCGCAATATGGACGGTTGACGAGATCGACAGGCACAAAGCCCTGGTCAATGCGGCAGGCCTGAAGTGGGAAGTTGTGGAAAGCGTGCCCGTACATGAAGCCATCAAAACGCAGGAGCCGGGATTTGAACAATATATTGCCAGCTACCAGACCTCTTTGAGAAACCTTGCTGCCTGCGGGATCAAGGTAGTCACCTACAACTTTATGCCGGTACTGGACTGGACCAGGACCAATCTGGCATTTGAGCTGCCCAATGGCGCAAAAGCACTGAAATTTGAAAGAGCGGCCCTGGTTGCCTTTGATGTGCACATGCTGCGCCGGCCCGGAGCGGCACAAGATTATACCCCTTCAGAACTAGAGGCCGGCGGGAAGCGGTTCGGGGAGATGAGCGATGAGCAGCGCCTGGTATTGCAGCGGAACATCATTGCCGGGTTGCCTGGCAGCGAGGAAAGCTTCACACTGGAGCAGTTCCAGCAGGCACTTGACAAATACAAAGGAACGGATGAGGAAGTGCTTTCCGCGAACCTGATCCATTTCCTGTCACAGATCACACCAGTTGCCGATGAAGTGGGGATACGACTTGCCATACACCCTGATGATCCGCCATACCCCATTTTTGGCCTGCCAAGGGTGGTGAGTACAGCAGCACATCTCAGAAAACTATTTGCCGCGGTCCCGTCGCTGAACAACGGGCTCTGTTTCTGCACGGGCTCTTTTGGTGTCCGGGCAGACAACGATCTGGTGCAAATGGTCAGGGAATTTGGGGAACGGATCCATTTTATACACCTGCGCAGTACCAGAAGAAATGATCAGGGTGATTTTTTTGAAGACAATCATTTGGAGGGCGATGTGGATATGTACGGGGTTGTCAAAGCGGTCCTTTCTGTCCAGCAATCGAGAAGGATCAGCATTCCGGTGCGGCCCGACCATGGACACCAGATACTCGATGACCTGCACAAAAAGACCAATCCCGGCTATTCGGCGATCGGCAGGCTGAAAGGGCTTGCAGAACTCAGGGGCCTGGAATTTGGGCTGATCCATGAACTATTGAACGCGTCAAAATGACAGAGGGAAACGTAATACCAGAAGATTTTTTGCTGACCTGCGGCAAGGCCAGGATATTATACCATGAGTATGCAAAAGACCTGCCCATTATCGATTACCATAACCATCTGCCGCCGGGGGAGATCGCGGAAAACAAAAAATTTGCGAACCTGACGGAGATCTGGTTGAAAGGCGACCACTATAAGTGGCGGGCACAGCGGGCACTGGGGACCAGTGAAGAACTGATCACAGGGAATGCGCCCGATAAGGATAAGTTCATGGCCTGGGCCGGTATTGTACCTGCTACGGTGAGAAACCCGTTGTTCCACTGGACACACATGGAACTGAAAGACCCTTTCGGGATCAATAGCTACCTCAATTCCGGATCAGCAGAAGCCATTTATGAACATTGCAATGCGTTGTTGCAGCAAGACGGTTTTTCAACGCAGGGCCTGCTTTTGCATTATAAGGTTGAAATGGCGGGGACTACGGATGATCCTTGCGATGACCTGAGGCAGCATCAGCAAATTGCGGCCAGCGGTTTTTCCGTAAAAGTGAAGCCTTCATTCCGGCCGGACAAGGCTTTGCAGATCGACAAACCGGGCATGTTCAAAGCCTATATGGAACGGCTTTCGGAGGTGTCGGGCATTAAGATCAGCGATGTGGGGTCGCTTGTTGCTGCGCTGCAAAGCCGTGTGGATTATTTTGCGGCAAACCAATGCAGTATTTCCGACCATGGGCTGCCTGCGCTGCCTTCAGTCTATACCCTGACCGATGCGGAAAAGAAGGAATTTACCACCTTCCTGACCACTGAACATACAGTGTATTCCAATCCTGATGCTTTTGCAGGTTATGTGCTGGCTGAACTTTCAAGAATGTACCATGCCAAAGGCTGGGTACAACAATTTCACCTGGGTGCGATCAGAAACAATAATCAGGGTATGTTCCATCAACTGGGGCCGGATACGGGGTATGATTCTATCGGCGATTTCAGGCAAATCGCGCGCATGTCTGCTTTCTTTGGTTACCTCAGCACTACCGGACAGTTGACAAAGACCATTGTGTATAACCTGAACCCGGCAGACAATGAGGCTTTTGCGGCGATGGCCGGGAATTTTGCCGAAGGGGGTATCAAGGGAAAAATGCAGTTTGGCTCAGGGTGGTGGTTTCTTGACCAGAAAGATGGCATAGAAAAACAGCTGAACGCTTTGTCGAATATGGGAATTGTCAGCAATTTTGTTGGTATGCTGACCGATTCCAGGAGTTTTCTTTCTTATTCAAGACATGATTATTTCCGGAGGATCCTTTGTAACCTGCTGGGGACTGAAATGGAGAACGGGCTGCTTCCTGATGATGAGCGCTGGATAGGGAAGGTGGTCAGTGACATCTGCTATCATAACGCAAAGGCTTATTTTGAGCTTTAGAAGGTTTTCCTCAGGATCACCGGTCCTTTAAGGTTCAGGGGTTCTTTAAAGGTTCTTTGGGGTCTTCAGTCCTTTAAGATCGCTTCGGGATTACCAGTCCTTTAAGATTCTTTCGGGATCACCGGTCCTTTAAGGTTCCTTTGGGATCATATTCTTCCTAAAGATCAGCGTTCTTCTTCTGTGAGGAGAAAGACCGTCATGCCTTTTGGCCCGTGTGCGCCGAGTACCAGGGACTGCTCAATGTCTGCCGTCTTGGAAGGCCCGGCTATAAATGCGCCGAAGCCATAGGGCGCATCGCCGATCTGGTCGTAAGCATGGTGCATGGTGGCCAGTATCTTATTTTTATGGAGCACTACGGCCAGCTGCTGGCAGATAAAGGGGACGACCCGTTGCTGCATCAGTTCTTCCGTGATCCAAAGCGCTGCATTTTCCGCTACACCAAAATGTGCCCCAATGACTGCAAGCGCTACATTTTCCAGGTCATGCGGATCATCATTTTCCCAGCCCGGACTGCAGAGGCTGCTCAGACCGGCCAAGGTGCTGATGATGCGTTGTCCCTCTCCATAATGTGCCGAGATATAAGCCCCGACCTCTGCGAGGTTGTGCAGCTCGATCACCGCCCCGCCGATATTGGTCAGTACTGTCCTGAAGGTCTCTGTATTTTCCTGGATGTTGTCCCGGTCTGTATAATCGCCTCCGCTTCCGGAAAAGATCAGGTCTTCGGATGGCAGCGGCCTGAATTCGGGCTGATTGTTCTTGATCTTTGCAAGGATCTCTGTTCTGCTGCTCATGTTTTGTTGTTTTGTGCGTACCATTCGCGGAAGGACTGTTCAGGCGCTTCCGGCATCTCGCGGTGCTTGTACCAAAGGTTCAATTGATTATTGACTGCAAAAGGAACGTATTTCAGAACGGTACGGCCTGCTTTGCCCGCAAACTGGTATACCGAGGGATTGGAAAGGGTAAAGCTCATGGCCTTCATTGCGGCGGTTTTGGCCCTGGCAGAATAGCCTTCCTGCACGATCACCTGGCGCCACTTGTACAGTTGTTCATGGATATTGATCTTTACCGGGCAGACATTGCTGCATGATCCGCACAGTGTGGAGGCAAAGGGCAGGTCGGCGTATTTTTTCATGTCCAGGTTGGGCGCAAGGATAGATCCGATGGGCCCTGCTATAGCGGTATGATAGCTATGGCCGCCGCTCCGGCGATAAACAGGACAGGTGTTCATGCAGGCGCCGCAACGGATGCATTTGAGTGAATTGCGGAAATCTGGCCGGCCCAGCTGCGTGGTCCGGCCATTGTCCACCAGCACGATGTGCATGGTTTGTCCAGGTCTCGGTTTCTTAAAATGACTGGAATAGGTGGTAATGGGCTGCCCGGTCGCGCTTCTGGCGAGCAGCCTTAAAAAAACAGCAAGGTGCCTGCGCAGCGGGACTATTTTTTCAATGCCCATGCAGACGATGTGTACATCGGCCAGGTGTGCGCCCATATCGGCATTGCCTTCATTGGTGCAGACCACAAATTCTCCGGTTTCTGCTACGGCAAAATTAACTCCGGTAATGGCAGCCTTCCGTGTCACAAACTTTTCCCGGAGGTGAGCACGCGCTGCTGCTGTCAGGAAAGCGGGGTCTGCCATGCCTTCGGGTGTTCCCAGGTGCTCATGAAAGAGTTTGCCAATCTCTTCTTTTTTCTTATGGATACAGGGCAATACAATATGGCTGGGCGGTTCTTTGGCCAGCTGTACAATGCGTTCGCCCAGGTCGGTATCCACGACTTCTATGCCTTTGCCCTGCAAATATTCATTGAGGTGACATTCTTCTGTGAGCATGGATTTACTCTTTACGATCCGGTCTATACCTTTTTCGTTCAGGATCTGATGGACGATGCGGTTGTGCTCTTCCGCGTCAGCGGCCCAATGTACCTGTATGCCGTTCTGAATGGCGTTTTCTTCAAACTGAAGGAGATACCTGTGCAGGTCAGAGAGTACATTGTCCTTGATCCAGGAAGCCATTCCCCGCAGTCCTTCCCATTCGGGAATGGAATGTGATGCCTTGTCCCGTTTGGCGCGGACAAACCAGAGTGTTTCATCATGCCAGTTTACACGGGCTTCATCCTGGTTGAAGGTTTCTGAGCGTCGGGCATGGTCTTTAGTTCCGGTATTCATTGCTTTGGGTTATTTGGTGGGCAGATGATTTTGTGCTGATCATAGGGTTACGGTGTTGTGCGCTGCATTGAGGATCTCTGCAATATGGATTACCTTGACATTGCTTTTTTGTCTGCGCAGTATGCCTTCCATATGCATGAGACAGGACATGTCTGCCGCGGTAATGTATTCGGCCCCGTTCATGATATGGTCCGCTACACGGTCTTTGCCCATCTTGGCAGATACTGCTTCTTCTGCGACACAGAATGTCCCCCCAAAGCCACAGCACTCGTCGGGGCGGTTCAGTTCGATGAGTTGCAGGTCTTCTACCATGTTCAGCAATTGCAGGGGTTTTGAAAATGGTGCTGCCGTGAGTTCGGTCATCTGTGCCAGTTTCAGCCCGCGCTGGCCATGGCAGCTCTGGTGTACGCCGACCTTATGCGGAAAGCTGGCGCTCAGCTTTTTTACTTTCAGTACATCGGTAAGGAATTCTGTCAGCTCGTATATTCTTTTCCTGATGCGCAATGCTTTGTCTTCCGCTCCATGTGCATGAAGGTGGTCCTTGATGTGCAGCACGCAGCTTCCTGAAGGGGATACGATGTAATCAAATTCAGAAAAATTGTCGATAAAGAGGTCATTGCAGCCCTGGGTCAGGTGTTCGTATCCTGAATTGGCCATAGGCTGCCCGCAGCAGGTCTGTCTTGCAGGATATACCACATTCACACCTAGTTTTTGCAGCAATTGCAGGGTTGCAATGGCTGCGCCGGGATAAAACTGGTCTATATAACAGGGGATAAAAAGTCCAACAGTGATCATATCAGGTACCTCATAATGGCGGTAAAAGTAAATTTAAAAATAACCCGAAATTCTACGTTTTTGGCTAAAAATTAAATGATTTCAACATCCTGTGCGCCATAAATGCGCCCGAAATGTTTCCATAAAATAAAAAATATCATTAGTTTGCGGCTAAGCTATGCAACTGGCTGACGAATGTTTCTTCCACCTTAACCAAATGGATCTATGCAAAAACTGTCCGTTATTGTTTTCTTGTTTATGATGTCCGTGCAGCCCGGGCGGCTCGCGGCGCAGGGGAAGGCATTGTCAATGGCTAAGCTGATCGATGAGCAGTTCAGGTTTGCCGGTCAGCAGTATAAGGTACTGGCGGGAAACGTGCCTGCTGACCAGATGCCAAAAACGTTTTATCCGGCTACGGGCAAACAGGAGTTCAGTAATACCGGCTGGTGGTGCAGTGGTTTTTTCCCTGGTTCTTTGCTTTACATTTATGAATATACCGGCGATGAGGCTTTGCTGAAAGAAGCTAAGTCCAGATTGTCTATCCTGAAAAAAGAACAGCACAATACCGGCACACATGACCTCGGGTTCATGATGTTCTGCAGTTTTGGCAACGCGTACCGTTTGCTGAAGGACCCGGCATACAAGGCGGTGATCGATACTTCTGCTGCCTCGCTGGCTACCCGCTTCCATCCACAGGCTGGTGTGATCCAGTCCTGGGAAAGCAGCAAGGCCTGGAGTGGTCCGGTGATCATCGACAATATGATGAACCTTGAGCTGCTCAACTGGGTGACTGAGCAGGGAGGGGACCAGAAATTTAAGACGATTGCGGTAACGCATGCCAATACTACGCTCAAAAATCATTTCAGGCCTGATTTCAGCAGTTATCATGTGCTGGATTATGACATGAGCACCGGCCGGGTGATCAAGAAGGTGACCGGACAGGGCGCGGCTGATTCTTCTGCCTGGGCAAGGGGGCAGGCCTGGGGCCTTTATGGTTATACCATGATGTATCGCTTTACCAAAGACAAGCGTTACCTGGAGCAGGCCAGGCATATTGCCAGGTTTATGCTTACGGACCACCATATGCCGGCAGACAAAATTCCTTACTGGGATTATGATGCTCCGGGTATTCCCAATACTTACCGGGATGCGTCGGCGGCGGCGGTCATGGCCTCTGCATTACTGGAATTGGGCAGGTATGTGGATAAAAAGGAACGGAAAGAGTATGCTGGTGCAGCAGAACAGGCGATCAGGACACTTGCTTCTGATGCTTACCGGGCCAAAGCGGGGGAAAACGGCGGCTTCCTGCTGATGCACAGCGTCGGCTCGCTGCCGCATAAATCGGAAGTTGATGTGCCGCTTACCTATGCGGATTATTATTTTCTGGAAGCACTGCACCGCTACAGGGACTGGTACCTTTAACAGCGGCTGACCACACTAGCCGGAGATAAAATAAGAAACAAGAACCATCAAATGAAAGAACATTTTGAAAACCGTCATGCGCATAGCCCGGCGGAAGTAAAACAAATGACCACCGCTGATCTGAGAAAGAATTTTCTGATCGCGGATATTTTTGGCCCGGATCAGGTATATCTTACCCTGACGCATTATGACCGGTATATTGCCGGGGGTGTCATGCCGGTCAATGAAACTGTTGCATTGTCCAACCCCGATTACCTTAAGGCGGCTTATTTTCTGGAAAGAAGAGAGATGGGGATCATCAATGTAGGGGGGAAGGGGACGGTGACTGCCGATGGGCAGGACTACGAACTGGATTTTAAAGAAGCGCTGTACCTGGGCAGGGGCACGAAGGGGGTGCACTTTTCTTCTGCAAGCTCCGCTGAGCCGGCCCGGTTTTACGTCAACAGCGCTCCGGCACATGCAGCCTATCCTGCCAGGAAGGTCTCCAGGGCCGATGCAGAAGTGGTTGAGCTGGGTGCTGCTGATACTGCAAACCACCGCATCATCAATAAGTTACTGGTTAACAGTGTTTTGCCTACCTGTCAGCTGCAAATGGGGATGACCGAACTGAAAACAGGGAGTGTATGGAACACCATGCCTGCCCATACGCATGACCGGAGAATGGAGGTCTATTTTTATTTTGAGGTGCCCCAGGGACAAAGTGTCTGTCATTTTATGGGTGAACCTCAGCAAACGAGACACATCTGGATGCAGAATGAGCAGGCGGTGATCTCTCCCGATTGGTCGGTCCATGCCGGGGCCGGCACCAGCAATTATACTTTTATCTGGGGAATGGCGGGAGAGAACCTGGATTATGGTGACATGGACCATTGTGCGATCAATGAACTTAAGTAATTAAATCTTATGAAAAATTCCTTTTTTGGCACAGGGAGAAGGAAAGCTGGCCTGCTGTTGCTGCTGGCATTGCCTTTTGCGGGGGCTCTGGCCCAGGACCATACGCTCGCTACAATTACGTTGAAAAACCCCTCGGACAGGGAAAGGGTCAATGAAGTGGTGGAGATCAGCTGGAAAGAGATTGTCCTTAAACATCCTGCGATCGATACAGCTGGTTTTAAGGTGGTCGATGCCGCGACCAGACAGGAATTGCCTTGTCAGCTGGACCATAGCGGCGGAAACGGCATTCAGAACCTGCTGGTACAGCTGAGCTTCAAACCGGGCGGGGAACGGAACCTGGATCTGGTGGCGGGCCATCGGGCTCCGGTGGTCTCTAAAGTTTATGGCCGCTATGTCCCGGAACGTTACGATGATTTTGCCTGGGAAAATGACCTCGTCGCGCACCGCATGTATGGTAAAGCACTGGAAAGCCGGCCTGACAATGCTTTCGGGACGGATGTTTGGGTGAAAAAGACCAGCAAGCTGGTTATTAATGACTGGTACAAGCGGGGCGATTACCATACCGATCATGGTGACGGAATGGATTATTATAGTGTCGGCTTTACGCTGGGTGCCGGTGATATTGCTCCTTATGTAAACGATTCGGTGATCTTTTCTAAAAATTATCACTTCTGGAAGGTGCTGGACAATGGTCCCCTGCGGGTCAGTTTCCAATTGGGTTATGATGCCTGGGATGTGGCTGGAAGACAGGTAAAGGTTATCAAGACCATTTCTTTAGATGCCGGCTCCCGTATGAACCGGGTGGCGGCTGTATATAGTTTTAAGGGTGCAGAGCCGCTTCCCGTGGTCATTGGTGTCGTGAAACGGAAGGAAGCGGGCACGGTATTGATGGGGGAGCAGCAGGGGCTTTTGGGCTATTGGGAACCCCCGCATGCTGAGGATGGCATTACAGGCGTGGGGACCATCGCCGTGTCTCCTGTTTCGGGCATGGATATGGACAGGGTACATCTGATGACACATGTTATGGCCCAAAATAATGTTCCTGTGGTGTATTATCATGGTTCTGCCTGGAGCAAGGGCGGCAGTATCACAAATGACCGGCAATGGTTTGATTATCTGCAGGACTTTAATGCGAGGATGAAACAGCCGGTGATCGTGCAGGTGCGGTGACTGGTTGGATGTATATAAATTAAATGATGATTTAAAATGGCTTTGGGAGATCTTTTTAGTTTGAAGGGTAAAACCGCATTGGTGACTGGCTGTAAGCGGGGTATCGGCCGTGCGATGGCGGAAGCGCTGGCGGAGGCTGGGGCTGATGTGATCGGCGTTTCTGCAAATCTGGAAGCGGAGGGCAGCGGGGTTGCTCTTGCTGTTGCTGCACAGGGAAGAAAGTTTTATGCGTACCAATGCGATTTTGGGGACAGGGCAGCGCTGAAAGCATTTTGTGAAAAAGTAAAGGAGGAACATCCAGTGATCGATATACTGGTGAACAATGCGGGCACGATCCTGCGCAAGCCTGCTGCGGAACATGCTGATGAATACTGGGATGAGGTGATCGCCGTCAACCAGTCTGCTCCGTTTATTCTGACCAGGGAGATCGGCAAAGAAATGTTGGTCAGGGGCAGTGGCAAGGTGATCTTTACGGCTTCTTTACTGACTTTTCAGGGCGGGATCAATGTTCCGGGTTATGCGGCCAGCAAGGGCGCGATCGGCCAGCTCACCAAGGCTTTTGCCAATGAGTGGGCGGCAAAGGGTATCAATGTAAATGCTATTGCGCCCGGATACATTTCTACTGACAATACTGCCGCATTGCAGACAGATGAAAACCGGAACCGCTCGATCCTGGAACGTATTCCGGCGGGCAGGTGGGGCAGGCCGGATGATTTTAAAGGCCCGGTAGTTTTCCTTGCTGCCGCGGCTTCGGATTATATGCATGGGACGGTTGTTGTGGTGGACGGGGGCTGGATGGGCAGGTGAGCAGTTTTTTTTATAGTTATTTTTGCAGGTAAGATTTTTGATAGCTGAGCGGGCTTTTTCCGGTGATCATTTTAAAATGTTTATGGAAACTTGCAAAGTTATGGAACCCGCTTTCATAGCAGATCTGCTTGACGTTCATGCTGTCCTCGATCAGGAGTTTGCAGGCATGGCCTACCCTGATCTCGCTGATGAATTGGGTATAGGTTTTCCGGGTCCTTGATTTGAAGTACCGGCAAAATGAGTTGGGGCTGATATTGGCTACCGCGGCCATTTCTTCCATCTGGATCTTTCTTTTGAAATTGTTGAGCGAATAGTTGTAGATCGCGTTGATCCGGTCATTTTCTGTTTCTTCAAAATCATGACGGAAACCCATGGAAGACAGCAGATTGCTTTGTGCGTTTGTTTCTATGGCGAGCAGTGCTTCCATCAGGAGTATGATTCGCCTGGGGCCTTCCGTCAGGAGGATGGACTCGATCATCTCGCCGATCTGCTTTTTGCTTTTCTCTTGTACCACCACACCTCTTTGTGCTTTTTCAAGGATCAGTTTCAGTGATTTGTTTTCCGGAAGATTCAGAAAAGTGCTTCCCCAGAAATTTTCATTGAAATGCACGACCACTACATCGGCATTGTTCTTCTGGTCTTCATTGAAATAGGTCTCGTCAAATTTCCAGTAATGTGGCAGGTGTGCGCCGACCAGGATCACATCTCCGGACCTGAACCGCTTGATGCTGTCGCCAATGAACTGGGTGCCGTTGCCTTTTTTAAAGTAAATGAGCTCAACTTCTGAGTGGTAATGCCAGCGGTTGTTGATATAGGGGACGTTGTCTCTTCTTGCATTGAAGGAGTTGACCGGGTGGTTGGAAACTTTGAGCAGTTGCGGTTTCATATCTGGTTGATTTAGTGTGCGTGGTTTAAAATTATTAAAAATCTTTCATAAATACATACCTGTTTGTAAATATTAGTTTTTGATGCCAATAATGCTGAATATTTGGATAGCCAGCGGGAATATTTGGGGAGCTAACGTGGGTTCTTTTAAATAGATGGAGAAGAAAAATGTAATAAATGCGATGTAAAAAAATAAAACCAAAGCCTGGTCGTTTTGTTATTGTAAGGCCTTTAATCACGGCTGTATGTAACGGAATGGAAGCACTTAAATTGAAGAGCATCCTTATTATTGAAAATGATGAGGATCTGCTGCAACTGATGCAGGATATTTTTAATGATGCAGGCTATGATGTGCATGGCCGCCCACAGGTAAATGACATTTCTTCTTTGGTCCGGGAACTCCAACCTGATGCCATACTACTTGATTATCTGCTGCCCGGTATCAACGGGGGTGAGCTTTGTGCCCAGTTGAAAAGGGATCCCGAAACTATGCATCTTCCGGTAGTCTTATGCTCTGCCTATCCGCAGGTCTTGCTTTCGCTGGGCAGCTACGGTTGCAATGCTTTTATTGCCAAACCGTTTGATGTGGCTGATCTTATTGCACAGGTTGAAGATTGTATCGCTAATCCGGAACGCATCCTGCTGCTTTGACCGGTTATTTTTTCTGGTCGATCGCCGCTCCGATCTGATCGGTCATTTCAGGGCTCAGGTCTCCCCAGATCTGTTCCCATTTGTTGTCCTTGCGCAGCTGGATCTTTTGTCCTTTAAACTCAAATTCGTAATAAGGGATACCGTCCGTTGTTTCTTTATAATTAACATGGATGGGCCCGGCGGTTCCGTCTGTGGTTATTTCAATCGTAAAGTTTTTACCTTCAGCTGTTTCCATATGGTTAGCGTTTGTGTGGTAGTACAACAATGAACCTCGACAAAAGTTTGCCCCAAAATAATTACATAACCATAAGGTAAAAAACTTGTTTAAACTTTTATTTTTTCAAAAAAGATATTACATTTGGACTTACCCTATCAAAGGGGTATGTTTTTCATAGGTAGATGTAGGGTCGAAAAGTAATTTTTTCGGCCCTTTTTTATGCCGCCGGTTCTTTATCTTTGCATGCTGTTATGAGAAAAAAGAAAGTCATTGTTGCGGTAACGGGGGCCAGCGGAGCGATATACGCCAGGTTATTACTGGATAACCTGCTTAAGCTTGCGGATCAGACCGCGCGCGTTGGTGTGGTGATGTCTGACAATGCAAAGCAGGTGTGGGAACATGAGCTCGGCAACCGGTTATATCAGGATTATCCCTTTGATTTTTTTGATAAAATGGATTTCAATGCCCCCTTTGCATCGGGCTCTGCAAAATTTGACACTATGATTATTATTCCTTGTTCTATGGGGACTTTGGGCAGGATTGCCCAGGGAATTTCTAATGACCTGATATCCAGGGCGGCAGATGTAGTGCTCAAAGAACGCAGAAAACTGATCGCTGTCGTGCGGGATACGCCTTTCAGTTTGATCCATCTTAACAATATGAAGATGGTCACAACCGCCGGGGGGATCATTTGCCCTGCCAGTCCTTCTTTTTATTCTTTGCCTTCGGATATCGAAGAACTCGCTGGTACGGTGGTAAGCAGGGTGATAGACCTGGCTGGATTTGAACAGGACAGTTATCGCTGGAATGAATAGTTTTTGTTATCTTTGCGGCCTCCGGCGGGCGTCTGATGTCTTCCGGCTTGAACATCAATGAAGACGGTTGCTTTTTATACCTTAGGCTGTAAGCTCAATTTTTCTGAAACCTCGACCATTGGCCGCTTATTTACCGATGCAGGCTATGGTGTGGTGGATTTTACTGCGGGTGCTGATGTTTATGTGATCAATACCTGCTCGGTTACAGAGCATGCGGACAAAAAATGCCGGAAAGTAGTCAAAGAAGCGCTTAAATATTCACCAGGTGCTTATGTAACGATCGTTGGCTGTTATGCACAGTTAAAACCTGCTGAAATTGCGGAGATCGAGGGTGTGGACATGGTGCTGGGTGCTGCGGAGAAGTTCAGGATTGTGGAGTTTATTTCTGATCTGACCAAGCAGCCAAAGGCGGTGATACATCAGCAGAATATTGAAAAAGTGAACCATAACTTCATTGCGGCTTATTCCATTGGGGACAGGACACGTACGTTTCTTAAAGTTCAGGACGGCTGTGATTATCCCTGCACTTATTGTACCATTCCACTGGCCCGTGGCGGCAGCCGCAGTGACACTATTGAAAATGTATTGGACAGGGCCCGTCAGATCGCGGAAAGCGGGGTAAAGGAGATTGTGCTGACCGGTGTGAACCTGGGTGATTTCGGGATCAGGAACGGAAAGCGTGAAGATAAGTTCTTTGACCTGGTCAGGGCGCTTGATGAGGTGGATGGTATTGAACGGATCAGGATCTCGTCTATTGAACCTAATCTGCTCAGCAATGAGATCATTGATTTCGTTGCCCGTTCCAAACGTTTTGTGCCTCATTTTCATATCCCCCTGCAGTCGGGGTCCAATAAGATCCTTGGATTGATGCGCAGGCGCTATCAGCGGGAGCTTTATACGGAAAGGGTGGCCAGGATCAAGTCGGTAATGCCGGATTGCTGTATCGGCGTGGATGTGATCGTGGGCTTTCCCGGCGAAACCGGGGATGATTTTTTAGATACTTACCGGTTTTTGAATGAACTGGATATTTCTTACCTGCATGTATTTACTTATTCGGAACGAGAGCAGACTCCGGCGGCTGAAATGACCGGCCGGGTGGCTGGAGCTACCCGCGCTGACAGGAGTAAGATGCTGCATATTTTATCTGACAAAAAGAGAAGGGCTTTTTATGAGTCCCAGCTGGGCAGGCATGGTGAGGTGCTTTTTGAGGATGACCATAAAAGTGGTTTTATGCATGGTTTTACAAAAAACTATGTAAAGGTCAGGGCAAAATATGATCCCCTCCTGGTCAATGAGCTGAAGGCCGTGAGACTGGTAGCGCTGAGTGCTGACGGCGAGGTAGAAGTTGAGGAAACAGCAGAAGTTTTAGCGCATTAATCCTATATTCGCATAAAACTTTAATACGTATGTTTCCTACCGTATCCCATTTCCTGGAATATCTTTTTGGTGTGCAGATCCCGCTTCCTTTTAATACATTTGGCGTCTTTGTGGCTTTGGCTTTTATTGCCGGATACTGGGCTTTTACGCAGGAATTTAAGCGCAAGGAGGCATTGGGATTATTGACGCCGGTCAAAAAAACGGTTACGGCCGGAAAGCCTGCCACCATTACTGAATTGTTCCTGAACGGGCTTTTTGGTTTTCTGATCGGGTACAAGCTCGTTTATGCCCTGCTCAATTATCGGCTTTTTGTAAGCGATGCACAGACGGTATTGCTTTCCGCCAAAGGGAGTTTGCTGGGGGGGCTGTTTTTTGCCGGCCTTTTTGCTTACTGGGATTATAAGGAAAAGAATGCACGTAAGCTGGATAAGCCAAAGACGGTGGAGGTGGTACAGAAACCGCATGAGCTCATGGGAAACCTGATTGTCTGGGCGGCTGTCTGGGGCTTTCTTGGCGCAAAGGTTTTTGATAACCTGGAGCATTGGGACAGCTTTGTTTTGGACCCGATAGGCGGATTGCTTTCTTTTAGCGGGCTTACGTTTTATGGGGGGCTGATCTGTGGTGGTGCTGCGGTACTGTATATTGCAAATAAGAATGGTATCAAGCCCTTGCACATGCTTGATATCGGTGGTCCGGGTATGATGCTTGCTTACAGCGTAGGCAGGATCGGCTGCCATATGTCGGGAGATGGTGACTGGGGTATTCCTAATCTCAATCCTAAACCTTTTACCTGGCTTCCTGATTGGTTGTGGGCCTATACTTATCCCAATAATGTGGCCGGAGAGGGAGTCCCGATACCGGGTTGTACTGGCAAATTTTGTAATGTGCTTGCTGAACCGGTATATCCCACCCCGATCTATGAGGTGATCGTCTGCTTTATTTTGTTCCTGATTCTATGGAAGATACGTGACCGCATTAAGTTGCCTGGGATGATGTTTGGTATCTACCTGATGATGAATGGTATAGAGCGCTTTTTTGTAGAGCTGATCAGGGTAAATACCAAATATCATGTGGCCGGGATCAGTTTTACGCAGGCCGAGCTGATTTCCTGCCTGTTGTTTTTATCTGGATTGGCGCTGGTCATAAATGCATTGAAGCGTAAAAAGGAATCACTTTAAAATGATAAGTATTGGACTACGAACTACTTTGTACTAAGGTCATTGCCATTACCAGGCTGACAGGCAATTTCATCCGCAAGGAATCCATGAATTTTGATGTGGACAGGATCGAACTTAAAGGTCTGAACGATCTCGTGTCTTACGTAGATAAAAATGCTGAGAAGCAACTGGTCAGGAATTTAAAGAAACTGATTCCTGACGCTGGTTTCATCACTGAGGAAAAGACCGTCACGAGCAAAGGTGAAAGGTATAACTGGATCATTGATCCGCTGGACGGTACGACCAACTTTATCCATGGCATTCCAACTTATGCGATCAGCATTGCTTTGCATGAATATGATCAGCCGGTGATAGGGGTTGTCTACGAGATCAACCGCGGGGAAATGTTCTATGCTTATCACGGTGGCAAGGCTTTCCTGAACGGTAAGGAGATCCATGTTTCGGAAAGGGCTTTGCTTGCAGATAGCCTGCTGGCTACCGGGTTTCCTTATTATATGTTTGACAAGCAGGAGAGGTACATGCGGCTTTTTGCTGAAATGATGCAGAAATGTCATGGCCTGCGCAGGATCGGATCGGCTGCTGTTGATCTTGTCTATGTTGCCTGTGGCAGGTTTGATGCTTTTTTTGAATACAATCTCAACGCCTGGGATGTTGCTGCAGGTGCTTTTATCGTGCAGCAGGCGGGCGGCCATGTCTTAAATTTTGGCGGCGGTGACGAGTTTATAGCGACCAGGGAGATCCTCGCTACCAATGCGAAGATCGATACGGAAATACTGGCGGAAATGGCAAAGCATTTTGGTTGATCAGATCACAGTCTGGTAAACTTATACACCCAAAAAAGCCTTTCAATGATGTTTTGAAAGGCTTTATAACATGGAAATCGGGTTGTAATGCTTAATAGCGGTCTGCCTCAGGACTAAACTGCTTCCGAAATGACTTCTTTGACTTCAGGGACCATGCGCTGCAACAGGTTCTGGATTCCTGACTTCAGCGTGATGGTAGATGAAGGGCAACCGCTGCATGATCCCCTCAATTCAACAGTTACTATGCCTTCTGCTTCATCGAACGATTTGTAGCTGATGGCGCCGCCGTCCTGTTCCACGGCCGGACGTACATAATCGTGCAGGATCTGCTGTATCTTGATCTCGGTATCGCTGCCTTCAAACGTGGGTGCATCTGCAGTGGTGTCTTCTTTGATCTTATATTCAGATTCAACGGCTCCTTTGACAAATTCTTTCAGGATCGGTTCGATATCCGCCCAGTCTGCTTCGTCGGCCTTGGTTACAGTTACAAAGTTGCTGGCAAAGAATACTCCGTTCACAAAGTTGAACTTGAAGAGTTCTTTCGCGAACGGGGAATGTTCCGCGCTCTCCCTGCTTGGGAAATCTTCACTGCCATTGATCAGCAACTTATTGACCATGAACTTCATAGTGGCAGGATTTGGCGTTTGCTCTGTATATACGTTGATTGTCATCGTCTTAAATTTTTATACAAAAATAACTAATTCCTGAATGCAAATTCAGCTACTGGTGTCTGTTTTAGGTCATTATATCCTGCGGGCTTAAAATATCCCTGTGTAATTGAACGGGCTGATCTCTTTCAGTTCCTGCTTTACAGCATCATTGACGGCAAGTCCGTCAATGAAGTTTGCCATTGTAGCGGCTGTGATCTTTTCATTGGTCCTGGTCAGGTCTTTAAGTGCTTCGTACGGATTGGGATAAGCTTCTCTTCTGAGCACGGTCTGGATGGCTTCGGCGACTACTGCCCAGTTGTTTTCCAGGTCTGCATTGATGGCTTCGCTGTTGAGGAGCAATTTATTCAGGCCTCTTAATGTAGAAGCAACAGCAATGATGGTGTGGGCCATCGGGACGCCGACATTCCGCAATACCGTGGAGTCTGTCAGGTCACGCTGTAGTCTTGAAATGGGTAGTTTGGCAGCAAAAAACTCGAACAGGGCGTTGGCGATTCCTGCATTGCCTTCTGCATTCTCAAAATCGATCGGGTTTACTTTATGCGGCATGGCAGAAGAACCTACTTCGCCTTCCCTGATCTTTTGTTTGAAATAGTTTTTGGAGATATAGGTCCAGATGTCCCTGTCCATATCGATCAAAATGTTATTGATCCTTTTCAGGGCATCACACTGGGCGGCAAACTGATCGTAATGCTCGATCTGAGTGGTATATTGTGCGCGTGACAGTCCCAATATCTGGTTGACGAAATGATTGGAAAATGCTACCCAGTCTGTGCCGGGATAAGCAATATGGTGTGCATTGAAGTTTCCTGTGGCCCCGCCGAATTTAGCGCTGTTGGGGATTTGTCGCAGCTGTTCAAGCTGTACTTCCAGGCGTTCGGCAAATACCAGGAACTCTTTGCCCAGCTTTGTAGGAGAGGCTGGCTGCCCATGTGTATGGGCCAGCAGGGGAACTTGCTTCCATTCTGCCGCCAGTTCTTTTATTTTTGCGGTCAGTTCCTCCAGTTGGGGGTAATAGACCTCCTTGAGCGCCAGTTTAATGGTATAAGGGATGGCAGTATTGTTGATGTCCTGGGAGGTAAGGCCAAAATGAATGAATTCTTTATAAGCCTGTAGTCCGAGCTGGTCAAATCTCTTTTTAATGAAGTACTCCACCGCCTTTACGTCATGGTTGGTGATCTTCTCGGTATCTTTGACCTCCTGTGCATCAGCCGGGCTAAAATGCTCGTGGATGGCACGTAACCTTGCATATTCAGCGGTGTTAAAATCTTCCAGGCCGGACAGTTTAATTTCACAAAGCGCGATGAAATATTCAATTTCTACAAACACCCTGTATCTGATCAGGGCGTACTCTGAGAAATAACCGGCAAGTTGCTGTGTGGTATTTCTGTAGCGGCCGTCTACCGGTGAAATGGCCTGAAGCGGTGATAGGTTCATTGAAAACTGTTTGAAGCGCAAAGGTAGCATTATTAGGGCAATAAAAAAGGCTTCTGATGTCTCATCAGAAGCCTTTTTTATGAGTTTGACTTAGCTTAGTGCTTTACAGTGTCAGTAGTAGTTGTAGTAGTGGTTACAGCTGTATCTTTTACAGTTGAATCAGTTACTGTAGTATCAACTTCAGTAGTAGTCATTGAAGAATCAGTTACTGTAGTATCTGTAGATTCGCCTGATTTTTCTGAGTTACAAGCAGCTACTGATAAAGAGATTGCTAAAGCTAAAAAGCCAAATTTAAATGCGTTTTTCATTCTAATTCTGTTTTAAATAATTAATTAATTTTAACTCTTAATACCATTTGGTCTAAAAGGTAACCCAGGTAAGCTGAAAAAAATAAAAATAATTTTAATCGGCCTGTTTTACGGCCGCAAATGTAGGATTTACCCTGAAATATTCTTACTAAATAAAAAAAATAAATGAATTTTTTATTTAACATTGGGTTACCATTCACGTATAAAAGTATTAATTGGTGAGTAATAAGTTAAGCAGTTCAGTTCCAACAGATAGAGAGGTAGTTTTAGGGATCTTAAACAACTCGGAAGACGTGCTGAATAAACTGTATGCAGGATATTTTCCAATGGTCTTACAGTTTATATTGAACAACAATGGTGATGAGGATGACGCTAAGGATGTTTATCAGGAGGGTATCATCGTTTTGTACAATAAGATTAAAGGCGGTGATTTTGAGTTGAGCAGCAAACTAAAAACCTATATCTACTCCGTTTGCAGGCGCATCTGGTTAAAAAAGCTGGCGCAGTACAGTAAAAAGACCAGTAGCGTCGCAGATTTTGAAGATATAATTGCGATAGAGGAGGACATGGAACAGCACGAGGAGAAGGACCAGCAGTTTGAGAAAATGGAGGTGGCGCTGACGAGCCTTGGTGAGCCCTGCAAGACAATTATTCAGGACTTTTATATTCACAACCTGTCTATGCAGGATATCTGTGAGAAATTTGGTTATACCAACACGGATAATGCAAAGACACAGAAATATAAATGTCTGCAAAGGTTAAAAAAATTATTTTTTCAGTCTGAATTGAAATGAGGAACGAGATCGAGTTAGAAGGAATTATTGAAGATTACCTTAATGGTAAGCTCACTGAAGCTGAGGCTAAGGAATTTGAGCAGCTGCGTCGGAATGATCCCGCAATTGATCATAAGGTAGTGGCCCATAAGGTATTCCTGGAATCTTTGAGGAGTTATGGTGCGGTGACAGACCTGAAGCAAAAGATGGATGAGGCGCATGCCCGGATCGATGTGGAAACATTAAGCAGAAAGCTTGGTCCGCACCCTTCTTTTATGGTCAATATCTGGCGTAAGAACAGGGCTGCAATGGGTGTGGCTGCATCTTTTCTGTTGTTGTCATTTGCTGTGCTGTACTCTATACAGCAGAATACCGAACAGATCGGTAGTGTTGAGCAGGTCAAAAGAGACCTGACCAGCCTGAAAAGTTCGCAGAGCAGCCTGATCCGGAAGATCAATTCTACTGCCAGCGCGCCTAAGAACGAGAATCCTGCCAATTACGGGGGGACTGGCTTTGCATTGACTGCTAATGGTTATATTCTGACCAGCCTGCATGTTATAGAGGGTGCTGAGTCTATTACAGTGCTGGATAACCAGGGACAACCTTATAAGGTAAGGGTGGTCAGGACAGATTCGCAATATGATCTGGCTATCCTTAAAATTACGGATGATAAATTTAGGATCCTGTCCAATCTGCCGTACCGCCTTAAACATGATAATATCGGCATGGGCGAAGAGGTATATACGCTAGGCTTTCCTAAAGATGATGCGGTTTATGGCCGGGGTTATGTGAGTTCAGGGACCGGATACAATGGCGATACTACTCAGTATCAGGTTTCTATTCCTGTAAATCCGGGCAATAGCGGGGGGCCTTTGCTGGATCAGAAAGGTAATATCATCGGTGTCATCAGTGCAAAGCAGAACCAGGTTGACGGTGCGACATTTGCGGTCAAATCAAAATACATACAGGAGGCCCTGAATTCTATTCCCAACGATTCGCTTGGCAACAAAGTTGTTTTTAGCAAAAAGAATTCTTTGCAGGTGCTGAGTAAGCCAAAGCAAATTGAGAAGATCAAAGACTACGTGTTTATGATCAAAGTTTATAAATAAGCGCAAAGGCTACAGATCTTTATAAAACCCCGAAACTTATCATTAGTTTCGTAAATCCCCTTAAATCGTATATTTGAGGGGTTTTTTATTTAAAAGGGAAAAAATGGAGAAAATTGACAGGATCGGTTTTAAATATGAAAAATTAAAGCTGAATACAGACGATTCAAAAAAATGGTACTTTTCATAACATCATTAAAACAACCATAAAAAGCACCTCATTAGCCCATTTATGGGTAACGAATAATTACGCTTTAGACTTATCCAGCAATCAATTCTGAATTGGAGAATTTAAAGAAAAAAATGAAGGATAGTTTGAGAAAGCCTTAAAGGTTAGAGGCAGTTCTTGATTTTTTGTAGTAAAATTTTGTAATGTGATAAAAATTAGACAGCACCAAAAAGGATATAATGAAAACCCACGTAGCATTTAGCATAAACTTAAAAAACAAAATTTCAAGAATGCTGAATATTGCTAATCTAATAACTAACTGATTAATTGTATTTATCGGTGTGAACGCTTTCATACCATAAATATAGCAATAATATTAAGTATTCATTAGCCTAAAAAGCACCTAATTAACCTATTTATGGGTAATGAATACTTTTACCCTTGACCCATCCAATGCTCACCGTAAAGCTTATTTTGAAAAGTTAAACAATCAAATATCCGTTACATCTGGTTACACAATATCGGTATATGATAGGCTAGATGATATCGATACAGCCCTTATATTATCCTCTCAAATACAACTTTAACCCCCTATATTAAACACTACTGGATATGGATTCAGGACATCTATTGTCGTTGGCATAGTAACAAGATTCAATACTTCTGGTGGAGGAAAAAAGTTGGTTGATGATATCAGTAATCAGGTTTTTAGTAAAATTCTAACAAGGGATAATTTCTTTAAAGATGAAATGTGGAACATTTTTTACCTGCAATTCCGGTTATGACAATTGTTGCATTTTTCATTGCCAGTGCTGAATTGAAGAGCATTTATGAGAACCTGGGACGTATTATAGGATTTGACTTTTGGAGTTTAATTAAAAAATATATTAGTCAAAATAAGAGCAAATAACGCTTAGAATCCGAACATTAACAAGAGGATACCTAGGATCAAACTTACAAGATAAATTTGCTTGTAATACTTCATAAAGGCTGTAAACGGCCTATTTTTCAATCGTCTTTCATTATCTAAATTTACAAAATTGAGTACAATTTTCAAAGTCATTGTTTTGATGAACTAATTTTTTGGAAAATTTTGAATATTAAAATGTGCATTAAAATAGGTTTAAAGCTGGTTCTGTCAAAAAAATTTACGAAAAACAGAATATTGCTTTTCCAATTTTTGATCAAAAATGTAACGTAATGTTGATATTACCAACGAACTAACCCACTTTTTTTATAGAATTAATGGGAATGTGATGTTGTCATTAAAAATTATTAAATTGGAATATGACCAATAAGAACTTACATATTCTAGTACTCATCACTTTTGGCCTATTCTTAGTATTTTGCATCTATCATCTTGGAATTTTTACTTTTGCATTATTTTTTAAATACTGGTGGGCTACATTATTATTAGGCTTCGTTTATTACAAATTGTTTCTCAAGAGAGTCTAATCCAAACATCAATTGACACCAATTTTTTGTTAAATTCGGTACCCCAAACTAATTTGTAGTTTCTAAAAAAAGGGAAAAAAAACTTTTTTGATAAAATTTTTGAAATCAAAATCGGCCTTTAAACGTTTTAAAGCGGTTGAAAAATTCAAAAACAAGAAATTTTGCTTTTTTAACTTATTATTAGTTCCGGGGTTTTAATGCATAATCTTTTGATATGGATTTTGGAAAACTAGCAGATCCTGAACTCAGGACAGTGGATTTTACGTTGCCGGCAGATGGTTTGCAGACAGCGGTTACATTACAGGGAAGAAAGGCTGTCAAGGCACCCGAATGTTTTGTCGGTTGTGCCAAATGGGGGCGCAAGGAATGGGTGGGAATGATCTATCCGCCCAAGACCAAAGAAGCTGATTTCCTGGATGAATATGTGAAGCATTTCAATTCCATTGAACTCAATGCGGTATTCTACAGCATACCAAGTGCAGACCTGATCAGAAAATGGAGGGATAAGACGCGTAAGCATGCCGGGCATAGGTTTGTCTTCTGTCCCAAGTTCTCACGTACCATCAGCCATATTAAGCGCTTGAAGGATGCGGAGGTGCCTACAGATCTTTACTTGTCCAGTATTCATGAGTTCGGAGAATTTCTTGGGCCCTGTTTTTTGCAAATGGGGGACAATTTCGGGCCCGGGAATTTGGACTCGTTGGAAAATTATTTGAGGGTGTTGCCGCAGGATCTGGAGGTTTTTGTAGAAGTGCGGCATGCGGGCTGGTTTTCTGATATGGGTGTCAGGAGGCAATTATTTGAAATGCTTTCAAAATATCGGAAAGGCGCTGTAATTACCGATGCCAGCGGCAGGAGAGACTGTGTACATATGGAACTGACCGTTCCTGAAATATTTATCCGTTTCGTGGGTAATGGTGCAGCACATCAGGTGTCGGATTTCGCGCGCATCGACGAATGGGTACAAAGGATCGGCAAATGGGTGGATGCCGGTCTTTCGAAAATATATTTCTTTCTGCACCAGCATGATGAAAAGGATACGCCGGTTCTGGCGAATTATACCATCAAACAATTCAATGCAAAGTTGAGCGCCTCGATACCTGAAATAAAATTTCTTGGCACTGATGAAGATATTACAAAACAAGGAGAATTATTTTGAGTACTATACTTAATTTGTAGACATTAATGCTTAACTTGAGGGGCCTTTAAAAAGGTTCAAAAAGGGATCATTCAATAGAGTTTTAACTAAAATATATAAGTTATGAGTTTAAGAATCGGGGACACAGCACCCAACTTTAAGGCAGAGACCTCCATCGGTGAAATTGATTTTTATGAATACCTTGGTGACAGCTGGGGTGTTCTGTTTTCTCATCCGGCAGATTATACCCCTGTATGTACGACGGAACTGGGCCGTACTGCATCACTGAAGAATGAATTTGAGAAAAGAAATGTAAAAGTGCTCGCGCTGAGTGTGGACTCTGCCGAGTCTCACAAAGGATGGATCAAAGACATCAACGAGACACAAAACACGAATGTGGAGTTTCCGATCATCGCTGACGAGGACAGGAAGGTGGCAGATCTTTATGATATGATCCATCCTAATGCTTCAGATACGCTGACGGTACGTTCATTGTTTGTGATCTCTCCCGATAAAAAGGTGAAATTGACTTTGACTTATCCTGCATCTACAGGACGTAATTTCAACGAGGTATTGCGGGTCATTGATTCATTGCAACTGACCGCAAATTATAGCGTGGCTACCCCGGCAGACTGGGAAGACGGACAGGATGTGGTTGTGGCCAACAGCATCAAGACTGAAGATATTCCTTCCAGATTCCCTAAAGGACATAAGATCATCAAGCCTTATTTAAGGACTACTCCTCAGCCTAATAAATAGGACCGCTTGCCGGATTAAATGGCTTTAAAATAAGAACGCCGGACCTCAACAGTCCGGCGTTTCTGTTACATAAAACTGGTCTGCATCAGGTCTATCTTGTTTTTGATCTGCGCATTCAGCTCTTTTTGCTGATGCAGTGCGGTAATCTTATACATATTGTTCAGGGCATAAAAGCCGCGGTTCAGTTCAAAACCATAAGCATCGTATCTTACCGGGTCCAGGGAGGCGATGTAATTGATCTCCTGCGCTACATAATCCAGGTTGGATTTGACCAGGTTGTTGGCCATTTTGGTCTGACCGGTCAGGTACAGGCCTTCAATAGTTTGCAGCTTGCTGATCGTATCGTCAATAGAATAATTCTTCAACGGCAGTTCATGTATACTCTTTACCAGAACGTCTCTTGCTTTTGTTTTTTTTCCTTCTTTGATCAGGTTCATAGCAAGTGTGTTGTTGAAGTTCCAGGTTGTTCTGGCAATTCTCCTGCTCTCCGGATCCAGGTATTTTGCATTTCTGAAGCCTTTCAGGTCAAATTTTTTCATCACATTGGTGTACATCACATCGGTATTGGTCACTTCATCTTTGTTTCTTTTATCAGCAGTATCCCGTTTTAACGGCAGCAGGCGGTGGGCATATCCTTCGAGATAAAGGTATTTTTCCAGGCCGATATAGGTGTCGTCTGAGATGGATGAACCAAAATACACCGGTCGTTTCCAGTTGTTGTTCGACAGGATGTCAAAGAGAATAAGATCAGCTTTACCGGCGTAGTTTTCATTGAATGTCCATTCCATTTCCGGAGTGATCTTTTCCCGCTGTTCAGCCGGAACAGTACCTGTTTTAACGATTTCTTCCGGATTTATGCTTAATTTCAGCTTTCTGGTGGGTATGAAGTTTACATAACTGCCGTCTTTTAACGGGAGCTTGTCTTCGTTGTCGTCTGATGTCATTACTGCTACCAGGTCTTTCAGTTCTGCGCTGTCTGTGATGCCGTAATTGAAATACTGGATCATTTCCCGGACGCCTCTTACATATTTGCTTTCGGGTAGGCTGATGGGCAGTGGTGCGGATTTTCCAGACCATTGTTTCATCTGATTGATGTATCCTGCATCGGAAAGGTATTGCAGGTTGACTACTCTTACATCTGTCCGGATGCCTTCTACTTCTTGTGCGTACCAGAGCGGAAATGTATCGTTGTCTGCGTTTGTAAACAGGATTGCATTGGGTGCGCAGGAATTGAGGTAATTGGAAGCCCATTCCAAGGCTGTTGTCTTACCGGATCTGTTGTGATCGTCCCAGCCCTGTGTGCCCATCAGGACGGGTGCGGCGAGCAGACAGGTCACTGAAGCTACTGCCAGGCTCATTTGAGGGGAAGCGAAGCGGGAAAGAACTGCTTTGAGTGCAGGCAGCCCAAAACCAATAAAAATTGCAAAAGCGTAAAAGGAGCCTACATAGGCATAGTCTCTTTCGCGTACCTGCAGGGGATCCTGGTTCAGGTACACAATGATTGCCAGTCCTGTGAACAGGAAAAGCGTGGATACCACGACCATGTCATTTCTGTTCCTGCGGAATAAAAACACCAGACCTGCAATGCCAAGGAGGAGTGGAAGCCCAAAAAAGCGGTTGTAGCCTTCATTGGAAGTAATGGATAAGGGCAATTTGTCCTGTTTGTCCAGGCGCATACCGTCAAGTGCTTTAATTCCGGTGATCCAGTTGCCGCTGTCTGCTGACCCTTGTCCCTGGTTGTCATTCTGCCTGCCTGCAAAATTCCACATGAAATAGCGCCAGTACATAAAGCCAGCCTGGTAGGAGAAGAAAAAGCGAAGATTTTTGGCAAAGGAAGGGGTTTCTCCTTCGCCGAGATGCAGCCATTGCTTGTAAAAGCTGATATGGTGTGGTTTGTGACTGTAAGTACGGGGGAACAGGAGATTCTTATCGTATTTTGCTTCGAAATCTTTTCCTGCCACTTCGTATTTTTCTTTTCCCCTGCGATAGATGTTATCGGTTTCTTTGTAATCAATCTCCTCCGCATCAAATGTCTGGCCGTACAGTAATGGTGTTTGTCCGTAATTGGTACGGCCTAGATAGTTGTATAATGAATAGGCATTGTCAGGATTGGACAGGTTCAGGTCTGGTTTGGCGTTGGCGCGGATAATGATCATGAAATAGGAACAGAATCCAAAAAATACAAATGTAAAGCAGACCAGTCCCAGATTTAAGTAATATTTTTTGTTGATGATACTGTAACGGATGGCAAAGAACAGCATGGACGCCAGCAGAAGCAGGAAGCTCAATGCACCTGAGCCAAAGCCGAGGTTTAGTGTATTGACAAAGAAAATGTCCATTTTGGCGGCGATCAGCACTGAATACTGGATGATAAATACTTGTACTACCAGCCAGATCAGTCCGGAACAACCAATTGCTTTTAGGATACCCCAGAAGCTGGTCTGCGTGTTCTTCTTAAAATAGTAGACCAGCACAATGGCAGGTATGGCCAGTAAACTCAGTAAATGCACACCTATAGAAAGACCGACTATGAAGGAGATCAGGACGAGCCAGCGGTCATCGGCATTATGCTCCCATTTCAGGATGGCCCAAAAGACAAGGGCTGTAAATAGGATAGATAAAGAATAGACTTCTGCTTCGACTGCTGAGAACCAGAATGTATCTGAGAAGGTATAGGCCAGTGCGCCTAAAAGACCTGTTGAAACGATGGTTATGGTATCTGTCAGCGACTTTTCTTTAGGAAAGAGTTTGGAAGCTAATAAGGTAATGGTCCAGTACAGGAACATAATGGTCGCTGCACTGAACAGGACCGAACTTAAGTTCATAAAATAAGCTACTTTGGCTGTATTGCCCATAGACAACAACGAAAATAGCTTACCGATTATCAGGAAAAGGGGGGCGCCAGGCTGATGTCCAACCTGCAATTTGAAGGACGCAGCGATGAATTCGCCGCAGTCCCAGAAACTCAGGGTTGGCTCCATGGTGAGCCAATAGACAAAACCGGCAATGGCAAAGAGCGCAAAACCGGTTATGTTGTTGATCTTTTTGTAAAGGTTCGTGTTCATTGGTTTGGATTTTAGGTACTTAAAAGTAACGATTAAATCATCCCCCGTTTAAAATTTAACATTTATTCACATTTGAAAGACTGATGTTTAATAGGCCGCTGATCATAAAATGACCGCAATTTTTCCTGCCGTATGACCGCTTTCTATCTGCTGGTGCGCAGCAGCCATTTCCTCGAAGCGAAATGTTTTGAAAATATGGGGTTTGAGGATGCCTTTTTCCAACAGGCTGGCAATGGTCTGCATGTCGGGACCGCTGGTATGCACCAATATAAAGTAGCCTTCTATACCGATTGCTTTTGCTTTTTCTGTTACGGTCTCATTCAGACCGGAGGGAATACTGATGATGGTTCCGCCTTTTCTGATGACCTGCAAGGACCGGTCAATGTATTCACCACCTATTGTGTCCAAAACGAAATCGACTTTACTGATCACTTCTTCAAAGGGACGGGCCTTGTAATCGACATGTCGGTCTGCCCCGAGGGAAAGTATAAAGTCCCTGTTTTCTGCTGATGAGGTGCCGGTTACATGGGCGCCCAGATATTTGGCGATCTGTACTGCAAAATGGCCGACTCCTCCGGATGCTGCATGGATCAGGACGCGCTGTCCGGGTTTGATCTTTGCTTTGTGGTGCAATGCCTGCCAGGCTGTCAATGCGGCTAGTGTTGCCGTTGCTGCTGCTTCATGACTGATGCCGGATGGTTTTAATGCAAGTGCTGACTCGTCGGCTGCTACAAATTCAGCGTAAGCATTGCCTAGTTCAGGGAATGCGATCATGCCGAAGACTTCGTCGCCTTTTTTCAAATATTTTGTGCCGGTACCTGCCTCAACTACTACGCCTGAGATGTCCCAGCCCAGGATAGCGGGCAATTGGTCTTTGATCCTGCCGGCTATTCCTTTGCCGCTGCGGGTCTTGGCATCGACCGGATTAATACTAAGGGCCATAACTTTGATCAATACCTGTTCAGGCCTGATTTCAGGTAACTGGCGTTCTTCCATCTTCAATACTTCTGTTCCGCCAAATTCATGTAATGTGACTGCTTTCATGTTGTCTTTATTTCCAGATAAATATTCTTTGTCCATGTAAATTTAATGATTTTGACCTGCTGCGTAGCTTAAGTAACATTTAATATTGAGTTAATACTGGCAGGTTAAATTTGACTGGACAATCAAGTCATTCTTATCCCATCATCATGAGCAATTCCAGAAGAAGCTTTATTAAAAATACCAGTCTTGTGAGCCTGGGTTTTATTGGTCTGAATAATTATGCGGCCAAAGCAGCGTTGAACTTATTTGATCCCCTCGCTGAAGAAGCGGGTTTTGGACCGTTGCTGCACCGGGAAGGGAATATTCTGAGCTTGCCCAAAGGTTTTAGTGCTCAAGTTATTTCAAGAAAGGGTGATCTGATGAATGATGGGTTGCTGATGCCTGGAATGTATGATGGGATGGGATCGTTTGCCCATGCTGGCGGCAAGATGGTCCTGATCAGGAATCATGAAAATATACCTGGCGCTGCTGTACTCGGACCTTTCGGTAAGGACAATGAGCTGATCAGGAAAATTGACAGGAGTAAAATATATGATTTTGGCGGGGGAGAAGATACCTGTGTGGGGGGGACCACTACTTTGGTGTATGATGAAAAGGCGCAGCGGGTGGAATCCCAATATCTGAGTTTGATCGGTACGGTAAGGAATTGTGCCGGGGGCATTACGCCATGGAAATCCTGGATCACTTGTGAGGAAAGTGTGCTGAGGAAAGGTGAGGAAGGTAGTGGGCTGGAAAAGGATCACGGCTTTAACTTTGAGATTCCTGCTACCGGCAGGATCGGACTCATTGATCCGCATCCGATCAGGGCTATGGGCAGGTTTACGCATGAGGCGGTTACCGTACAGCCTGAATCCGGAATTGTCTATCAGACGGAAGATGAAGGAGACAGTCTTTTTTACCGATATCTTCCGAATGCTTATGGTAAATTGCATGAAGGTGGTAAATTGCAGTGTCTTGCACTCCGTGAATGGAAAAGTGCAGATACCAGGAACTATAAGGATCTCAAGACTGACCGTTTCCCTGAAAAGCGATCTTTCCTGGTTGAATGGATTGACCTGGATAATGTGGAATCGCCGGATAGCGACCTCAGGATGAGGGGCTTTAAGCTGGGTGCTGCAAAGTTTTCCAGGGGAGAGGGCATTTGGTACGGCAAAGATGAACTTTTCTTTGCCTGTACGGATGGAGGTGCTAACCGGGGCGGGCAGATATTTAAATACGTGCCGAGCAAGTTTGAGGGGCATCCGCAAGAAAAAGATGCACCGGGCAGGCTTGAACTTTTCCTGGAGCCGAACAATGTGGATACTTTTCAGAATTGTGATAACCTGACCATTGCGCCCTGGGGCGATGTGATCATCTGTGAGGATAAGAATGATCCGAGGATCATCGGTATTACCCCTCAAGGCAAAACTTATGTGATCGCGAAGAATATCGGTTATAGAAATTCTGAATTTGCAGGTCCTGTTTTTTCTCCGTCAGGAAATACTTTGTTTGTCAACATCCAGTCTCCCGGCCTGACTTTGGCCATTACAGGACCCTGGAAGGCAAGAAGTTGATATTGCGTTGGACACCAGACTTAAATATGATTGCTATCGTGTTTCTCTGGTTTGGTATCTGCTTCTTTGTTGATGTCCTCTTCAAATTTCTTTTCATCTTTACTGTTCCTGATTATTAGGTAAATGATGAGTACGATCACTGCGATGAGTACCGGTACTACTATGGTATAGTTGATTTGCATGAATTTACTTGATTATGAATGAATGCCGGGGATCACTGTTCAAACCTCGAGACCAGTAATGCGAGATCTGGTTTTGAGAGCAATTTTGGATTGGTGTATTGTTTGCTGATGATATCTGCGTCAACACGCATATGTCCATTTGATGTGCGGATCAGAAATGTGTTGTCCTGTACTGAACAGGAGTCGTAACTTCCGATCCGCGGATTTATTTCCGATAACCGAAACACAAGTTCATGAAAAACAAAAGCTGGATAATTCATGTCCTGAAATTACAGCAAGTTCTGCTGAATTCAAAATTATGTTTGTGTAATCAATTGGTTTACAAATAACTTGCAGTTAACGCAGCTCTGACAATTGATCCGCTGATCAGAACGGATAGTTGACATATTTTTCCTCAAAGCTGCCATCCGGATAGAGGTCTATCAATCCGTATCCGGGTGCGGTTTCTCTGCGGTTGCCTTTCCACCATGCGCCGGACACAGCACCGTTGCACAGATAAGTTACGTTATTAGCAGTGTGGCACCCACTTACTGTTTAAAACTGCACCTAATGGTAGTGTCATTATCGGTGACTCGCATGAATATACCGGAGTTACCAATTTTGGACAGGAAGATTAGTAATATTGGCGGATCTCTGCCTGGATGATGATCTTGCCCTGAATGCTTTGGGTGAAGATCAGGAATTTTTGCTGATCTGGTTTGATTTTGTATTTTCTGGCGAGTATTTCTGCGCGCTCGGGATAATTCCTTACGATCACATTTCCAATAAGCTGTTTTTGTCTTTTGAGTTCTGAGGTGCGGATCACTTCGCTGATCTTGAAGATCCTTCCGGGAAAGGTGGCGTCTATGTTGTTGCTGGTGTACAGGTGCGTTTGTTGTTGCAGCTTTTGCAAGCTATAGCGTACCGAGATCAGGTCAAAGGCCCCGCTTTTAAGCAGGGCAGCATCAGGTTCATAGAGATAGGTGCCCAGTTGCTCTGCAAAGGTGGCTGAAGCTTGTTCGGCCTCATTAAGATTAAAGCTAAAGGTCTTTTGTCTTTCATTGAGGGCAACGGCTACAATATCTGGCGATGTAATGTCGGGTTGCGTACTGTCAATGATCCATAGCAACTCTTTACATTCATTTCTGATGCTTACAATGTGTATCGCCGAGACTTTGCGCAGTTCTTTCAGCCCGGCGCTGAGGTCCAGCAGCGGGGCTGTTTTGATCATGATCCTGCCGGACCGTCTGAGCATGAGATCCAGATGGTCTGCCACATTGGGGGTGCAGTCTTTGAGCATGAATACTTTTCCGGTAAGATTCCGACGGACGGGATCGATATAGATGGTGTCGTATTGGTTTTCGGTTCTTTCCAGCCAAGTGAGGCCGTTACCGGAAATGAAACGAATGTCCGGTTGTCCAAGTATTGCTGCATTGTGTGCCGCTATTGCTGAAAGTTCCTGGTTGAGCTCGCAGTGGGTAACATCCAACCCTTGTTTTGCAAAATAGAGGCTGTCGACGCCAAAACCTCCGGTCAGGTCGATAAGTCGTTTGCCTTTGGTCAGTGTTGCTTTGTAAGCAGCGGCAATTTCAGATGAGCTTTGTTCTATAGAGAGCGGCAACGGATAATAGATGCCTTTTGTATGGTACCATGAGGGCAGTTTCTTCCGGCTTTTTTGTTTCGCGGCAAGTTGTGTGGCCAGTTCCGCACTGCTGACTTTTTCAAACGGGCTTTTGGTCATGGCAATGCGGTGTATATCTGCGGCGATATGGCTGCTGATATAGTCTTGCACGTCTTTTTCCAATAGGTAGGTGTTCAATAGCTGCCGTGTTTTTTGGTATTGGTTAACTGACTGGCCGTATTGTTTTATCCCGCATTACGATCTGGCAGGTGTACCGGCTCTTGACTTCAAGCAAAATGGTCTTGCCGGCTGTAACCCGGTCTATGGTCTGCTGGTTGTAATAGCGGATGGTCACAAGTTCTACTCCGGTATTGTATTTTACTTTATAATGTGCCGATAGATCAGCAATAAGGGCTTGCATTTTGTTGGCGTCGTAGTCAAAACTCACTGAAAAGCTGATCGCTGAATTGAGCATGGTCGTGATCTTAATCCTGTGCTTATGGAAAAGGCTGAAAATGTCACTCAGGTTTTCTTCTATAATGAATGAAAAGTCTTTTGGGAAAATTGAGATGAGTGCCTGATTAACCTTAAAGATGAAGGAAGGTACGGGCAGATGGTTGTTGGCTCCGGTGATGTCTGTTCCTTCAGCTTCGGGATGCAAAAAGGACCGCACCAGCAAGGGAATATTCTTGTTCTGGATGGGTTTGATGGTCTTGGGATGGATGATGGTGGCCCCATAATAGGCGAGTTCTATGGCATCATGATAGGAGAGTTGCGGGATGCGCTCAGTTTCGTCAAACCACTTGGGGTCTGCATTGAGGACACCGGGCACATCCTTCCAGATGGTGACCGCGCTCGCGTTGAGGCAGGAGGCAAATATGGCTGCTGAATAGTCTGAGCCGTCCCTGCCTAATGTGGTGGTGAAATTTTCGCTGGTGCTGCCTATGAAGCCTTGCGTGATGACAATGCTGTTCTCGAGCAGTGGTACTAGTTTTTTCTGGATCTCCTGTTCTGTTTTTTCCCAGTTTACTTTTCCTTCTCTGTAAGTATTGTCGGTGTGGATATAGTTGCGTGCATCTGCCCAGGTTACGTTACAGCCTGTTTCCCTGAGGTATGCGGCGACGATCCTGGTGGATACGATCTCGCCGATAGATACGATCTGGTCGTAAATATAATCTGGTGCGTCTTCATCGGGTTCATCTTCCAGGATCCAGTCGATTTCTACAAAAGTGTTGGCTATATCATCGAATACGGGATGTGTAGGTTTACTGAAAAGCTGGTGAAGGATATTGTAGTGAAATTGTTTGACCGTTTCAAAGATCTGCTGCACATCTTCCTGACCGAACAGGTAGGCATGGTAAAGGTTTTCCAGTTGGTTGGTGGTCTTGCCCATCGCGGAAACCACGATAAGTAATTGTTTGTCCTGTCGATTTTGAATGATCGAAGCAAGGTTTCTTACGCCTTCTGCGTCTTTTACAGAGGCTCCTCCAAATTTGTATACTTGCATTAATGGTCCGGGCTTAATAATGAATGGGGTCTGGCAATTTCTTTGAGTGTTGAAAAGGGTACGGTTAATTCGGTTATGCCGAAGACATAAGCTTTGATTTCGTATGGATTATACAGGAATTTGATGCCTTCTTCTGTAACCGTAAAGTTGTTGTTGAGACTAAATTTGTTGTCCTTGAAGAAGTAATTATCTCCCAGGTTGGCGGTAGGGGTTAGTTTCTCATTTTTTCTGAAGATCTTTTCAGCTTCCGCTGTCAACTTTGACATACTTCCCGGTTGTATAAGTGAGTCCAGTAATATTTCTTTATGAGTCTGCGGATCGTAATTAAGGTAGCTGAGCATGGTGTTGGGATGAGCACCACCTTCATAGCTGACAAAGGTGCTGAGCACAGACAAATAATTTTTCTTTTGCGCGGCTACTTTGTTTTTTATTTCCAGGAACCAGGTTTGGCCATATTCTTTTTCTCTGGCGATAAAAGTTTCATAATCTTGAATGAAACCATTTGCATAGGCTTGATAGGACTTGTATTGTTTGTCTGGCAGTGCAGTAGCCAGGGTTTTTTGAAGTACAAAGTCGTTTGTTTTCTGATCTTTGAACTGCGGGTACACGATCACAGCTTTAGTGGTATCTGTTGTTGCCGGATTTCTTGACACTGGTTTTTTCGCATAGACTTTTACGGAGTCATAAGTAAATGAATATGGATCTGCCCCGTTTGCAAGATCGGTTGAATCTGCGGCATTTGTAGTTTTTTTTTCACTCTGGCAAGCTACAAAGCTAAAGAGCAACAGACATAATCCGATTTTTTTCATAGTTGTGTTTTTTAGGGTTGTGATTGAATATCGCTATATTGTATATCTATCTGAAAATTGTTTATATTTTCCTTTGATAACGAGGCATTGAGCCAGCCCGCTTCCAGGGCAGCGGCATATTTGTTATAAAAGCTGATCGCGGGAGTGTTCCAGTCCAGGACCTGCCAGGTCATGCCGTTGTATTTTTTTTCTTTGGCTTCCCTGATCACACGCTCAAACAGCAATTTTCCAATGCCCCTGCCTCTTGCTTTTTCGGTGACAATGAAATCTTCCAGATACAAACGGCAACCTTTCCAGGTGCTGTAGCGGATATAGAACAGCGCAAAACCTGCAATGTTGCCATTTTCTTCGGCCACATAGGCTTTCCATACCGGGTGGCTGCCAAAGCCGGCATCTTCAAATTCCTGCAAGGTCACAGTAACTTCCTGTGGTGCTTTTTCATAGCGGGCCAGTTCATGGATCAGCTCCAGCAGCCGCGGACAGTCTGCTTGTTTTGCTTCTCTGAGGTAGATGCTCATTGTGCTTTGTAGTGTTTAATGACTCTTTTGCCAAATATGCTGCTGCCAATTCTGACCATTGTACTGCCTGCTTCGATCGCCAGCTTGTAGTCGCCGGACATGCCCATGGATACCTCTTTAAAATAGTCGTTTTTTCTGAAAAAACTGGCTTTGATGCCATCAAAGAATACTTTGAGCTCGGTAAATTCGTCTGTGGTCTGCTTTTCGGCAGCATTGTTGCTGGCGATGCCCATCAGCCCGGTAATGCGTACATTCTTCAGTGATGCATATTCTTCTGACCTGAGCAATTCTATTGCTTCGTCAAACCCCAGACCGAACTTTGTATCTTCATCAGCGATATAGATCTGTAACAGACAATCTATAATGCGGTTGTGCTTTGCAGCCTGTTTGTTGATCTCGGTAAGTAATTTCAGGCTGTCTACCGATTCAATCATGCTGATGAAAGGGGCTATGTATTTGACCTTGTTTGTTTGGAGATGGCCAATAAGGTGCCATTGAATGTCCTGTGGCAACCGGACCTGTTTTTCAACCAGTTCCTGTACCAGGTTCTCTCCAAATACGCGCTGTCCGGCATCGTAGGCCTCTTTTATTGCAGTAATATCCTGGAATTTTGACACGGCTATCAGTTGTACCCCCTCCAGTTCGATCTCCTGTTTATATTTTAATAAGTTCCCGGCTATGCTCATTTATCAGTATTTTTGGTAAAATTAACAACCTTGGCGAACTTTGTCCAAGAAATAATCATGTTTTGACGATAATGAAATACTTTATATATGCAGCCTTTTCCCTGTTGCTGTTGCCGGGCTGCAAACCGGGGATACCCAAGGACCTGATCCAGCCTGATGAAATGTCGCTGATGCTTCACGATATCCATCTGTTCGAGGGTTATGTTACCTCAATTACCAATATTGATACTGCCAGGTCCGTGGCTGCGGGTTATTATACTGCTATCTACAAGAAATATCATACAGATTCCGCGCAGTATACCAGAAGCCTGAACTATTATGTAGCCCATCCTAAGATCATGGAACAGATCTATAAAGATGTGACCAGCAAGTTAAAAAAAGAGAAAGACGGGATAGTAAGGGCTGATTCCCTGGAAAACGTTAAGAATGCAAAAACATTACGGGCGAAGTTTGTGGCAGATTCTGTCAGACGTGCAGATTCTGTGAAAGTTGCCGCTGAGAAGAAAAAACTGGACAGACAATTGGATTCTTTGCGAAAATTGCAACGGTCTTCCAAAGTGAAAGACCTGAAAGGAAACAATATTCTGGAAAAACGAATTGATTCCTTAAAGAAAAAGAAACATGCTGATTCACTGAAGAACTTGCCAAAAAAACAGGCAGTTATTAAAAAAGTAAAACCCTGATAGAGATGTTATATCCTGAGAACTGTTTGGAGCGGCTGGGTTTTAATGAGATCAGACAACTCATTCATAATCACTGTCTTAGTGTAATGGGCCAGCAGATGGTTAGTAAGATGCAGGTCATGACCAAATTTGATCTGATCAACAGGTTTCTGCGACAGACCTATGAATTTAAGAGTATTTTACGGAACCAGGAACCCTTGCAGATCAATGTATTTTTTGATATTAAGGCCCTCACTGACAAGATCAGGGTCGAGGGTACTTACCTGGTAGAAGAAGAACTGTACCAGATGCATACCTCGTTGCAGACGGTATTTGCTGTGCTCCGGTTTTTTGACGAGCGCAAAGAAGTGTATCCTAATCTGGAAGCTTTATTTGAGCACCTGCCGGCAGAACGTGATATTTTAAAGAAAATTGAAACGGTCCTGGACCTTAAAGGGAAGATCAGACCCAATGCCTCTGTGCTGCTGCAGCAGATCAGTGCAGATATTGCGAAGACAGAACAGGATGTACGCAAACGGATGGATTCTATCTATAAGCAGGCCGTTGCCAGCAAATGGGTGGCTGACGGAAGCCTGACCATACGGGATGGCAGAATGTGCATTCCGGTACTGGCTGAGAACAAAAGGAAGCTCAGGGGTTTCGTGCATGATGAATCGGCCAGCGGTCAGACGGTATACATTGAGCCGGAAGAGGTATTTGCGCTAAACAATAAGCTGCGTGACCTGGAGTTTGATAAACGACGGGAGATCATCCGTATCTTAATCGCACTAACCAGTGAACTACGCCCGTTTACACCTCTGTTGCTTTCTTATCATGGTTTTTTGACCAAGCTGGATTTTGTCCGTGCCAAGGCATTGTTCGCTTTGGATATTGAGGCAGATATGCCTGTACTGGTGAAGGAGCCGGCAACCAAGCTGATCAATGCCCGGCATCCCCTGCTGTATCTTTCTCTAAAGGAAGATGGTAAAGGGGTGGTGCCGCTGAATATGCACCTGGATGAAAAATTGCGGATCTTACTGGTTTCGGGTCCTAATGCCGGGGGCAAGTCTGTTTGTATGAAAACCGTTGGCCTGTTGCAGCTGATGGTACAGTCAGGTCTGCTGATCCCGGCTCATGAATTAAGTGAAGTGGGGATTTTTGATCAGATCTTTGCAGATATCGGTGATGATCAGTCCATAGAGAGCGATCTGAGTACATATAGTGCGCACCTGACCAAGATGCGCTTTTTCGTTGCACATGCTACCCCTAGATCACTTGTGCTGATCGATGAATTTGGTACAGGCACTGACCCGCAGTTTGGGGGACCTATGGCCGAGGCTGTTCTGGAAGTATTGAACAATAAGAAGGCACGTGGTGTGATTACGACGCATTATTCCAACCTGAAGTTGTTTGCTGGAAATACCCAGGGTCTTGAGAATGCGTCTATGTTGTTTGACAATGGTCGCATGAAGCCGCTATATGTATTGGAGATAGGCAAGCCCGGCAGCTCTTATGCATTTGAGATTGCCCAGAATATTGGTTTGCAGAGGGAGGTGCTCGAACTGGCACGCGCCAAAACAGGTACTGATCAGAACAGGATCGACAGTTTGCTGGTTGATCTGGAGCGAGAGAAAAAGCAGATCTATGATACCAGGGTTAATCTTGCCAACCAGCAGAATAAAGTTAAGAACCTGGTGGCTGAAAATGAAAAGCTGAAGCTGTTCCTGGAGGAGAATAAGAAGGTACTGATCAGAGAGGCGAAACTGGAAGCGCAGTCGATCATTAAAAGTGCAAACAAGCTGGTGGAAAATACCATTGCGGAGATCAAAGAAAAGAAAGCGGATAAGGTGGCGACCAAAGCATTGAGACAGAACCTGCACAAGGAACTGGTTCATCACCAGGTAAAGGAAGAAATAAAACCCCAGCCTGTAAAGCCGGTCAATACACCGGTCGAGGTCGGGGACTGGGTACAGCTTAGCGACAGTGAGACCATCGGGCAGGTCATGGAGATCAACCGTGACAATCTGGTAATTGCCCTCGGAGATCTGCGTTCTGTTGTCAAGAAGAACCGGGTGTTTAAAGTCAGCAATAAGCAGGCAAAAAAAGCCGCGGTGCAAAGTTCTTTTACCGGCAGTATTTCTGAGGCCATTTCCAGCTTCAGTGCTGAACTGGACCTGCGTGGCAGAAGGGGAGATGATGCTTTGCATGAACTGGAAAAGTATCTGGACAAATCGCTGATGCTTGGCTTTCCTTTTATCAAGATCATTCACGGCAAAGGAGATGGCATCCTGAGAAAACTGATCAGGGAATATTTGAAGAAGTATAGCCAGGTAAACCGTATGGAAGATGAGCATCCTGACCGTGGCGGAGACGGTATCACTTATGTTTACTTTAATTAATCACAAAATAAGTTTGTGTCCGATGCTTTATATCTGCTAATTTAGCCTCAAACTTATTATTATGATCAACAAAGTCGTATCTGATGCTCATGAAGCGATCAGGGACATTTCAGATGGGCATACCTTAATGCTTGGTGGTTTTGGTCTCTGCGGAATTCCTGAAAATACTATTGCCGCACTGGTCCAGAAAGGAGTCAGGAACTTAACCTGTATTTCCAACAATGCGGGTGTGGATGATTTTGGTATCGGATTGATGCTGCATCACCATCAGGTAAAGAAAATGATCGCTTCCTATGTAGGTGAAAATGCGGAATTTGAACGGCAGCTACTGAGCGGTGAACTGGAGGTTGAGCTGATCCCCCAGGGTACGCTGGCTACCCGCTGCATGGCAGCCGGATACGGCATGCCGGCTATTTTTACCCCCGCAGGTATAGGGACAGAGGTGGCCGAAGGCAAAGAGATCAGGAATTTCAATGGCAAAGATTATCTGATGGAGTATGCATTTGAAGCAGATTTTGCGATTGTCAAGGCCTGGAAAGGAGATACTGCCGGTAACCTGATTTACAGGTCTACCAGCCGTAATTTTAACCCGGTAATGGCAATGGCCGGCAAGGTCACCATTGCGGAGGTAGAGGAACTGGTGCCTGCGGGCGTACTGGATCCCGACCAAGTACATACACCAGGGGTATTTGTGCACAGGATCTTTCAGGGTGCCAGGTATGAAAAGAGAATAGAACAACGTACTGTAAGAACTAAAAATAATCAGGATGCTGGATAAGAACGGAATCGCAAAACGGATAGCGAAGGAAATAAAAGACGGATACTATGTCAATCTGGGAATTGGCATCCCCACACTGGTCGCTAATTTTATTCCCAGCGCGATCAATGTGGTATTGCAGTCTGAGAATGGCTTGCTCGGTATGGGCCCTTTCCCATTTGAAGGAGAGGAAGATGCAGACCTCATCAATGCCGGCAAGCAGACGATCACGACCTTGCCCGGATCAGCGATCTTTGATTCGGCCATGAGTTTCGGGATGATCAGGAGCCAGAAGATCGATCTGACAATATTGGGTGCGATGGAGGTTTCAGAAAATGGCGATATTGCCAACTGGAAGATCCCGGGGAAAATGGTGAAGGGTATGGGTGGCGCAATGGACCTGGTGGCTTCTGCAAAGAACATCATTGTAGCCATGCAGCACATCAATAAGGCTGGGGAAAGCAAACTCCTGCCTGCCTGTACATTGCCTTTGACTGGGGTAAAATGTATTAAAAAAGTCGTTACTGAGCTGGCGGTGCTGGATATCCTGCCCAATGGCGGCTTCAAACTGATCGAGCGTGCACCTGGTGTCAGTGTGGATTTTATCAGGCAGTCGACATCAGGCAAATTGTTTGCAGATGACCTGGTGCCGGAAATGAAGCTGGACTAGCCTGGTTGATTGTTCCAAGGTCTTCACTTGCTGAACCTGGTTTTCAGGTCACCGGATATTTCTGCAGTGATCCTGATCATCTCTTCCGGTGTATCCAAGTTGTTGATCACTAGTTTGTCCGCCTGTTCTTTATAAGGGAGTAAAAACTCTTTGTAGGCAGGTATCACATGATTGTGCCATTTATAGACTACATCTTCTTCAGGATATCCGCGTTCCATGCCATCTCTTTTGATACGTCGCTTCAGCGCTATCGATTCCTCTGCTTCTACAAAGATCCTGTAATCGAGCATTTCTGCTATCTCTTTGAAATGAAGGATGAACAGGCCTTCAACGATGATGATCGGTGCCGGGTTTACTTCAAGAATCTTTACCACCGCCAGTGGATTGTTGAAGTTATATCCCTTCTTATAAACCACTTCACCCTTGACCAGTTTCTTGATGTCGAGCAGGAACTGCTCATGGTCTATCGTAGATGGCAGATCAAAATTATAGCGCTTGTTTTCTTCCTGGCTCATGTCGCCAACCGGAAAGTAATAATCATCCTGGGATACCAGGGTCACTTCATCATGCTTAAAATGATGCAGGAACGAGTTCAGAAAGAAGGTTTTTCCGGAGCCGCTTCCTCCGGCTATGCCTATGATGAGCTGACTATTCTTCTTCATCGGTGGTTGCATCCTGTGCGCCATAGGTTAGGTTACAGTAAAACCGCTTATCCAGTGCACCAAGTGCATCAGCTACTGCCTTGGTCATGACGATGATCACATCTTTAGTCGATTCGTTTTCGGTAAATTTACCAACCACCTTTGCAAAGGTAGTCCTGTTGCTCATCGGGTTAGTGATCTTAATGATCCCGCCGATAGGTGCGGTGCGGTGCAGAACCAACATTTTTGAGGGGTCAAGATCAGGATCTGCAATCCATACCGCGGTTCCTTTTTCTTCGATCTGATTCAATCCGTACCGGCTTGCCGGGTACCGGAGCGATGGGTCTGTAATCGAGTTGCTCGAATCGGGAAGTGCTGCGGGTGCAGGAGTTGGTTTGACCGGATACTGGCCCCTGATCAGTAATTTCTGTCCAACACTTAATGCACCGTTACCCAGATTGTTTTTTGCCTTCAGCTGGTCGATGGTCATTTTATATCTTGTCGCGATAGAGTAGATGGTTTCATTGGAAGCTACGGTATGTATCAGTAATTCTTCGCCCGGACCTTTTGCATTCAGGTCTATATTCTTGTTCAGCTCTTTACTCTTTTTATCTGAATCCGGCTGCACGGTCGTGTTTGCTGTTGCAGGTGGCTGAGCCGCAGAATTATCCGGTTTTTGAACTTGGGTTGTAACTGATGATTCTGCCAGAATATTATTCTCAGCTTTGGCCGGGATCTTTAGTATTTGCCCGATCTGCAAATTGATGCTTCTCAGGTTGTTGATGCGTTTGATCTCATTGACTGTCGTGCCATAGCGCTCTGCAAGCATATTCAGATTTTCTTTCTTTTGGACAGCATGTTCGATCAGATTGATCTCTGCACTGCCATTTGCAGGCCCCTGATTTGTTATTTGACCCAAGGCAGAAGCGGCCGTCATATTAGCAGTTGTAAATGGGAGAGCGGTAGGCACTTTTACAACGATCCCGATGGAAAGGAATTTGCTGTCATTGAAGTCCAGGATCTCTTTCGGGCTGACATGGTATCTTCTTCCGATCGAATAATATGTTTCTTTTGCAACCACCCTGTGCAGGATAAGTTTTTTACCATTGTTGTTTTCTACCCCTATGGAATCCCTTGTAATGGCCATTGCTGCATTGGTCTGGATAAATATAGCAGCAACAGCTATGATATAATATCTGTACATTAATGTCTTTTATATATAATTAACAAGCAAAATAAAGTAACCCCTTTTAGAATTGTAATTATAACGTCGTTTAACGTTTGCTATTGTACTTTAGGTAGATTTGTTAAACCAATTTTGGCTATCTTTGTTATAACATCTAAATCCACAAAAGCGTGGCAAAATAAATAAAATAAATATTATGGACGCAAAAGAAATCAGTTTAAATGAAAAAGAAGTAAAACCGGTTGTAGACATGCTGAATGATTACCTGGCCAATTACCACGTTCATTATCAGAAGCTAAGGGGCTGCCACTGGAACATTAAGGGACAAAACTTCTTTACCCTGCATATCAAATTTGAAGAGTTGTACACCAATGCACAGCTGACCATCGATGAGATCGCAGAGCGTGTTCTAACCCTGGGCAAGCCGCCACACAGCCGCTTTGCAGATTACATCAAAGAATCCGGCATTAAAGAGATCGATACGATCGGTATGAAGGACCTGGATATGGTCGATGCAATCCTGGATGACATGGCCCAGCTGATCCAACTGGAGCGTGACCTGCTGGAGGCGACAGAACAAGCTGGAGATGACGGAACCAATGACATGGTCAACCGCTTTATGCAGTTCAAGGAAAAAAATACCTGGATGCTGCGCTCTTTCGCGGGCAAGAAATAACCATCTCAGTATAGAAATTAGTTAAAAACACCATGTCCTTGCGATGTGGTGTTTTTGTTTAATATCTTTGAGGCTATGGGATATAAGAGCCTTGCAGATTGCGTTACAGATCTTGAAAAACACGGGCATTTGGTCCGCATCATAGAAGAAGTAGACCCTTACCTTGAAATGGCTGCCATTCACCTCAGGGTATATGACAGGCAGGGACCGGCATTGTATTTTGAAAAAGTTAAGGGAAGCCGCTTTCCTGCTGTTTCAAATCTTTTTGGTACACTGGAACGTTCAAAGTTCATGTTCAGGGATACCCTGCCCAAAGTTGAGCTGCTGGTAGGCCTGAGGTCAGATCCTGTCCGGGCATTGAAAAATCCTTTTAAACTCCCCGGCATTGGACTCACAGCCCTGACCGCGCTGCCGCTGAAACAGGACCTTTTCAAAAATACCTTTGAGAAGACAACGATCTCGGCACTTCCCCAGATCGTAAACTGGCCAATGGACGGGGGGCCATTTATTACCATGCCACAAGTCTATACAGAAGATATTGGCAGACCAGGTATACTGCATGCCAATCTCGGGATGTACCGGATCCAGCTTGGAGGCAATGATTATGTACAGGATCAGGAGATCGGCCTGCATTATCAGATCCACCGGGGCATAGGGGTGCACCAGTCTAAAGCCAATGCGAAAGGAAAGCCGCTGAAGGTGAGCATCTTTGTCGGAGGCCCGCCGTCCCATCCGCTCGCGGCGGTCATGCCTTTGCCGGAGGGCCTTTCCGAAATGACTTTCGCTGGTGCATTGGGGGGGCGCAGGTTCCGTTATTTTTATGATGAGGAGGGTTTCTGCATATCAGCAGATGCAGATTTCGTGATTACAGGCACAGTATATCCAAATGAGAATAAACCTGAAGGACCTTTTGGAGACCATCTGGGTTATTATAGCCTCACGCATCCTTTTCCATTAATGAGGGTGCATAATGTGTATCATCGAAAAAATGCTATCTGGTCTTTTACAGTGGTAGGAAGGCCTCCGCAGGAGGATACCAGTTTCGGTGCACTCATCCATGAGATAACCGGTTCAGCCCTCCCAAAAGAGATCCATGGTCTAAAAGAGGTCAATGCAGTTGACGCGGCTGGCGTACATCCTTTGCTGTTTGCCATTGGCAGCGAACGCTATACACCATATTTGAAAGAACGCAGGCCACAGGAGATCCTGACCATTGCCAATCATATTTTAGGCAAAAACCAGCTGAGTCTGGCCAAGTACCTGTTTATTGCTGCAAGGGAAGATGATGAACGATTGGACACCCATGACCTCTCGGCCTTCCTGCAGCATATGCTTGCACGGATGGATTTCAGCAGGGATCTGCATTTCCATACGAGAACTACGATCGATACCCTCGACTACAGCGGTGATGGCCTGAACAGCGGTTCCAAAGTTGTTTTTGCGGCAGCAGGGGGTGTAAAACGAGTGTTGTCTGCTTCCATTCCCTCCGGCCTGCAAATACCTGATGGTTTCAGCAAACCTTCAATTGGCGTTCCGGGAGTATTGGTGTTGCAACTAAACCCTTATCAGGACAAAGAGGAAACAGAAAGAGAAATGACAGCATTAAATGCTGTTACAGAAATGCAGACAATGGAAGGAATTGCTTTGATCATAGTTTGTGATGATGCGGCATTTACTGCCCAGAACATCAACAATTTGGTTTGGGTAGCTTTCACCAGGAGCAATCCTGCCACAGACATTCACGGCATCAGACCATTTATTAAAGACAAACACTGGGGCTGTCGCGGGCCTGTCATTATAGACGCCCGTAAAAAGCCGCATCACGCACCAGAGCTGATCAGAGATCCTTTAGTAGAAGAACGGGTTGACAGAATGGGTCTGCCAGGTGGGTCCTTATATGGAATCATTTAGATCAGGTTTAAAAAGATCAAACTCTTTCTCTTTTAGAAGACTCATGGTGCCGGAAACAAAAAGGGCTGGACGATAATCGCCCGGCCCCAAAACAGAATTGTCCTTATATTTTTAAAATCTTACGCCTACAGTCAGGAATACATTGTTCCGTGCGGTTTTAATGTCAGCCACTGGTTCAGAGAAGTCCATCAGTTCATAAGGTGCAAGCTCGGTGTTTGTTTCTGCCCGTTGATAAGTGACATCTACAAAGTAATTGTTTACCCGGTAGCCCAGTCCGCCGCTGTAGAATTTGGTTTCAAACTTTCCTTTATCATCCTGTATTGCACTACCGTTTATCCCGTAGCCACCCCTGAGGCTGAAAGCATTGTCCAGTTTGACTTCCGCGCCTATTCTATAATTGATGGCTGCTTTGTAATAGTCTCTTACCGTTGCATTTTCGTCCATGATCACGTCCGGACTATTGCCCTGATCAGTGGAAAATCTAATTGAAGAATAATCTACATAATCAATATCAGCAGATAATAATGCCCGGCCACCAAATATGTAGCTCGCACCAACGGAACCCTTAAGCGGAGTTCTCAACCGGTAGCTGAACAGATAATTTGCCGGTTCATTGGTGTAACTTCCAACATTTGGCCCACTGTAAATCCTGGTGTCCAGTTTATAAGTGGTATTGTCTTCTACAAGCATCCAGGTGGGCGTCTGAAAAGTTGCACCGATCCTGAAATTCTCAACCGGTCTTACAATGATCCCTAGCCTAGCATTAAAACCTGATCCTTTGGTTTCCTGTGATTTATTAAAAGCCAGATCATATCTTGAGTCCTCTGTAAAGTTATAGCCTGTCTCAAAAAACCGGCTGTCATTGATATAACGGGCGCTAACCAGACCAAGACTGGCCCCAATGTATACCTGGTTGGAAATATTCAAAGCCCCACCCACAGTCAGCTCAGAAGTAGAGCCTGATCGCATCTCATTTTGTGTCTGAGTATTTTCTTCACTTTGTACATCACTATTGTTCCTGGTAGAGGAGCGGTAGACCGGGTTTGAAGGATTTGTGAAATTATCATAATCAATAATATAGCCATCATAGGCCTGTGTACCCAGCGCACCCGAAGGCAGGTTGTCCGGTGCTGAATTAAGGTTGTTGGCGTTGTCCCTGAAATAATCTGCAATAGAGTTATTTACATTTTTGCCAGTATAAGTGAAATCGGCACCAAAGTCATTGTTCCTGACATAACCGATGCCGAATACCGTACTGATCAAGCCGGTCTGTGCATCCTGGCCTTTCACCCTGTAAGCAGGACTGTAAAGTACTACGCCCGCATTATTAAGGTTAAGCCGGTCCTTAGAAGAGTTTGTCCGCTGGCTCAGGTAGTCTGCTTTTCCTGTCATGCCGTTAAATTCCGGTGTTAGGCTGAATTCTGATTTGGTGAACAAGCCAAGTCCAGCCGGGTTGCCACCAAGCGAGCTCATGTCTCCGCCTACGCCGATCTGGGCGCCACCCATACCTTTGAACCTGGCAGTACTTCCATAATTCGTTTGAGAGAATTTTAATGCATCTGGTGTATAACTTTGGGCGTATGTTGTTCCTGCGGCAGCTACTATAGCCGCCATGGATAATATAACTTTTTTCATATTAATAATTTGAATGGATTTTTAAAGGCTGCCGGATATTTTTACTGACGGCAGCCTCAATTATTAGCCTCTTCCGGCCCTTCCAGATCTGGCTCCACCGCCGCTGCTGCCGCTGCTGCTTCCTGAGCCACTGCTGCCCCTGCTTGGCGGTGGGCTGTAGCTGGGTCTGCTCTCCGGCTGACGTGCAGGAGGGGTATAGCTTTCTGTTCTGGTCGGCCTTCTGTTATCTGCAGGTGGCTGGGTTGTTTCCTGTGTTCTTCTGGTACTGGTTCTTCCGTTGGATGCCCTGTTTTCGTTGGCATCATACATTTCAGCCCTGCTGCGTCTTGAGATCACATTTCCATCTGCATCAGATCTTACAGCCCCGCGTGAATTGGCAGGTCTTGCAAGCCCGTTGCGGTAAGAACCGATCCCATTTTCCCGGCCAAGAGCTGGTCTGGGCCTGTAATCCGGTACGTTTGTCGTTCTTCCGGTATAAAAACCGCCGCCATAGTAACCGCCATAATAGCCACCACCCAGGAAGCCACCACCATAATAACCTCCGTAATAATAATTGTTCCAGCCCCAGTTGTTCCAGCCCCAGAATGGAGAATAGGCGTAACCCCATCCGCCGTAAGGTGAGTTCCAGTAATTATTATAGAAAGGTCCGAAACCGATGCCTACCGACCAGCCGCTGTAAGGATACCAGCCGCTGTAAAAATAAGGGTCATAATAGGTTCTCCACGGACTTGCATAATAGAACCTGTTGATCCTGGAGGCATAATCCATGTCATAATATGGATCACTGGTTCCATAATAGTCGCTTTCTTCATACTGTTCCTCTGAATAGGGTTTTTCAGATGAAGGTGTTTCCTGGGAAGGTTTTACGGGAGCGGGCGTATATATCTTAGCCTTTGCGGTTGTGCTATAAACGTCATCATCAGCATTACCCTGCTGGGCCATCCTCGGCGCAGCGCACGACGCGGCAACGACCGTTACCAGCGCGAGCATACTTGTGAATAATTGGTTAGGTTTCATAACTATATGATGTTTGTGTGTTGCGATTTTTTTGTAGGTATAAATTTATAAATTTGCAGCTTACTATACAAGCTATTTAACACAAAAAGCGTTCCATCCAGACATGAGCAAAGGCATTACAAGTAAAAACGAAGATTATTCCCAATGGTATAACGACATTGTTATAAAAGCGGACCTGGCAGAGCATTCATCCGTAAAGGGCTGTATGGTCATCAAGCCTTATGGTTATTCCATATGGGAGAAAATGCAGGCCGTTTTAGACCAGAAATTTAAAGATACCGGACACAGCAACGCCTATTTTCCCTTATTCATCCCTAAGTCATTTTTTTCAAAGGAAGCGTCTCACGTAGAGGGCTTTGCGACAGAGTGTGCCGTAGTGACACATTATCGCTTAAAAAATGACGGCAATGGCCATATTATCGTGGATGAAACTGCCAAACTGGAAGAAGAACTGATCGTACGCCCAACCTCCGAAACCATTATCTGGAATACCTATAAGGGCTGGATACAGTCTTACCGTGACCTACCGATCCTGGTCAACCAGTGGGCTAACGTAGTGCGCTGGGAAATGCGTACGAGGTTGTTCCTGCGTACCACAGAGTTTTTGTGGCAGGAAGGCCATACTGCGCACGCTACTTCTGAAGAGGCCATAGCGGAAACCAGAAAAATGCTGGATGTTTATGCTGATTTTGCCGAGAACTGGATGGCCTTGCCGGTAGTAAAAGGCGTGAAAACCCCCAATGAACGTTTTGCCGGTGCAATGGATACTTATTGTATTGAAGCGCTGATGCAGGACGGCAAGGCTTTGCAGGCAGGTACTTCCCATTTTCTCGGCCAGAACTTCGCTAAAGCATTTGATGTGAAGTTTACCAGTAAAGAAGGGAAGCTGGACCATGTATGGGCTACTTCCTGGGGTGTTTCTACCCGTTTAATGGGCGCATTGATCATGGCGCACAGTGATGATGCCGGCCTCGTACTGCCGCCAAAACTGGCCCCGATACAGGTTGTAATCGTGCCCATTTATAAAACAGATGAAGAACTGAGCAGGATCACCGCATTTGCGGATGAGCTCCATGCGAAACTGAAGCGTTTGGGAGTTTCGGTGAAATATGATGACCGTGATACCCAGCGTCCCGGATTTAAGTTTGCCGAATATGAGCTCAAAGGCATCCCTGTGCGGATCGCCATCGGCGCACGAGACATGGAAAATGGTACGGTAGAAATAGCACGCAGGGATACCAGGGAAAAACAGACTGTAACACAGCAGGGACTGGAGATCTTTATTCCACAGCTACTGGAAGATATTCAGCAAAATATTTACAGGAAAGCACTTGATTTCCGGGAAGCCAACATCACTCCTGCCAATTCTTATGAAGAGTTCAAGGAATTGCTGGACATCAAGGCTGGTTTCATTGCCGCTCACTGGGATGGCACGCCGGAAACGGAGCAAAAGATCAAGGAAGAAACCAAAGCGACGATCCGCTGTGTGCCTTTAAACAATCCACTGGAAGATGGCATCTGCATTTATTCGGGCAAGCCTTCCATACAGCGTGTCCTGTTTGCCAGAGCCTACTAATTATTTAATCATCCAGCTATGAAATTTGCAACAAAAGCTATCCATGCCGGCCAGGAGCCGGATCCTGCAACGGGAGCAGTCATGACCCCGATCTACCAGACATCAACTTACTGGCAAAAATCGCCCGGAGATAACAAGGGATATGAATATTCCAGGGGTACAAACCCCACACGCAAGGCACTTGAAGATTGCCTGGCCGCCCTGGAAAATGCAAAATACGGTCTTGCTTTTTCCAGTGGAATGGGGGCCACAGACGCGGTGCTGAAGCTCCTGAAACCCGGAGATGAAGTGATCACTGGTAATGACCTGTATGGTGGTTCTTACAGGATCTTTACAAAGATCTACGAGAAATACGGCATCAAGTTTCATTTTCTGGACCTCTCCAGGCCTGAAAATATCGTCACCTATATCAACCCTAAAACCAGACTGGTCTGGATCGAGACACCGACAAACCCGACCATGCGCATCATCGATATTGAAGGTATAGCCAGCATCACCAAACAGCACCAGTTACTTTTGGCAGTAGATAACACCTTTGCCTCACCTTATTTGCAGAATCCCATGGATCTGGGAGCAGACATAGTAATGCATTCAGTGACCAAATATATCGGCGGCCATTCGGACGTGGTGATGGGCGCCCTGCTTGTGAACGATGATCAGCTTTATAAAGATCTCTGGTTCATTTACAACGCCTGTGGTGCAACACCAGGGCCGCAGGATGCATTTCTAGTCTTAAGAGGCGTCAAAACTCTGCATTTGCGCATGAAGGCACATTGTGAGAACGGTGAACGTGTAGCCCGCTTTTTAAAGGAACATCCAAAGATCGACAAGATCTACTGGCCAGGCTTTGAAGACCATCCCAATCATGACATCGCTAAAAGACAGATGCGCGGCTTTGGAGGCATGGTTTCCATTACCCTGAAAGATGCGGATCTGCAGGAGACTTTCCGCATTGCCTCCTCTTTTAAGATCTTTACCCTTGCTGAGTCTTTAGGAGGGGTAGAATCACTGATCAACCATCCGACCACCATGACGCATGGCTCCATTCCGAAAGAAGAGCGGGAAAAGGTAGGGGTAACAGACAACCTTTTGCGTTTGAGTGTAGGAGTAGAAGACATAGAAGATCTGCTGGCTGATCTGGAACAGGCACTTAAATAGACCATATTGGAATTTTTAGAGCTGAAGGATTTTCTGGACATCAAAGCCGAGCAGTACAACCGGAGGGGATTCATTGCGAATGATCCCATTTGCATCCCGCATGAATTCACAAAGAAGCAGGATATTGAGATCGCTGCTTTTTTTGCGGCGGTACTGGCCTGGGGACAGCGGAAGACTATCATTAACAAATGCAGGGAGTTGTTTGCCCGGATGGACAATGATCCTTACCG
>Ga0222419_100374_pt1 | contig 50443 bp, 38 predicted proteins | sample 1B20Ametagenome_FD_182474 | JGI IMG/M metagenome (GOLD analysis project Ga0222419, IMG submission 182474) | Enriched microbial communities from leaf-cutter ant dump, University of Wisconsin, Madison, United States - 1B20A (version 2) | ecosystem: Environmental > Terrestrial > Nest > Insects nest...
TGTCACTTTTTGAAATCCCTTTTCCTTTGGAAAATTTGGCTATTTCTCCCAACTTCTTCACCTCCCACTCCCCTTCAAACCCCGGAAATCTCAAATGCGGTACATTAGACTCTCCCTTATTTGGAACGTGAAACCAAAAATCACTTATTTGATAGATTAGTGAAATATTTCACCACTAATTCAAATACTAAAGTATCTTATCTCTTTGTCTTTAATTTGTCATTTTTAATCTTAAACAATAAGAATTTATGACAACAAAAAAATCATTTGCAGAAATCGTGGAACTGTGGAAAGCAGACAAAAAGCAGTACGTAAAAAAATCAAGTTTTTCGGCTTATGTATTGCTCACAGAAAACCATTTGTTACCAACTTTCGGAAGTTCAAAGGAAATTGAAGAAGAACAAGTACAAAAATTTGTGTTTCAGAAATTAGAACAAGGACTCAGTCAAAAAAGTATCAAAGACATTCTCATTGTATTGAAAATGATCTTGAAATTCGGGGCAAAAAACAAATGGATTGCGTACGAGCCTTTTGAAATTCAGTATCCGACCACAAGAGAAAATGCAAGTATTGAAGTGCTTTCCAGAACCCATCAGAAAAAAGTGATGGGGTATATTCGGGAACATTTCACGTTTCGCAATCTGGGTGTTTATATTTGTCTTTCATCGGGAATGCGGATTGGCGAAATTTGCGCCTTAACTTGGGAAGATGTAGATACCGAAAACGGTGTTATTCACGTTCGCAAAACCATTCAGCGGATTTATGTCATCGAAGACGGAAAACGTAGAACCGAATTGCTATTAGACTCGCCCAAAACGAAAAATTCCATTCGTGAAATTCCGATGAGCCGTGATTTATTGCGAATGTTGAAACCATTCAAAAAAATTGTCAATCCCAATTTCTTTGTTCTGACCAACGACGAAAAGCCGACCGAACCCAGAACCTACCGCAGTTATTACAAAAATCTGATGAAACAATTGGATATTCCCGAAATCAAATTTCACGGATTACGCCACAGTTTCGCAACACGTTGTATTGAAAGCAATTGCGATTACAAAACGGTAAGTGTTCTTTTGGGACATTCCAATATCAGCACGACTTTAAACCTCTATGTTCATCCGAATATGGAACAAAAAAAGAAAGCAATTGAGCAGATGTTTAAAGGGTTGAGGTAGCTTGTTAATTATTTCTAATTCCGAAAGCAAATATTTTTGTTTTCGGTTTTTTTCTGATTTCTGTAACCAAAATTTTTTGTCTCTCATATCTCATAATCAAATTATTTTGTTTCTCGTATTTACTTGAATAATGTAATCAAAATGTCTTGTTTGTTATTTTTAATATACTAATCCTTTTGTCTATCGAATAATGTTTAATTATGTAATTAAATACATTTGTGTTCTTAAAATTGTATATTTGTAATAAACAAAAAGATTGATGGATTTTAATTTAAGCGAAGCTGTACACTATCATTACGGGGAATTTCCGCCTACAGACATTAATTACAGTTTGATTATTCAAGAGCTTTTGGCAGCGACCGATGCTTTGGCTCGTTATGACCAAATGCTTAAAAACTTACATAATAATGAAATTCTGTTAGCTCCTTTGCGTAATCAGGAAGCGGTGATATCATCACGTATAGAGGGAACCATCAGTACAATGGACGAAATCATGCAGTATGAAGCGGATGGCGGCAGCACAAATTCGCAAAATGTTCGTACGGATGTCATAGAAACTATTTTATATCAACGGGCGTTAAAAAATGCTCAGTCAGCGTTAGAAAATGGTTATCATTTTTCGCAGAGTTTTGTGAAACAGATGCATCAGCAATTACTGTATTTGGGAAGGGGAGCTAGCAAATCGCCGGGAGAATTTAAAAAAGAACAAAATTATCTCGCGGACCGCTCTTTTAGAAAAATAAAATTCATACCCATAAGTCCGGAACAACTTTCAGCCGGATTGGACCAATTATTTGACTATATGCAGCACAGTAGCGAACCACCGCTGATACGTACTGCCGTATCTCATTTGGAATTTGAGGCACTGCACCCTTTTCAGGATGGAAATGGACGTATTGGACGTATGCTAATTACACTTTTACTATGGCAATCGGGCTTATTGTCACAACCCCATTTTTACATAAGTGGTTATTTTGAACAAAATAAAGATGAATACATTGAAGCGATGCGCAATGTTTCAAGAAGTAACGATTGGAATCATTGGATAAAATTTTTCTTAATCGCAGTAGAAAAACAAGCCATTCATAATTTACAAATAGCTGAAAGCATTAGAAACCTATATGAAGAGTCTAAAACTGAGTTCTCAGAATTGCTGTCTTCTAAGTGGAATTTAATCGCTTTGGATTATATATTTACCAATCCTGTTTTTAGAAATAACAGATTTGTGAGTACTACAAAAATCCCTGTACCAACCGCTGCCGTGATGATTAAGAAATTAGTAGAAAATGGTTATTTGGTACAAAAAGAAGCAGCTTCCGGCAGAAGACCGGCACTTTATTCTTTTGAACCATTGATGAGATTGGTTCGCGTATAATTTCAATAATTAAGTAAAACACATTCAAAGAACCAAATGAGCAGACAATCCGAACAAGCACTAGAAGAACAACTCGTTGCCCAATTACAAAAACTGGGATATCAATACGTTTCTATTTCCGATGAAAAAGATTTATTAGCAAATCTGAAAACACAATTAGAAAAACACAATCATATCCAATTCAGCGACAGTGAATTTGACAAAGTATTGAACATTCTCAACAAAGGTTCTGTGTTTGAAAAAGCCAAAACACTGCGTGAAAAGAAACATCATATCATTAGAGATAATGGTGATAATCTGTATTTTGAATTTCTGAATGTAGAACATTGGTGCCAAAATGAATATCAGGTAACTAATCAAGTTACTCAGGAAGGAAAATATGTTAATCGTTATGATGTTACGCTGTTAATCAACGGATTACCTTTGGTGCAAATCGAATTGAAACGCCGAGGTTTGGAAATGAAAGAAGCGTTTAACCAAATCAATCGCTATCAAAAACACAGCTTTGGTGCAGGAAAAGGCTTGTTTCACTTTGTGCAGTTGTTCGTTATCAGCAACGGAATTAACACCAAATATTTCAGCAATTTTGGTTCACACGAACAACAATTTTTACAAACTTTTCATTGGACAGACGAACAAAATAATCCCTTAAATAATCTGCTGACAGAATTCACGGATGTGTTTTTAGAACCTTGCCATGTCAGCAAAATGATTTGCAAATACATTGTACTGAACGAAACTGCCAAAGCCTTGATGGTGCTTCGTCCGTATCAGTATTATGCCGTGGAAAGTATCATCAAAAAGGTAAAGGAAAATGAAATTCTCAACGGGTACAATATCGAGAAAAACGGTTATATCTGGCATACGACAGGAAGTGGGAAAACTTTGACCAGTTTCAAAGCCAGTCAGATTTTATCTAATATTCCGGCTATCAAAAAAGTGGTTTTTGTGGTGGACAGAAAGGATTTGGATTACCAAACCAATCAGGAATACGATAAATTCAGCAAAGGTTCTGTTAGTTCTGCAACGAATACCGATGATTTGATTAAGAAATTTAATGACCCGAATGTTCGGATTATTGTGACCACCATTCAAAAATTGAACAATGCGATTTCGGGCAGAAATATCCATAAAATGAAATCCGTTCAAAACGAAAGAATGGTTTTTATTTTTGACGAATGTCATCGCTCACAATTTGGTGATACGCACAAGAATATCGTTAGCTATTTTACCAATATCCAATTGTTTGGTTTTACCGGAACGCCCATTTTAGCTGAAAATGCAGACGGCGAAAAAACAACAGCAAGTTTGTTTGGAAAATGTTTGCACAAATATGTGATTACGGATGCAATTCGTGATGAAAACGTACTGAAATTCTCGGTAGAATACATTCAAACCTTCAAACAAAAGGAACATATCATTGATTTAAAAGTAGAAGAAATCAACGAAACTGAGGTTTTTGAAGCACCTGAACGCAAAGAAGCCATTGTGGATTACATCATCCAATACCACGACCAGAAAACGCAAAACCGAAAATTTTGTGCCATGATGTGCGTGCAGGATATTGATGCGGTTATTTCCTATTATGAAATTTTCAAACGGAAAAAATTAAACGGCGAGCACGATTTAAAAATTACGACTATTTTCAGTTTTGCTCAAAATGAAGATGAAATGGAAGATGTGGTTTATTCTCAATTGAATATAGCAGCGGAATCACGAGCTGAATACGGAAATTCCAAACCTCATCGCAGAGAACTTCTGGAAAACTATGTCGAAGATTTCAATGAAATGTTTGGCGAAAAACAAAACATCAAAGACACAGAAGGTTACTACAATTACTATAATGCGGTTGCTAAAAAATCAAAACATCCCAAACCCGAAGCGGATATTTTATTGGTGGCGAATATGTTTTTGACAGGTTATGACAGCAAGAATTTAAACACTTTGTACGTTGATAAAAACCTGAAATATCACGGATTGATACAGGCTTTTAGCCGAACCAACCGTATTTTGGATAAAAATAAAACGCAAGGAAATATCGTTTGTTTCCGAAATTTGAAAGACAAAACGGACGAAGCAATTGCCCTTTTCAGCAACAAAGAAGCGATTGACGAAATCATTGTGGAACCGTATGAAGTCTATGTCGAAAAATTTAATGAAGCCACACAAAAACTGTTGGGAATTGTCCCAAAAGTCAATTCTGTTGATCGTTTATATACAGAGGAAGAACAATTAGAATTTATAAAAGCTTTTCGGGACTTAATGCGTTTGTTGAAAAAAATGAACCATTACACCGAATTTACCTGGGATGATTTGCAAATGAGTGAACAACTTTTCGCAGATTATACGAGTAAATATCTGGATTTGAAAGATAGACTTCCGTCTGACTCATCTGAAAAAACATCGATTCTCAACGACATCGATTTTGAATTGGAATTGATCAGACGGGATACGATTAACGTCACTTATATTCTTCATTTATTGATGAATTCCAAATCGAAACACAGTGCAAAAGACAAAGAAAGCATTGAAAAAGAAATCTCTAATTTGTTGAATACCGAAGTTTCATTAAGAAGTAAAAGAGAATTAATTGAGAAATTCATTCAGGAAAATCTTCCGAATATCGAAGATACAGATACCATTCCCGAAGAGTTTGAAAAATTCTGGAATGAGGAACAGGAAAAAGCGCTTCAGAAATTGATAGCTGATGAAAATTTGTATGAAGATAAAACAGAAAGACTCATAGAAAATTATCTGTTTTCAGAAATGAAACCGTTAAGAGATGATCTTTTGAGTCTTCGAAAAGATGGTAAACCAAGTGTTTTAAAGTTTAAAGAAACAGGCGATAGGATCCTCAATAAAATCATTGATTTCATTGATGTTTTTGTAGATGGGATTGCGGGTAGTTAACGGTTAAAAAGAAACTTAAACCCTGTTTTACTGTCGAATGGAGAAATACAAAATAAATATAGAATTAGGTTCCGAACGGTATTGGGGAATCAAACAACAATAATATGCGGGGATATGCGGCAAAATTCCTCAATCTGTATGTAGAAGGGTGAGGTGTTTTTTATGGAGGAATTATATAATTGTCGGGATCTTTTCAATACATGAATTAGCTTCTAACAAAAGTAAAGGTACCCTTTTTTATTAGGGTACCTTTCAGACAAACTAAACTAAATTTGAATTTGGCAGATTCTTTATATCTGTCACTGTTGGCAACAGATCTCAAATATCATACATAAACAATTTTTTCCATTTGGCTACCGTATTTCTACTTAATCTAAAATGATGGGCGGTTTGTGTATTGTTGAGTTGATATTCTTTTTGGTATTCCAAAATTTTTAAAATTGCTTTTTTACTATACGATTTGTGTCTGCTGTTGATTTCGGCATTTCTTTTATTGCGGGAACCAAACAATTTGGCATTGATTTCAAGCACATCCAATTCCGTGATTTCCTTTTTCGAAAGAATGGAATGTACAAGTTGCTGCTTCTTGGGAAATTTCTTACGTATGATATCGGTATAAATTCTTTTGTAATTGGGTTGGGGGTTTTCTTTCATCATTTTGCTTCTTTTGTCTAATCTAAAATGTATACTCTCTTTTGTTTTGCTAATCAGTAATCGATAATAACGATTTCTATCACTTCTTCTTTCTCAAAAAACAAAGTCATTTCTCTGCGGAAAAACCAGTTTCCGGAAAGTTTGTACAACCAAACATCGAAATCGGAGTGATACAGGTTGTGTCCCATAATTTCTTTTACTTCCTTTTTGTTTTTGTCATTGAGGAGCTCTATTAGCTCTTGGGGCTTTAGGAGTATTTTTTCATCCATTTGTATAGGGTGGTTTTGGGGATTCCGTATTCTTCTATCACTTGCTTTTTGGTCATTTTTTTTGAATGGATTTGCTCTAAAACGAAATCAATAATTTCTTTGGTATAGATGCTTTTGCGAAACTTCGGAAGGCTTGTTTTTTGCTTTTCAGCTTTCTTTTCAGCAGAACTGGGAGGGGCATACAATATCAAATGCTGGCTGTAAATTCTGAAAAAGTCATATTCCAACAGTTTACTCCATCTTAAAAGAACTTCTGCATCTAAGCTTTTGGCTTGGTACATTTCCTCTATTTCCTTTTCGGGACATTTCATAAAGTTACAGATGCGGGACACTTCTATCCCGCTTTCTGTAACGGCACTTTCAATCATTTTTCCGATATGGATGTTTTTGAAATTCATCATTTGTGTTGTTGGGCTCTCTTTTGTGTCATTGGAAATTGGATTTTTTTGCGATTCTCATTTTTTTTGATACCTGTCAGGTTTTCAAAACCTGACAGGTATGCGGTAAATTCTGAAAAAATCGTATTCAAAAAGTTTGCTCCATCTTAAAAGAACTTCTGCATCTAAGCTTTTGGCTTGGTACATTTCCTCTATTTCCTTTTCGGGACATTTCATAAAGTTACAGATGCGGGACACTTCTATCCCGCTTTCTGTAACGGCACTTTCAATCATTTTTCCGATATGGATGTTTTTGAAATTCATCATTTGTGTTGTTGGGCTCTCTTTTGTGTCATTGGAAATTGGATTTTTTTGCGATTCTCATTTTTTTTTGATACCTGTCAGGTTTTCAAAACCTGACAGGTATGCGTTTTGGGTGATCGGATGACAACAACTATCTGCTGTTGACCGTTTATTGTTTACCAATTATTGTTGAAAATCGTTTGCGCTAATCATGCTGTTTGAATCTTTCAAAAGAAGAAACCACAAATGTTCCTGCATTTTCAAACACATCTCCTTGATCGAAAAATGAAACCGTTATTTTACCATTGTTATTGTTATAAGTTAGTGTATGCCCCGTAGTTGAATCACTATAACACCCAGCATTTGCAAGTACTTCGAGTGGTCTATTGAAAATACTTTGGTTAGGTCCTCGTTTCACCTCATTATAGGTATCGTTATTTTGGGTGCTGAAAGCTTGTAATTTAGCTCCTATATATTTTTTACCTATAAAAGTAATTTCAAAATTCACGATTACTCCTCTACACGCCCCAACAGAAGTTCCTTTTATTATTGAGATGTAATTGTCTTCTATTGTAAAAGGCAATACTTGAGAGTGTGTGGGAGCCATTGGAGAAAAACCAAGGTATGTACTATATCCACTAGGGTCTGTACTTTTCTTAACAATTGTACCATCCGCTTTCATCCCAACTTCATAAAAATTATCGCCTATGCCCAGTAATGGCGCGTTTCTGAGTCTGGCTGTTCCGTCCACGTCCAATTTTTGTGTTGGAGAGGTCGTTCCTATCCCCACGTTTCCATTGTTCTTAATGGTCATTTTCACACCATTGTTGTTTTGAAAAGAGGGTCCACTACCTTGTAAACCTGTTGCGAATTGGATATCGGTAGGTACAGTACCTGCAGGGGCAGCGGCATCGGTTGTGGTTTTAAACACAATACGTGCCGGGCTTTCGTAGTTGTTGTCCCCTACATACGCATCGGCACGTATGGCTCCCAATATATCTGCGGTTCCCACGGGGGCGTCGCTGTTGTTCCGCTTTGATAGTGCCAAATAAGAACCTACGGTATTTCCCCCGGTTCTCTCTATCCGCACCGTACCTTTGTCCTTATCTAGGCCACCTATCACATCTAAACCATATACCGGTTTTTCGATGCCGATTCCCACCTTTCCTGTTCGGTAGATATTCTCATTATATGTGGTAGCTTGATCTGTAGTGCCTTCTTTATACCATGGGCTGCCAGCATTTCCGGTGTTTACTTTTTGCCAACGGTCGGCATGGGCATCAAAATAGTAGTAGCCTATGGCGTCTATAAATTCACGTTGTTCGTCGGTATTGCCGCCGGAAACGTCGGTAACATAGATCAAGGCGCCGGCTTGGTCGTCGTCATAATCAGCGGTGGTGTTGGTCAATTCTTCACGCGTGAGGCGTGGTGCCTGTAAGCCATAGGTTTGGGTGTTGTCCACTAAAACACCATTGGTATTTCTTTTGGCTGAAACATCCATTGTGGTTTTCGGATCGTTCGTATTAATCCCTACTTGACTAAACATCGTTGCGCCAATACTCAATGCAAATAAAAATAAAATGCTTTTTTTCATATTTTTGTTATTATATCCTTGTTTTTTTTAGAAAACCTTGTATGCTCTGTTTTTTTGGTGATCGGAAGACAACAACTATCTGCTGTTGGTGGTTGATTATCTACTAATTTTATTAAGTTTCTTTTGCTAGGTTCCACCTCTCTAATTTATTAGGTATAGGTGCTCGTGTTCCTCCCCAAATGCGCTACTTCAATTTTGTTGTGGCAAAGGAAAAAACATTCTTTGAGATTGGGAAATAAGAGGCTTCCTCAAAGATACTACACTTTGATTACAGGCCTTTAAATTTAGGCTTCATAGATACCTCAATGTGGATTAACTACGGTTGGTCAATCTCTAACATCCATTTATTGAGGTCGGTATCAGTAGAAATCTGAAGTTGTTTTCGGAGTCTGTTTTTTCGTGTTTGAACTCCTTTTATGGTTAAGTGATGGTAGTGGGCAATTTCTTTGGTAGAAAAATTGAGACGGAGCATACAACAGAATCTTATTTGGCCTATGGTCAGATTGGGATATTTGGAAGTCAGTTTTTCGTAAAATTCCGGGTAAACTTCTTTAAACCTCGGTATGAATCCCGGGTCATCACTTTTTGCAAGTTCTAAGACTTCAGCAAAAGCATCATTTACTTTGCTCTCTAGTTTGGAAAGTTTTTCTTCTTTATTTTCGATTAGTTCAGAATTCTGTCGGTTTGCTCTTTTTTGCTTTCGGTAATAGAAAACAAAAATAATTGTAATGATAATAAGGATAGAGATAGAAATCAGGGTGATTTTTGTTTTCTTTTGTGCTTCCGCCTGTCTGGCTTCTTGTGCTTGTTCTGCTTTATTTAATAATTGGACTAATAAGCTTTTTTTAAATATTTTATTATCATCCACCATTCGTTCCCTGTTCTCTTTGTAGAGCGCTTCGCTTTCTTGTACTTTTTCAGTATTTCCGAGTTTGTCGTAAATTTTTATAGAATTTTTATAATTCTCACTAATGATGTAATAATCTTTTTCACGAGATTTTGTCAAATAATCCAACGCTTTCTCGTTGTATTCCAAAGCTTTTGAATATTGATTTTGTTTAAGAGCAATCTCGGTTAAGTTGGAGTAAATAATCCCTAAAGTAAATAATCTCTTTGCAAAGGTTCTTGCTTTTACGAAGTAATACTTAGCAGAATCCAACCGATTTAGTTCTTTATAAGAATGGGCTATGTTTATATAATTATAACCAAAATTAAAAGGTTTTCCTGCCTTTTTCAATTCTCTCATCGCTTCGAGATTCAACTTTAAAAGTTCTCTTTCTCCTACTCCTGAATAAGACGTGCAAACAGCTTTTAACACCAATAATTTCCCTTTGATAAATTGCCTTTTGTCGTTTTCTTTAATTTTATCACAAACCTCTAATCCTTGATTTGCATAGTCAATAGCTTTGTCATATAATTCTGCATCTTTATAAATCATTCCTTTCAAAAGCATTGTACTGGCTAGCAAGTAATAATTATTTTGCTCTTTTGCCAAATTTTCCGCGAGAAAAGAATATTTAATCATATCCTCCTTATTGTTTGTATAGGACGCATTTGCCGCAAGAAAATAAACACCGTATAATTCACCTCTGCTATAACCGCTGGCTTTAGACATTTTATATATTTCTTCGGCTTTTTTATATAAATCAGTATTATCAAGCGAAGAATAAAGAAGACTATCTGAAATTTCGATTAATTTATCTATCTGCTTTGTATTGCTTTGTGCCTTAACAAATAGCGATAAACTAAAACTTACAATGATGGTGATGAATATAGTAGGAGACTTCATCGATGGTTGGAATTAGATTTGTTAGAATGTGATTCCTAACAAAAATAGGGAATTATATATTCCGTCACAAGCTAAATTCTATGATGAACATAAATCTTCTCTATAAATTAACCTTAATCGTGCTCAAAAAAATAACGGAACAGTTAAATTCTGATAAAAAAATCAAAATAACGTAAAAACCAAACAATGTTGGGGAACGAATGGCAACGCCATTATAAACTCAAACGGCAACAATATTGTGGAACCGCATCTTATTGTACGGCCGTGCGGCTGTACGGGAACAGGAATAGGCATTACCCCACTTCCCATGGGGGATGGGCAGTGATTTTTAGAGGTGTGTTTTTCAATAAAACAGGGCTGTTTTATTGAAAAACAGTGTATAGGTGGTTGCTTTAAAGTATTTATCGGTTTTATCTTCGCAGAGAATTCAAGTATGTCCGGACAAAGTGTGGCAAAAATTTAAACCCAAAGGTTGGGATTTTTGTCTTCGAAAAAATGTTTCACCCATAAAAAATAAAGCTATGGTTACTAAGACTTTTTCACTGCTTTGTCTTCTGTTTTTTCTCTTCGGCTGTAGGGAAATTACCGATATGACGGCGACTGTGCATTTAGATGCCAAGATAGATCCTCCCACCATTGTACATGGAAAAAACCTTGAGCCTCTTGCTGACTCAGCTGACGAGCCTTCTCTTCCTCAAGAAGAAAGATCAGGAGACGACCGTCCTCGCAAGGACCATATTCGTTGGTAATTTCATCTACCATGCAATAAGTCCAATTATTGCCGGGCTCCCTCGGTATTGCTCGAGAAATAGCGGGGGAGGTTTTACGAAAAAAATGTTTAGACAATGAAAACGGTACGCAAAATCATCATTTATTTCTTTCTGCTGCTTTTTATTTATGCGGCGGTAAGTAAGATGAGCGACTGGGAGGCTTTTCAGATGCAGCTTGGCGAGTCGCCGGTACTGCCTCCCTTTCCCCGCAGCATCGGCATAGGGTTGCTGGTGGCGGAATTTGCCGTTGCGGGCATGCTGTGCTATGAGCGTTTTGAAAGAAGGGGGCTTCTGTTCAGTATGGTGTTGATGATTTTATTTTCTATCTACATCGTCGTCATTTTGAATTTCAGTCCCTATGTTCCCTGTTCATGTGGGGGAATCCTGAGTGAGCTCAGCTGGAAGAACCACCTGATTTTTAATATCGGGTGTGTTGCTCTGGCGTGGCTGGGGTTGAAAGTGGGGCGACCTCCAAGTGGGGTGGGGTAAAAGGGTTCTCGAAAGGTTTGTGATTACGTCACCTCGAGTGAAATTTCTGTAACGTAGAGAAAGAAATTTTGTATCGAGAGGTAGGTAAAAAGTTCTCGGTTCTCGATACATTTTTGTTCCACTGTGTTTCACAAAAACACTCGAACTGACGGGTTTTTAAACTTTTAAATTATGGAGTTATTGATGAGGTTCTTGAAGGGTTTTTGTCCTTACGTCTCCTCGAGTGAAATTTCTGTAGCGCAGAGAAAGAAATTTTGTATCGAGAGGTAGGTAAAAAGTTCTCGGTTCTCGATACATTTTTGCTCCACTGTGTTTCACAAAAACACTCGAACTGACGGGTTTTTAAACTTTTAAATTATGGAGTTATTGATAAGGTTCTTGAAGGGTTTTTGTTCTTTCGTCACCTCGAGTGAAATTTCTGTAGCGTAGAGAAAGAAATTTTGTATCGAGAGGTAGTAAAAAGTTCTCGGTTCTCGATACATTTTTGTTCCACTGTGTTCCACAAAAACACTCGAACTGACGGATTTTTAAACTTTTAAATTATGGAGTTATTGATGAGGTTCTTGAAGGGTTTTTGTCCTTACGTCTCCTCGAGTGAAATTTCCGTAACGTAGAGAAAGAAATTTTGTATCGAGAGGGTGGTTGCTAAAAAGGTTCTCGATACATTTTTGTTCCACTGCGTTCCACAAAAACACTCGAACTGACGGGGTTTAAACTTTTAAATTATGAGGTTATTAATTGAGTTCTCGAAAGGTTTTTGTTCTTTCGTCACCTCGAGTGAAATTTCTGTAACGCAGAGAAGGAAATTTTGTATCGAGAGGTTGCTAAAAAGGTTCTCGATACATTTTTGTTCCACTGTGTTCCACAAAAACACTCGAACTGACGGATTTTTAAACTTTTAAATAAAAATGCCCGCGCGGGCTGTGTTGTTAACGGAGTATTCACCTTTAAAACCGGGGTCATGAGCCGGAAGTGTTTTTAGTTTATTATTCATTTTTTCGACTGTTTTAATGGATAAAAAAACAGCCCTGAAAGCAGTTGAAGTTTTAATTTTTAAGGTAATCTTTTTTATAAAAAGACCAATATCATGAATGCAAAACATTTTTTTAAAATGAACGCCGTAGCTATTGCCGCATTATTATTTGCGGGTGCTACTCTATCGTTTAAAACGATTGAAAAGGCCAACGAGCCTGATACTTACTATTATACAAGTACCGACATGTACGAAGGAGCGTTTCACCAAGTAGGCAATTGGGAAACCACCAATAACCCCAATGATCCTTGTTCTCTTACCCAAGACCGTCCCTGTAAAATCTTTGTTTCGGAAAATGAGACCCTAAGTGATATTTTAGGAAATAAATCCAATAAAGAGGTTTTACTAATTTCGGATGGGTATAAAGCAGCTCCTTAGTGAGGGGTTGTATGGTTAAAAAGAAAGGTGGAATATTCCACCTTTCTTGTTGAAAGCATTAAATATTATCTGGGGTTTTGCGGCATTCCTGAAAGCTCTATTACATCTTCGGGGATTGCGATGGCATAACGCGGATCGTTGGGGGGAAGCACATATTCTTTTCCCTGAACAACCCGCCGCAGGCTAATCCCGGCGCCGTCCCGATTATAGCGTTTCAAGTCGCTCCACCGAAGGTTTCTGAAGACCAGCTCTTTCCTGCGTTCCTCCCGAATCAGGCTTAACGCCGCTTCTTTGGAAGACGCCGTATATTCATTAAAGGTTCCTCTTTTATAGCGGGTTACCAACAACGCATTTAATGTCTGCATCGCTTTAGCCACTTGATTGGTCTCGGCATAACATTCGGCGGCTATCAGATAAATTTCGTCAACCGCCATCGGCATTGCCATTAACGAATCTCCGGAATAGTTTCCCTTAAAAGAAATACGACCGTCCTGTTCTACCACAAAAAATATGGACTTTCTAAGATCGTTTTCTTCATAGCTGTCGTAAAGTTCTCTTTGAATCCTTACCACCGATTTCGACAAACAGAAAGTAGATGTAGAGGCTAAATGAAAGAGCACTTCCTGATTGAACATAGTAAATGGATAACTTGAAGACGGATCTAATGAGTTGTAATCCATCAGCTGAGGAGATTTGTCGAGCGCCTCGGCCGCGTAGTTCAAAGCCTTTTCATAATCGCCCATATATAAGTAGGCGCGTGCCAAATACCCCAGTGCCGACAACCTCGATTGCCTTGAGGCTGCCACTTGCTGAAGCGGGAGCAGCGGTATCGCCTCGGTGAGGTCCTGTATGATCTGGTGGTAAACCTCCTCTACGCTCGCGCGAACGGATACCTCGCTCATGTCGGGGGACAGGCGCAGGGGCACCCCCCAATCCACAGAAGCTGTATTGGCATCGTATGCAGGCGCCCAAAGCGATACGGCTTCCAGGTACAGGGCGGCTCTGTGTACCAGCGCCTGCCCTTTTACGTTCCCGGCACCGCCAATGTTGTAAAGCTCTATGTTCGCCAATACCGTATTGGCTATATTAATTTTCGCATAGATATTGCTCCAGTCATTTCCATTGGCTTTCGCCACCCTGTCGGGCTGCCATGTGTAAAGCCGCCTTTCCGTATCTTCGGATGTTGCCGCATAGTCCTCGTCTGAGATGATGATGTCCCCGGCGGACAATTCTCCACTGATATTCCCAAAGCCTATAAATTCATAATTGTCGAGTAATGCCTGATTGGCCTCTAAGGTATAAGCAATCGCCAGGCTTGTATCGGAGCGTTTATCCAGAAAATCGGAACAATTGACCAAAAGCAGGCAGAGTGCCGTACATAATATTTTCTTCATAATGTGATAATTAAAATTTAATATTTAATCCGAGGGAATAAATCTCTTGGGGTCTTATCGTGTAAGTCCCCCAATTATAGTCGGGATCTATTCCCGATTTATTGGCCCTCCATAAAATTCCAAGATTGTCCACAGACAGGGACAGTTCCAGCCCTTTCAATTTCGCCCCCTCCGTTTTCAGGCGGGGCGTATAGGCCAACCTTATGTATTGTAGCCGTATGTGATCTCCCTTTTCTACCAGAGGCTCGGCCCCCAGATAGAATTGATCTCTCGACGAGTTCGACACATATAAATTGGAAGGCACAGAGGTACGCTCTTCATCTCCGGGTTTTTGCCATCTGAGAGCATAATCGCTATGCCCGTCTCGGCTAGAGTACAATCGGGTATAGTTGATGGAATTTCTCCTTACCCAATACCCCAGTTTATAGGTAATTCCTATGTCCAGCCGCAGGTTGTGGTACTGGAATGTATTGACCCATGATCCGAAATAGGTTGGGATTGCCGAGCCGAAGTATTTTAAAGTCTCCACCCCCTGGTCGGCTCCCATTATTGCGGCGTAGTCTTCACTTATCTCCCCTTGGAGGTATCCCTGTGGATTTCCATTTTCGGGATTTAGCCCCGCCCAATGGTAGGCGTACATGGCATATACAGGTTTCCCCACTATCCCTGAAATCCTGGGGGTTGCTCCCGGCTGAGAGATAAAATCGCGAGCAAAAGTCGTGGGAAGGTAATAGTCGGTTATTTTATCTTTGAAGGTGGAGAAGTTGATCAATGAATTCCAGGCAAACGGGTGTTTTATGTTTTGAGTTCTTAGCTCCACATCGAAGCCCTGCCCTTTAAGCCCCGCCACGTTCCACAGCATGGACGATACCCCTGTGGTGTAATCCAGAGGTGCCTGCCCAAACAGGTTGTCGCCTTTTTTCATGAAGAAATCCACAGAGCCCGCTATCCTATTCCCCTTTGAGGCGAAATCTATTCCTATGTTGATCATCCGCAGGGTTTCCCATCGCAGGGAGGCATTGTAGAAGTTGTCAATTCTCGCCAACTTTGAACCGGTAACCAAAGACAGAGACGGCTGATATGCAATCGTGGTAACCGCTACCATGGAGGGGTCGATATTCCCATTGAATCCATAGGAGGCGCGCAGGTTTAAATGTGGGAAAAACTCGTTTTTATAAAATTCCTCTTTGCCTATATTCCACGCCACGCCGGAGGACCAAAAGGGATTCCACTGGTCGTTGGTCTTTACCCCAAACAGGTTGCTTCCATCGCGGCGCACACTTGCCGAGAGGGTATATTTCCCCTTATAGATATAAGCGGCATTTGCAAATTCGGAGAGGAATCTTGTATTGAGGGTCCTTAATGACGAAATTTTTTGTATTCTGTCCAAGCTGCCCGTAATATAATGCGGATATTGGTTCACATAATCCATGATTGCCACCGATCGGTCTTCCTTGTTGTATCCATAGTATCTGTTGCTTTCGTATTCGGTTTCCGCTTCCCTCAATTCCACCCCTATGATGGCATGGACCTCATGTGCTGCAAACTTCTTATCGAAGCTCAGCTGCCCGCGCAGATTGTTCACCTGCAGCGTTGAATTGCTTCGGCTCAATATCCCTCCTACAGGAACTATAAAATTTACCTGCCCGGAGGGGGTATTTTGTGCAAATCCGTTTACATAATCCCTTGCATAATAGCTTTCGGCATCGTATAGGGTACCGCTACTGCCCTGGGATCTTTGGTATTGATATTTAAGATCTACTGCTATTCCCGAATAAACCTTATAATTTATCCCTGTATTGATGAGCGCTTCATTTACTTCGCTTGAAGATCGGGTGTGTGCCCAGTCGTTGAGGGGATAATAATTCCAATCCAGCAAGCCCCGCCCCTGCAAACTATTTTTAAAGTCCTGGTCGAATGCTTTGGGGAGTATCAGCGGGTTGCCTTTTTCATCTGCAAATTCCAAATAGGGAATTTTCCACACCCCGGATGGGGAAATAGAGTTGTAGGCACTTCTGCCACTTTTATCTTTTGATCGGTTCAGATACAGTTCGAGTAAAGCGGTGATGTTGGCACCTATTTTCCAGCTGTTGTTTATTTTGGCATTTATCCTGGAAGAGCGTTCATATAAATTGCCCTGATGGTCGTTGTAGCCCAAGAAGCCGGAAAACGAATAGTTTTCTGTTCCCCCCATCATATTGACCGAGTATTTCTGGTTCAGCATGGGTTGGTACATGTATTTGAGGTACTGATCTCTGACGTCCACTTTTTTCAACCTCTCTATTTCGAGGGCGGCCTCCTGGTGGGATATTTCTCCCATTTTATCTTTGTACAAGAGGGTTACTACGGGGGTTTGTGTCGGGTGGTTTTTAGAATTTAGGCTGCTGTCGTAATACCCGTTTTCGAACAGCTTGGTTTCCACCTCGATAAAGTCTTGTGAGGACATTTGTTTTGCATAAAACAAATCCGGTTTGGGGCTCATCGAGATCAGGCTTGAGATGTCCACGGAGAAAGGTCTGTTTTTTAAAGGTTTTTTAGTGGTGATCACGATGACTCCATTGGCGGCTCTCGCCCCCCAAATACTGGAGGCTGCGGCATCTTTCAAAATCGTAATGCTCTGTACCATGTCCGGATTGATGTCCTCTATATCCCCCTCATAGGGAAAATTGTCCAACACAATGAGCGGCATTTTGGGTCCCTGTATGGTGCTCAGCCCTCTGACCATTAATTGTGGTTTTTCCGATAACCCGGTGGCAAAAGTAATTCCGTTGGCTATGGCAGGCAGGCGGTTTAAGATGTTGTTGTCCACCTGATGATGAAGCTGTTCGGCATCAATGAATGTGAAGGCTCCCGTGGCCCTCTCTTTTGGGATAGACTGATAACCCGTTGACATTTGTACTTCTTCAATTTCACGAGCCAGCGCTTCCATTTCCACGGTCCAAAAGCTGTCCGAATCGGGGGAAGCGTATAAGAGGTTGTAATCCTCGTGCGAGAATCTAAACCTTGGGGAGGGAGTGGTGATATTGAGTTCAAATTCACCTTCCGCGTTTGTAAAAGTCTTTTCCGGAGTTCCCGGAACCTCTACCAATACGTTAGCAATCGGGGTTTGTGTGTCTTTGTCCACCACTTTTCCCTTTCGTATTTGCTGTGCCCCCACCAGTACCCCTACCAAAAGGGTAAAAAACAATATTGATTTTTTCATAACTGATTTTTTTTAATTTATTTTATGAATGAGAATGGCGTGTTTTCATTCTCCTTTCTATAACTGTATGGTGCTATCTCTTATCCGTTATGACCAGAAAAGGGAGGGTGCGGGTTACTTCTTTCAGCGCCAGATCGTATCGGGCTAAATCGCTGCGCAAGGTTTTCAGGTCGTGTTGCTCCGAGAAATCCATGTCGACTTTTCCTTCGTATCCCGTTTCGTTCAATACGGGCAGGTCCGTTATTTTATTATTAGAGTTAAGAATTGAAATCAGCGCTCCCAATCCTACATTGCGATACTGAAAGGGAGGCTTGAAAAAGTCTTCTCTCGTTTCCTGTCCTTTGGCTGCGATTTTATCTTTGCGCGATGTTCTCTTAAGGACGAGGCAGCGGGCAGGTCGGTACTCTATTGTCGCCCAATAGTCGGAGTTATTGTTCACGAGGCTCAGCATGTTCTCGTAGAGGGATTCCGCTTCGCTTACGGGGACGATGGTCTCTATGCTGTACCATTTTAAGTCGTTCTCGCGGCTTTCCTCCGGTGGAAAGTCTATGTCGAGTGGTGTTTTCACCTGATTCACCACTTGCTTTACGGTGAACACCTGCCCTTTGGCGGTTAATATTTCCCGAACAACCGTCTTATAAATATCCATCAGGGTGGCATTGGTAATCTGGCGACCGTAAACCACTCCATTTTCTCTACGAAAATACGAGCCATAGATGGCGGCTCTTATTCTTCCTTTTGCAAAAAAATTATACGCCAGTAGTTGGGCGTCCCTTTCGAGATCGAAATTCTCCGACAGCATCAGGGGTCTTTCGCGTCCTACACGTATAACGGTTTGGAGGGAAGATTTGTCCCCCTTTATTATCTCGGACACTGTTTCTTCACTTACCTGAGCGGCGTCTGTCATGTTGAGCACTTTGCCATTTTTCAACCACACTATATAGGGAACGCCATAGTGAGGAAATAGTTCTCTGAAATATTCGTCTTCGATGATGGAGAGCACCTTATTGTACTTGCGTCCATGGTCGGTGCGAAAGAATTTCTCCACCTCTTCCCGCTGCTGATAGGTTACCGCTATCACCTTGAGGTGGTCTTTGTATTTCTGCTCCAAGGCTTCCATTTTGGGAAAATTGAGCAGGCAGGAGGAGCACCAGGTGCCCCAAAAATCGAGCAGGATGAGTTTGTCTTTATCCTCCTCAAGGGTCATGGTTTTCTGGGGTTGGTTGACAATCTGGAGGGTTTTTGTCCAGAGTGCATCGGGGATCTTGTCTCCTACTCCTAATCCTTTGGGAGGGGTTTGGGCTTGCAGAAATAGAAAACCGCTTAAAAACAGAGACATTAGTCCCCGGAAAAATAAATTTTTCATAATTTTGAATGGGTTTTAGTTAAACATTATTTTAAAATCCGTGCTCTCTGCATTGTGCGTCAACTCAGTTGCAGAGGGCTTTTTTTAATGGGTAACAGTAAGCCACGCCCTATCGGGGGCAGGTATTTTTTTACTTACTGTTGGTTTTTTCAGGTGTTTTTTACATAGGCACTCATTTTTTTGGTGGTGGTACTTATTGCTATTTGTGCAATCTCCGGAAAAAAAAGAAGGCGCTTAGGGTAACGTGAGGTATCCGCATAGAAAAGGCGTGGAACTCAACTTACCGCCCTGGGGTACTGGCATACCTTGCACGATAAGAGAGCCCACGCCCGGGTCGTGAGCAATCTGCTTATCATCTCGTGCATAAAAATTGCCAGTTTTCGGGCGAGATTCTAAGCAATGCTTCTTTTACTCTTCGAAGTATTGCAAAATTACATTTTCAGCATATAATTTTTACAAATATAATAAAATTTTTGATAATTCGGATTTAAGTCCGAATTATTTTGCTAAATATCACTTTTATTTGTTTATATGAAAGCTGCAAATAGAAAGATTGTTGAATTTATAAGGGATAAATGGGTTATTCCTTTAAACAATAACAGTCGGTTTGCAACTGAAAATAATATTGACGAAAAAACTGTTAGAAGAATTAAGGAAGACGATAATTATCAAATTAGTTTAGTTACCATTATGAGAATATGTGAAGCTAAAAGTATTAAGTTGTCTGAATTCTTTAAAATGGTTGGTATTTAAGATTCTGAACGTACTTCTCCCCCCAAAAAAGCTTTTTATCTTACTGATTCAAAACCATTTGCAAAACTTGTGGATTTTTTGGATATTTGGGGGAAGCAATATTTTCAAAACATACTTCCATATAAATGAGAAAACTAATTTTCGTTGACACTAATATTTTTCTAAGATTTTACGATAGCAATAATCGTGAATATAAGAAAATGTTGAAGACTTTATTATCATTGAAAGACTGTATTTTCACACCTTATCAAATTAAATATGAAATAGATAGAAACAAGGTTGAAATTTTTAAACACTCCTTCGAGTCTTATGTTAAAGCTGTGTCATTTAATGATATAACTTTGCCTGAACATTTAGAAAGTTCTTCAGAATCTTTAATTTCAAATTGGAATATAGATAGAAAAGAAATTATTAAATTAGTTAAAGAGAGTAATAAAAAGCTAATAGATATTTTTAAGAAAAAACTACAGAATATTGCTAAATCAGAAGATGAAGTTTCTAAAACAATTGCTAAAATATTTCATTCACCAGAAGATTATTCTAATGCGGAGTTTCTTAGTGCAAAAATTAGAAAAGAAAGAGGAAATCCTCCAGGCAAAACTAATGATCCTTTGGGAGATGAGTTAATTTGGGAACAACTTTTAACAATAATTGGAGGTTACGAAGAATTATACATTATATCCAACGATTATGATTACTTGATAACATATGAAGATAAATCTTATTTAAATCCAATCCTTTTTGAGGATTTAAAAGAAAGAGCTCACAAACTTAAAGTTTTTTGTTTTCAGACTTTAAGTGATGCTATAATATTTTTAAGCAAGAATTCCCCAGAACTTATAAAAGATTTACCTACTAACAGAGAGTTAAAAAACATTTCGAAAATAGAAGCAGAACTAATTGAAACAGAATATCCTAAAGTTTTAGAAAAAACACCTGATATTAGGTTTGACGAGCTACAGCGTCTCGAATACATGAAACGGCACGACCTAATTCGTACTGATGAATACCAATCGAGATTAATGAAGTTAGGTGTTTTCAATAATATTCCTAAATAATACTGCACATAAACAACATATGAGACAATGGCAGGGTGCTCTTTGCACCTAACATTAAGGGGAATTATTAAAAGAGCGATGGATTACATTAAATTTAGATAATTCTTTTAAAATTGCTAAATGAGCAAACTCACAAAAGAAGACATTAAACTTAGAAATAAAATTACGCAGAGGTTCGTCAACTTGCGTAGAGCAACTGGTTTAAGTCAAAGCGAGTTTGCAAAAATGCATGATGTTGATAGGCAACAAATCAACAGGTGGGAAAGTTTTAAAACCGAACGGGGTGTGACTATATATACCATCATGCGATTCTGTTCTTTTTTAAACATTTCTTTAAAAGAATTTTTTGACGATTCTATCTTTGAAGATTAAACAAATCCTAACGCCAGTTAGGATTTGTTTATTTTAATAGATGTTGGAATAACTTTGTATATTTGGGTGTTGTATACAATAAAACAAACACTTTATGCCAGCAGACTTAGAAAAATTAGCCAATATACTCGGACAAAACACGGTTAAAAAAATCTATGAGGACGCTGCCTCAACTCCTGTACAAGAAACAAGCAAAGCAGTAACTGATTTAGTAAAAGCCGCTCGACTTTTTACTGCACCAATACAATTATTAGCAGCTTATCAAGACCGACTATCAAAATATTTTGACAAGGTTCGTGGGACAGTGAAAGAGGAAAATCAAATAGAAGCACCACCTTCTATTAGTGGACCAATTATTGAACGACTTAAATATTTAGAAGACGAGAATTATTTGACTGACTTATATATCAACTTACTTTCGAGGGCCATTGACAAAGAAAGGGTTCAAGAAGCTCATCCAGCATTTTACCATATTATTGACCAGCTCTCCGCTGACGAAGCGATGATATTATATATTATCAAGCAAGAGCCTATCTATTATGACTATACTATGGACCTGTATATTGACGATGATAAAAGATATAAATTCAGAAATGAGATTATAAAAAGAGACACAACCCCTAAAGACAAAATTGTATTTATTGAACATTTCAATATGTATATAAGACATATGGAATCATTGAATCTAATTTTTTGGAGAAAAGTAACTGAAAATTCTATAAACGATGAAAAAGGAAATCAACTTGGAATAGATATTCGCACAAGAATAGAATTAACTGAATTTGGAGATTTGTTTGTTAAAGCTTGTGTCCCCGAAAAAGGATTTATCGTCGTCAAATGATATTTACTGCACAACAAGCTGTTTTGCAGGATCGTCAGAAGATGATATCTTTACGGAGCTGCAAAGCTGTTAGGCTTACAGATTGATTATATAATTGTTACAAAAGACGATTATTTTAATTTTTAAAGTGAAGGACTTTTATAAAAATGAATATGAAATTATCAAAATATGAAACACAGGATTTAATAGAAAGACTGGAAAAAGGGGAAAGTATCCCTGAGGATTATAAATATAAGTTGTTTCCTACCGAACAAAAAGAATATGAATTGGTTTACGGTGGGAAAATGCGTAAAGAAGATATTTTAGCCAACGAAGATGGAGTTTTTCCAGTGCCATTACAAATTGAAAAAACTTTCAATGGTAAAAGAAAACAATGGGATGACGGCTGGCGAAACATGATTGTATTTGGAGACAATCTTCAATTTTTGAAAACAATCTATAAAAATGAAGACCCATTAATTAAAGACAAAGTAAAAGGAAAAATAAAATTAATTTATATAGACCCTCCTTTCGGTACTAATTCTGATTTTGAAGGTAGCGATGGACAAAAAGCCTATACTGATAAATCAAAAGATGCGGACTTTCTTGAGTTTATAAGAAGACGCTTAATCATTGCAAGAGAGTTGTTGGCCGATGACGGTTCAATCTTCGTTCATTTGGACTGGAAAAAAGCACACTACGTAAAAGCTATATTGGATGAAGTTTTTGGAGAGGGAAACTTCCGCAACGAAATTATTTGGACATATACAGGTCCGTCTGCCCCAAACCAAAAACAATATTCAAGAAAACACGATGTTATATTTTGGTATAGTAAAAGTTTGGCTTGGACTTTTAATAGGGATGACGTAAGAATGCCATATAATAAAACAACTGCAGAAAAATTTGAAAGTGAAGGAACCGGATTTGGTGGAGAAAAAGCGGATTTATCCTTAGGAAAAATACCAGAAGATTGGTGGTACTTGCCCGTTGTATCACGAATGAGAAATGAAATTTTAGGGTATCCTACACAAAAGCCTGAAATACTTCTAGAAAGAATCATAAAAGGAACATCAAACCCATCCGATATAATTCTAGATTTCTTTGGAGGGTCTGGGACTAGTGCAGCTGTTGCAGAAAAACTTAATCGAAAATGGATAACATGCGACATTGGTAAATTATCTTTTTACACTACCCAAAAACGCATCCTTAATATAAGTGAAAGCAAATCAATTGAAGGAAAAAAGAAATACGGAAAAGAATATAAGAGCTTTATCACTGTTAATACAGGGCATTATAATCTTGAAAAGGTATTTCAATTAGAACAGATGGAGTATTCCAATTTCGTGATGAAATTATTCGAAGTAGAACCAATAAATAAAAAGATAAGCGGAATAAAAATAAATGGAGAAAGAAAGGACGGATATTATGCCTTAATTTGGCCTTACTGGGAATTCGAAGATGCATCAGTAGATGAAGGATATCTTTACGACTTACATTCCCATATCGGTAAAAAGGTAGGTGATAGAGTTTACATCATTGCACCAGCAAGCTATGTAGATTTCATTAGTGATTATTTTGAAATTGAGAATGTTCGCTACTATTTTTTAAAAGTTCCATATCATTTAATCAAAGAGCTGCATAAAGTCAACTTTAAAAAATTCAGACAACCACAAAGCAAGAAAAATATTAATGACCTCGAGGATGCAATTGGTTTTCATTTTATGAAACAACCAGAGGTTAAGACTGAAATATCAATTAAAAAGGATAAGATAAGATTAACAATCAATAAATTCCAATCAGACTTCAGTGAGGATGATAAGGGCAGAGAGTTGGAGAACTTTGAAAGCTTGGCAATGGTTTTATTAGATAAGAATTTTGACGGCCAAGCTTTTGATATGGATGAATTTTATTTTGCAGAAGACCTTTTGCCCAAAAAGAAAACAAAAAATGATGATGAGGTTGTCAGCGAGGAATTGAGAAAAAATAAAGAAATCAGTTTGCCGGAATTATCGAGAAAAGAATGTGGTGAAAGCCTTATGCTAATCTATGTAGATATTTTCGGGAATGAATTTAAAGAAAGATTTGATTTAGAATAATATGGAAGAAATAAAACGCTATAAAACTTCAGACCTTGTTCTTGATATTGATCAGAATTATAATCCTGCTAAACTTCCTTTACACGAGTGGGACAGATTTTTGGATATTCTTGTAAATGGAAGAGAGTATCAAAAGGAAGCAATTATCAACAGTATTATATTTTTAGCTTCTGGACTTTATCTAGACACAAAGGATTTAATAGAAAAAAACTGGCAGGATAGTTCAAAAACTGAATTAAAAAGTCGCTATAAAGATTTTGATGAGTACATTAAACATTTACAGATTCCCAACAAACTTTCAGCAACTATTGATTTGGCAACAGGGACGGGAAAAAGTTATGTAATTTATGGTGTTGCTCAAATTATGCTTGGTTTAGGATTAGTAGATAGAGTTCTTGTACTTTGCCCGTCTTTAACAATTGAAGATGGGCTAACCGAAAAATTTCTTGAATTAACTACCGATGATAAATTAACTAAAGCGATTCCCAATAGTGCTAAGTGGAAAAATCCATCTATTAAATCAGCAGATGTTACCATTAAAGAAGGAGATATCTGTATTGAGAATATCCACGCAATTTATGAAACTACAGGCTCCTCAATTAGAGACAGCTTCAAAAGGAAAGGTGAGAAAACATTAGTATTGAGTGATGAAGCACATCATATTTACAATAAAATTGAAGGGAGAGGAAAGGAACAGCAAAGTTTAAAAAAATGGAAAGAGTTCCTTATTAATCCTGAATTCAATTTTAAGTATTTAATGGGCTTCACAGGGACTGCATATATTGATGATGATTATTTTAATGATGTTATTTATCGGTACTCTCTTCGTCAGGCTGTTGATGACAAGATGATTAAGATGGTTGATTATATTAGTAAAGATGACGACCTTGACAAAGATGTGAAGTTTCAAAAGATATACGACAATCACTATGAGAATCAACAAAACTACCGAAAGGTAAAACCCTTAACTATTCTCATTACAAAGGATATAAAAAATGCCAAACGTTTATTGGTCGAATTGCAAGACTTTTTAATTAAACGGGAGGAATTAACCGAAGAAGAGATAAAAGAAAAAACTTTAATTGTAACCTCTGACAGTGATCACAAAGCAAATGTTCTAAAATTAAAAGAAGTTGATAATAAAGATAATCCGGTAGAATGGATTGTCTCTGTTTCAATGCTCACCGAAGGATGGGATGTAAAAAATGTTTTTCAAATCGTACCTTGGGAAGATAGGGCTTTTAATTCTAAATTATTGATTGCACAAGTTCTCGGACGAGGTTTAAGGATTCCGTTGGAATATCAAAGCCCACAACCAAAAGTAAGAGTTTTCAATCACGATGCCTGGAGTAGAAACATAAAAGGGCTTGTAGATGAAATATTAGAAATAGAAAAAAAATTAGTTTCTAGTCCTTTGACAAATACTGATAGAAAAAAACATCATTTCGCAGTTCATCAAATTGATTATACAAAAAAAGCAATCATAAAAGACTCTAAAAAAGAACATACTGAATTTGATTACACAAAGGGGTATATTGAGCTACAGTCTCAAGTTATAGAAAGCGAAAAAGAAAGTGAATATACAGATTTTCAAGGTCGTATCAGTTCTAAAAGAACATTAATTCAATATAACACATATACGATCGAAGAAACAGCTAATAAAATTCTAAATGAATTAAAAATAAGAGATTGGGAGGGTAAAATTTTAAAGCTCCCTGCCGGAAATTATTCTAAAGAAAAACTTCCGCCTAAAGAAGAAATAATAAAAATTATTCGAACCTCAATGGATAAGGTTGGAATATCTGGAAATAGATTAATTGACAAGAATAGAAATAAAATTCTAAGCAGCTTCAATACGCTGTTGCGTAAGGTTGGTAAAACTGTAGTTCATGAAAAAGAAGCTCAAAAACCCTTTTTGATTGAAACGTCCAGCATCAATAAGGAAAGTCTTTCTTTAGGTAATTTAAGACATAATTCAACTGTTTTTTATTCATCTGATTATAAAAAAGAAGTGGATGAAAAGAATAGTGAATTACTGAAAATAGTCATAGAAGATGAAACTCTCCCCAGAAGTGCATCTATGGAAATAAACAAGTTTTCATTTAAGACACCTCTGGATATTACTTTTACTAAAGCCACACCAGAAAGAAACTTTGTAAAAGAACTTTGTAAAATTGGAAATGCTGAAAAGATTGACAGTTGGATAAAATCACGGGATATGAATTTCTATTCAATAGAATATTCAATAACAACCACGGGGGGGAAACACTCTAAAACACAATCTTTCAATCCCGATTTTATTATAAAACTAAATAATGGTGATGCGAAACATTTTGTTTTTGTTGAAATAAAAGCGGATAATGATACTAGTGATGAAAATAAGGCTAAATTAAAATATGCTGTAGAGCATTTTAAAACATTAAACGAAGAATTAGAAAATATCGGTATCAAAGAAAAATATCATTTTCATTTTTTAAGTCCCAATTCTTATGATGTGTTTTTTGATCATTTAAGAGAGGATAAATTAAAGAAGTTTGATTTCAGAAGTGATCTGGAAGACAAATTATTAAGTAGAGATGAAGAATAGATTTGCTCGCCTATAATAGCTGGCTTGGCAAAAGTGTACCAAGACGCTCATATTAAGCGATTTATATAAAATGAAACATGCTTCGATTGAAGGTTTTAAGATTGCCCTCGCATCAACGTTTGTCAATGAAATTCTCCCCACGTCAAGCCGAAGAACCATTAACAGAAATTATATGAGTAAACTTCAAAGACCATTTTTTCCCGATGTAGAAAAATTATTTTCAGAATATGTCGAATCTTATGGCGGAAACGTCGTAGAGAACTTAGATGAAAATAATACGGATAAACTTAATGCCGATTATTTTTTTGATTCGCCTTTAATTGTTGCCGAACTAAAAACTTTCAAGAAAGACATTTTTTCTATCGAAGAAGATTTTCCAAGAATACAAGAATTATATGGAAAATGGTTAAGCAGCAAAAAAATGACTCAAAAACAACTTAGAGAACACATATTTAAGGGGAAACCTCTTCCAACAAAGTGTGTTCAAGACCTAATAGAAAGGGGTTCAAAAACAATTGAAAGAGCAATTCACAAAGCAAATAAACAAATTGAATCAACAAAAAAAACTCTAAATTGTGAACAAGCTAACGGAATAATATTCCTAATAAATGATGGAAATTATTTTTTCAACAATGAGGGTTTTTTAAACATTATTGCTAATTTAATTGGTAGAAAGTTTAAAGAGTCTTCATTTGATGTAATTATCTATTTGACAATCAACCAAGCGACATATAAAGAAGGTTCTGAATTAGACTATAATATTTGGGTGCCTATTTACACAAAAATTGATGATAATGGAGAAACGATAGTAAGTGATGAGCTTCATTCTTTTGTAAATGCTTTTGGAGAAAAGTTTTTAACCGAATTCCTTACAGTAAAAACTGGTCACCAACCCAAAGAATTCGAACAGATAGAAAGTATCGAAGATACAATTGAGGAAATTAAAAAGCATAAATTTATTCCTAAGGGGGTGATATTTAAAAAATAACCTCTACCAACAAGGTTTTATCAAAGCAAAACTAACTCTGAAAACTTGGAAGCTCCTATGGAAATTGGTTTAAATAAATGGGATTACTTTGTATATTTGGAATACCCCCTTAGGCGACAACACTGACATCAATCATCACAGACAAAAATGGCAGATTTTGAAAAAACACATAAAACGATAATGGCATTTGAAGGAAATAATTTCAGACAAGAAATGGAAGACACCAACATTCTTCTTTGTTCTGATTGTTTTCGTGATGAAGGGCTAAAAATTGATGCTTTCAAAATCGGAATTGACAACAAAAACAAATGTCCAAAATGCAATTCAACCAACGGACACAAATTGACAAAAAAGCTAGTTCAGGATTTGTGTTATAGATTTTTTGTTAGAGGCACAGTACTTAAACAGGAATATGGTGGTGCTCCTTTAATTCAATTCAATCAGCAACACTTCAATAAAACCGAAATAGATGTTTCTCCTTGGCTTGTAGATGATGTGAAATTAATTGAACAAGCGGGCGAAATAGGAATGTTTTATTATGGCCCAAGATTTTGGATGCTTGGAGAAGTTGAGCCATTGAAATCACTTCAAAATGAGAATGAACGAAACAAAATAATTGAGAAAATCCTGATAACATACCCCATTAGAGAACTTACAGACAAAGAATATTTTTATCGGGTAAGAATAAATCCTAAAATTTCACACGACTTCGGTGAATATGACACTGCTCCCGACGAGTATTTAGGTAAAAACAGGTTTGACAATATTGGTTTCCCTGTTCTTTATGGCTCTCCCGACTTAGAACTTTGCCTCCACGAATGTCGGATAACAGTTGAAGACAATCTTTTTGTAGCTAAACTAGTACCTACACAAAAACTAAAAGTGCTTGATTTGTCCGCATTACTTGATGAGGAAAACGTAACCGAATTTGAAAGTATTGACATTGCTATTCATTTTCTGTTTTTGGCAGGCAAACATTCATACAACATTTGCCGACAAATTGCACTCAAAGCAAAGGAAAAGGGTTTTGACGGAATAATTTACCCTTCCTATTATAGCTACATCAGAACAGGTGCGTTTCCATTTGAAACCGCTTATGGAACATCAATAAGGCGTATTCATCAATTAAAGGATTACGCACAATCACAAAGCATTCCTAACTTGGCTCTGTTTGGGCGACCAGTGAATGAAAAAAAAGTTACAGTTGACTGCATAAATAAGATTGTAATAAATAGAGTTGGTTATGACATTACTTTTGGACCAGCTTATCACAAAGCTTATGAAGAAGAATAAGATGAATAATACCGTAAATAGAATTAGGGCAGTCACTAACAAAGTATTACAAAAGGTAGGGCTAACCTGAATGTGGGGGTTGGTTTTTAAATAATTGGAATGGTTTGTATATTTGGGGGATAGCTGAAATAATATGAGAGACAACGCAAATCAACATTATGTTCCTCAATACTACTTAAAAAACTTTTCTGTTAACAATAGCCTTCATATTTATGATTTAAAAACTAAAAAAAAGTTTACAAATTCAACAAGAAATACTGCCTACAAAAAGTTTTTTTATAATGTCGACGTGAATTTCTTCAATAAAATTTTGGAAAATGAAAAATTTGAAAATGAAGATTTTATTGATAAGATTATAAATCAAAATAACGAGAGCATACTTGCAACATTTTTTGACAGTTTCAATCCAACAAGAGAACGTATAATTAATAAAGACGAAAGGACAACAATAAGTGTAATCAATTTTCATAGTCTGGTAGATTTTATATTAGTTCAAACTTATAGAAATCCAAAATTTTCAATGTTTTTCAAACAGGTTGATGGCTTAATAAAGAAAAATTATCCAAGAAAAGAGTCAAAAGAATTCGATAAAATAGCTAGAGGAATAGTCATTCTACTACTTTTTAATGAGCTACATCATCCAAGAGTAACTATTTTGAAAAGTGACATAATAGAAAAATTCCAACCTATTATTAATGAAATACGATTAATAAAAGATTTGATAACAAATTCTTATAAAATGGTATTTTGGAATAAAACTTCGGTAGATTTTATTACCTCTGATTGTGCAATGGCATTTATGCGATTAGACAAAAATGATTTATTTACAACAGTTTTTGTTCCAATAAATACTAAAATAGCCGTTTTATTAGTGAACAAAAACTCTATTTTTTTTGATAATAATATTGAGAGAGAAGGCACCGTCATACATTTAGAAGAAAAAGATATTTTTCAAGTGGAAACTTACAACTTGTCAATTGCTGAAAAAGCTAACAGATTCGTTTATTCGATGAATGGCGATTTTCCTGAGGAAATCAGTCACATTGAATATAAACCATGGTGGAATTTATAAATCACTACCGCCAACATCGGTAACCGCCCCGCCCATCAGATGCGGCGCGTAACTGAACCTTTATAAAACCATTGCAGGGTAAAATCTTTGTGTTCTTGCGTACTGCGAGATATAGGGTTTTAGTATATTTGGGTGTTAGGCGATATTTTTGAAAATGGACACAGGAAAAGAAATAATTGAGTTTACAAAGCAAGTCTTAGGGAACGTTGCAAGAATTGACGATATAATTGACAAAGCAATAGAACCTATCAAGGATTATACAGACACAATCGGAGACTTAATCACACCCATAAAATCTTTAATTGCAATTTCAAATTTAAAAAAGCGAATGACCCTTAAAGCATTTGTTGTCAACTATGCAAAACAACTTTTCGACAATTATGAAATAGACGAAAAAGAAACTTTAAAACTTCAAAACTACTTTAAAGACAAAAAAAACATAAACTACATTTCCGACATCATTGACAATGCAATCAATTCAAAAAGTTTAAAAGCAACTGCTATTTTAGGTGTAATCGCAGGACAACTCATAAGAGAAAAAAGAGAACTAAATTACGACGACCTCTCAGTTATCGACACTTTGCGCATAATGACCGACTTTGACATTGAAAATTTTATTGTTCTCTATGAATACTTGCCTTCAATTGGAACAAGCCACGACCAAACAAATGAATATCGAACAAGAGATTTTTACGATGAAGAAAACTTAAATAAAATTCAATTAGACAGAAACTCACTAGAGTTGACAATCGAAAAAATGAAACGTACAAATGGTTTAACATATAATGAAGGGGGTATTGGACAATCAGGAAATTCAAAAGGTAGTTTTGAAATTAACGATACAACAAAAGAACTTTACCGACTATTTAAGGCTACGCAAATTGTAGAATAAATACTACCGCCAACATCGGCAACCTCCCCGCCCCATCAGATGCGGTACGTAACTGAACCTTTATAAAAACTTGCAGGATTAAAATATTTTATTAAATTTGTCATTAATTGACAAGTTAAAACTTACAAGGCAATGAAAGCAACCTTTGGCGAATATATAAGAAAACTTAGAACCGATGGAGGTTTAACCTTAACTGAATTAGCAGCTAAATTAAAACTTGACTCTGCGAATCTAAGTAAAATTGAAACTGGTAAACGTGAGTTTGATGAAAAAAGATTAGAAATGCTAGCTAAAGCATTTGATCTCGATTTTGATAAAGTGAAAATAGAATATTTTGCAGACCAATTTGCTAAGAAGTTATACGCTTATGATTGCTCTACCGAATCATTAATTGTAGCAGAAGAAAAGGTGAAATATTTAAAAAGTAAAAACGCGAAACAAGCTGAAATTAAATTCTAAGCAATGACCAAATGACGATAAAACAACTCATAGAAAAATATCAGTCGGACAGAAATTATTATCTGACCAACAAGTATAATGAAACATTGCTTCGCAGTGATTTCTTAGACCCATTTTTTGAGTTGTTGGGTTGGGATATTAAAAACAATGCAGGAAAACCTACCAACGAAAGAGAAGTAATTTTGGAAGAAGCATTGAAAGCCAACGCTTCTGAAAACTCAAAGAAACCTGACTACACTTTTCGACTTTTTTCTGAAAGAAAATTCTTTTTGGAAGCGAAGAAACCGTCTGTCAAAATTGAATCAGATAATGATACTGCAAAGCAAGTAAGACGCTACGGTTTTACCGCAAAACTGAAAATTTCTGTTCTTTCCAACTTTGAATACCTTATTATTTACGACACTTCCATAAAGGTTGAAAAAGAAGATACTTTTCAAAAAGCACTTGTAAAGAAATATCATTACACCGAATACGAAGAAAAGTTTGAAGAAATCAAGCGACTGTTAAGCAAAGAAGCTGTTTATTCGGGTGCTTTTGATAACGAATGGAAAGCGATTGAAACAAAACTCAATCAATATTCCATTGATAATTTATTTTTAAAACAAATCAATGAATGGCGAAAAGCGTTAGGTGCTGAAATTCACAAACACGAACCGAAAATTGGCGAACAACAACTAAACGATATCGTTCAAAGTTACTTGAACCGTATATTGTTTTTGCGTGTTTGTGAGGACAGAAATTTAGAAGATTATCAAACGCTTTTGAAGTTTGCCAACGCAAATGACTTTAAAGCATTAATTAAGAAATTTCAAGAAGCCGACAAACGCTATAATTCAGGGTTGTTTGACCAATTATTGAAAGACAAAATCGTTGAAAATGTTAGTTCAGTATTTTGGACTATTATCAAACAGCTTTATTATCCTGAAAGCCCTTATTCTTTCAGTGTTTTTTCGTCTGATGTTTTAGGAAGTATTTATGAAATTTTCCTTTCCGAAAAATTAGTCATCCAAAACGGAACGGTTGAATTAGTAAAGAAACCTGAAAACATTGACAGAGATATTGTTACAACGCCAACATTTATCATCAACGACATTTTAAGAAACACGGTTTTAGCAAAATGCAAAGACAAAACCGATAAAGAAATCCTACAGCTAAAATTCGCAGATATTGCTTGCGGTTCGGGTGCATTTTTGTTGGAGTTGTTTCAACTTTTGAATGATATTTTGATTGACTATTATTTGAAAAATGACCAATCAAAGCTAATCCAAACCAATATCAATACTTACAAACTTCCTTTTGAAATAAAAAGAAAAGTTTTGTTGAACTGTGTTTTTGGTATTGATAAAGACTACAACGCAGTTGAAGCATCGAAATTCGGCTTGTTATTGAAACTGTTGGAAAATGAAGACGTAAATTCAACCAACAAAACCAAGCCTGTTTTACCTGATCTTTCGGAAAACATATTCTTCGGGAATAGTTTATTAAATCCGAACCAAGTTGAAAAGAAAAATCAAACAGAAGTAAACCCGTTTGATTTTTCAAAACTTCGTTTTGATGTGATTGTCGGCAATCCGCCTTATATGAAGTCGGAGGATATGAAAAATATCACACCGCTTGAATTACCGCTATACAAAACCAATTACACATCGGCTTACAAACAGTTTGATAAATACTTTTTGTTCCTTGAACAAGGACTGAATTTATTAACCGATGAAGGAATTTTAGGCTACATCGTTCCAAGTAAGTTTACCAAAGTTGGTGCAGGTAAAAAATTGCGTGAACTACTTACAGAAAAAGAGTATTTACATTCAATTGTTTCGTTTGGTGCAAATCAGGTTTTTGCAGATAAAACCACCTATACCTGTCTTCTTATTTTAAACAAGAAACCTCAAAAAACTTTTCAATATGCGGAAGTGAAGAACTTGAGCGGTTGGAAATTAAGGGAACATAGAGAAATTAAATTTTCAACAAAAAGAACAAAAGAGTTTTCAGGAGATGTGTGGATTTTAATGTCGCCTGAATTAGAAACTATTTACAATAAAATAATAAATCAGAGCATTAGTTTAGAAAAACTGATTGGTAGTGATAATATTTTCAACGGTATTCAGACCAGTGCAACGCATATTTATATTCACAAAATTGTAAAAGAAGATGAAGAGTACTTCTACTTCAATAAAAATGGGAAAGTTTGGCAAGTAGAAAAAGCACTTACAAGACCGTACTATCAAACTGACAAGAATGATAGATTATATACTTATCGCCCATTTAAACCCAATAGTTTTGTAATTTACCCATATACAAACAACAACGGGAATATTGAATTGGTAAACATTACCGATTTGAGAGAGAATTACCCATACACGTATGAATACCTTTTAAACTTTAAAGATGTCTTGGTTAAGAGAGATATTCAACCTGTTCCGAAAACGGATGACGAATGGTATCGTTATGGAAGACATCAAAGTTTGGACAAATGCGAAGTAGATACCAAAATTGTTGTTGGTATTTTATCGCAAAATGATAGCTATGCAATAGACTATCACAAAACGGTTTTATCTTCTGGCGGAAATGCTGGCTATGCTATAATATCCTACAATAATGAAAAGGAATATTCTATTTATTACCTACAAGCTGTTCTAAATTCAAAATATGTAGAATGGATATGTAGTCTTATTGGCAGTGTTTTTCGAGGAGGTTATATTTCTCACGGAACTCAAGTTTTGAAAAAACTGCCAATTAGAAAAATAGATTTTACCAACAAACAGGAGAAAGACCTTCACGATAAAATCGTTTCTACTCAAAAAGAGTTAATCAGCATTTACAACCAAATAGATGCTAATGCTGGAAACAAAAGAACTTTAACGCCACTTCAAGCACAATTTGAAAGAGAAAAAGCAAACTTGGAAAAGTTGTTATCCAAATTGTATGATTTGGGCGATAATGATTTACTAATCCCTTTAATCAAAGAATTGTATGAAGCTAATTGAGAACGCAACAGCCGAAAAACTTCGGGGTGGTTTTTACACTCCTGAACCGATTGCTTCTTTCATTTTGAAATGGGGAATTAACGGAAGTTCTGACTATGATATTTTAGAGCCAAGTTGCGGAGACGGTGTGTTTTTAGAGCAACTGAAAGAAAATAATCACAAATTCAAATCAGTTACAGCTATTGAATTTGACGAAGTTGAAGCTGAAAAATCGGATAAAATCAAACTCAACAACAAGAATGTCATCAATACTGATTTTCATTTGTATTGTAATGAAACTACGGAGCGGTTTGATTTAGTTGTCGGGAATCCACCTTATATTCGTTATCAGTATTTTGACAAAGAACAGCAAGCGGAAGCCGATAAAATATTCAAAAAGGCAAACCTAAAATACTCAAAATTGACCAACGCTTGGGTTTCGTTTGTCGTTGGCTCAAGTCTATTGCTCAAAGAAAAAGGGAAAATCGGTTTTGTAATTCCTGCGGAATTATTACAGGTTTCTTATGCAAAACAATTGCGTGAGTTTTTAGCCCATTTCTACAACAAAATCAATATCATTTCTTTTAAGAAGTTAGTATTTCCCAATATTCAACAAGAAGTCGTTTTATTGCTTTGTGAAAGAAATAGTAGTGGTTCACATTTAATTGAACATTTAGAATTAAGAGACGCGTCCGACCTTGAAACATTAGACGTAAACAGGCTAAAAAGCCCAACTAAGAAAATAGATTTAAAAGCTAACAAATGGACGTACTATTTTTTAGAGCAAGAAGAAATTGACTTTTTAGAAAAGTTAAAATCCAATCCCAAGCTATTCACAATTAAAAAATATGCCCGAAATGAAGTTGGCATTACAACAGGGAAAAATGAATTTTTCACGGTTGCCAAATCTATTGTTGATAAGTATAATTTGAATGAATATGCCAAACCATTGATGGGGCGTAGTGTACAACTAAACGGGTTGAATTTCACTCAAACGGACTGGAAAGAAAATATTAGGTTGGCGGCAAGAGCGTTTTTAATTGTTTTTCCCGAAAAGAAAACTGTTTTAGAAAACAATCCCAAAGCATACGAATACATTAAATTTGGAGAAGAACAAGACTATCATTTAGGGTATAAATGCCGAATTAGGGGTAATGATTGGCAAATAGTGCCATCATTAAAAATTTCAGAAGTGTTTTTTACCAGACAAATTCACTTGTTTCCTAAAATGGTGTTGAATGAAGCAAAAGCCTATACAACAGATACCGTTCATCGGGTGTACTTAAAAGAAGGAGTAAATGACAAGGCTTTTGTTGCAAGTTTTTACAATTCTGTTTCATTAGCGTTTTCCGAAATCGTTGGGCGTAGTTATGGAGGTGGTGTTTTGGAATTAATGCCGAATGAAGTTGAAGAAATACTACTTCCCTATCAGCCCAAAAACGCAGCGTTATTTGAAGTCGTTGACAAAATGATGAGAGAGAAAAAAAGTATTGATGAGATTTTGAAAATCACAAATCCACATATCTTAAAAGAAGGGTACGGTTTTACTGACAAAGAAATAAAAATTGCTGACAGCATTTGGAAAAAACTGTCAGCTAGGAGATTAAATCGAAAAAAAAATAATCTTAACTCATTATTAAAATGAAAATAACTAAACTCCAAATAGAGAATTTCCGTTTATTAAAGGATTTTTCAATGGATTTGGAAAAAGACCTTTCTTTAGTTATTGGAAAAAATAATACAGGAAAAACTTCAATTCTTTCTGTTCTAGATAAATTCTTAAACGAGAAAAGTAAATTTTCTTATGACGACTTGAATATAGATTTTAAAAACGACTTAGAAAGTCTTATAAAATCAGAAGATATTCCCGAAGAATTTATGCCTTTAGGCATCATGCTAAAGATATTTATTGAGTATGATGAGAAAGACGATTTGTCTAATGTCAGCAGAGTATTGATGGATTTAGACCCTGATAACAATAAAATTGTCTTAGGATTTGAATATACAGTAAGCTATACTGATTTTCTAAAAATTAGAACCGATTATGCAGCATTTGCAGCAAGTGAAAAAGCAAAGAATGATAAAAAGAAAGAATATAAGCGCAGAGAATTAAAAGAATTTTTAAAGCAAGAATTAGATAATTATTTCCATACTCATAAGAAGTCTTTTGAGTTTGATGTGGCTACTAATAAAGTTAATGACAACAACTTTATAGACCTTGAAAGTGAAGGTATCAGTATTAAAGATATAATTGGTTTCAAGTTCATCAGTGCAAGACGAGATGTAACCAATAAAGAAAAGGAAAACACATTATCTAAGCAAACATCAAATCTATATAAAAAGAAAGAAGATAATAGCGACAAAAACCAAGCTACTGAAAACTTTAAAGACCAACTTTCAGAAACCGATAGCACATTAAGTGATATATACAAAGACCTGTTCAGCGATGTAATAAAGAAAGTACATGACTTTGGAGGGGTAAAATTAAATGATACTGATATAGCAATCATTTCAACATTACAACATCGGGAACTACTTGAAGGAAATACAACCGTAGTATATACCCACGATGACCATAAGCTGCCAGAGCATTATAATGGCTTAGGTTATATGAACCTTATAAGTATGATTTTTGAAATTGAAATTCTTGTTCAGGATTTTAAGAGGGACAAAGACACAAAGCCGGCAGACATAAATCTACTTGTTATAGAAGAACCCGAAGCACATACGCATCCACAAATGCAGTATATCTTTATTAAAAACATTAAGAAATTACTTGCCGAAGGTATAAAGAGAGATGACGGAATACATAGACCATTACAATATATAATTACAACACATTCATCACATATTGTTGCAGATAGCGATTTTGATGATATTAAATATTTGAAATCGGAAAACAAGAATAATGTTGTTGCAAAAAATCTTTCAGATTTAAGAAAGCAATATGATGCCGAACCAAATCAATATCAGTTTCTAAAACAATATTTGACTATAAGTAGGGCTGAAATTTTCTTTGCCGATAAAGCGGTTCTAATCGAGGGAGATACAGAAAGGATATTGCTACCAACGTTTATGCGGAAAATTGATTTGGAAGAAGCAGCTCGTCTAAAAGCAGAAGGTAAAGAAGATGCTTTTCCTCTATTATCTCAAAATATATCCATCATTGAAGTTGGGGCTTATTCACAAATCTTCGAGAAGTTTATTGAATTTTTGGGTATTAAATCTTTGATTTTAACGGACATTGATGCTATCAAAGTCGTAAAACAAGATGAGAAAGGACAAGACGTTTGGGGAGCTTGTCCTGTAAATGAAGGTACAAAAACAAGCAATTCGGCAATAAATCATTTTCTGAAAGAAGTTACTTGGGATAATTTAAAAGCACTACCTGTTGCAAATAGAACAATTCTTGTTGGAAACTCTACGGTTTGTATATGCTATCAACAAGAAGAAGACGCCTATCACGCAAGAAGCTTTGAAGATGCTTTTATCCACTTGAATAGAGAATTTGTAAAAGAAAGAAAAGATACTTTTCAAGGGTTAAAAAAGACTTCTTATTTTGATGATGACACAAAAAATCCTTATGAATTAGCGAGTTCTTGTATCAAAAAGAAAACTCATTTCGCATTGGATATTTTATATCACAGCGATGAGGATTTTAGTAATTGGAATATTCCTGCATATATCAAAAACGGTTTACTATGGTTGAAGGAAGATCAAGTTTAGAACCCGAAGTACAGCAAATCTTCCAATCAATTGATGACGGAAGAAATTTTCTTTTAAGTGGCGGTGCAGGAAGTGGTAAAACCTATTCGTTGGTAAGTGTTATTCGTCAGGTAATTGCTGAAAACCCAACAGCAAAAGTAGCCTGTATGACATATACTAATGCAGCGGTAAAGGAAATCGAAGAAAGAGTCAATCACAGGAACCTAAATGTATCTACAATCCACGACTTTTTATGGGATAATATAAAGCACTTCCAAAAGGAGCTTAAAGAAGCAATTATTTCATTAGCAAATAATGAAGATGTTAGCAGAATTTCAATTGATGAGGCAAATCCTATTCCCGAAAATTATTTTGAGATTTTGCCAGATGGAATACAATATAAAGAGTTTGTACGGTTGCGTGAAGGGATAATTTCTCACGATGAGTTGCTTATAATTGCAAACTATCTTTTTGAAAAATATCCAAAACTTAGCAGTATTGTAAAAGATAAATACAAATTCATTTTTATTGACGAATACCAAGATACAAGTAAGGCTGTTGTGGATATATTTCTTACTCACTTCAAGAAGAGTGAAAGAAACAATATTATTGGTTTCTTTGGCGATGCTATGCAATCTATTTATGATGATGGAATTGGAAATTTAGACGAATACAAAGGCGATGACGTAGAAAAGGTCAACGAGATACAGAAGAAACAGAATAGAAGAAATCCCCAGCTTGTTATTGACTTAGCAAATAAACTTCGGACTGACGATATTATACAAGAACCTTCTACTGACCCTAATACACCCAATATGATTGATGGCATAGTAAAACAAGGTACAGTATTGTTTCTTTACTCTACTGAAGCCGATATTAGCAAGGTTGAAAATTTTTTGGAGGAAAATTATAGTTGGGATTTCAGTAATTCAAAAGAAACAAAGGAACTGAACCTCACTCATAATTTAATAGCGGATAAGGCAGGGTTTAGAACCTTAATGGATATTTATGACAAAGACCAAATTTTAAAATTCAGAGATAGAATTAAGAAGTACATTAAAGATAATAGTATTACAACTGATTTTTCAGAAAATACATTTGGTGAAGTTGTTCAAATATTACAAGAAGGGAAGATTGGAAGAGACTTGACAGCTGTCAGCCCGACTAATACAATGCAAACTTTTATTGATAGCAATGCAGATTTGTATGCTTATGCTAAATCATTAAACTATTCTGAATTTTCTAAAATGTATGTTGATAAAGACCAATTGCTTGACGATAAAAAGCAAGATGAAGATGATGAAAACAAGAAAGGTTCAAAAAGAGATAATTTAATAAAGCATCTTTTCAAAATTCAAACTAATATTTTCTTGTATAAAAATAAAAGATATAACGAGTTTCTAAGAGCAACAGACTATCGTTTTAGAATAATAAGTATAGCAAGCAAAAGAACGCTAAAAGAAAATATTGATAATCTTGTAAATGTTGGTGATAAAACAATAGAGGAAGTAATTACTGATGCCAATGAAAAGGGCATTTGTATGATTGATGATAAACTAATTGATTTTAAAGAGAAAAAAAAGTATTTGTATAATCGTGTGAAAGATGTCAAGTTTAGTGAATTTCAAAAGCTATATGAATATTTAGAAGGACAAACACCGTTTTCAACACAACATAAAACTAAAGGTACTGAATTTGACAATGTTTTAGTTATTCTTGATAATGGCGGTTGGAACAATTATAATTTCGAAAAAATGTTTTTAGGAACAGCTACTCCAAGTGTGGCAGAAAGAACCCAAAAAATATTTTACGTTTGTTGTACAAGGGCTAAAGAAAATTTAGCTGTGTTTTTTCATAACCCTGATGCACAAGTAATAGCTAAAGCAAAAGAATGGTTTGGCAATGATGACGTGATTAATATCGATTAAAATGAGTTTATTTCATCTACTTCCCCGATGTCGCGGATTTACAATCCGTGACCATAAAGACTTAAAAAACACCTCTCAAAAAATAAAATCCCCACCCTCCGGCATACCCCTTAGCAGGTCCGAGGCAACTCCCCATCAAACCCGTAGATACTCCTATTTGAGTCCGTAGTTGAAATTCCATTTAACGCATGGAAATTTGTAATGCAAAAGGCGGTTTTTCGATAGAATAGAAAACAGGAAATTCGATGCCGCGGATTTACAATCCGTGACATCGGGTATTTTAAATAAAGATAAAATCTAAAATAAAATCCAAAAAAGTTTTTAAAAAATTTGTCGAATCATAAAAAAATTATAACTTTATGCAGAACTCGTTAAAAAAACACAAAAAGCATCGATAAAAATTCTATTCTTTCTTTTATATATTTTCCGATAAGTTCCTTTATTAGTAGGGATATACTAGGATCAACCTGATTTAAGGAAATTCACAAATTCGTAAGAGCCGGAGTAGAATTTTGTTATAAAATTATATTTTATGAAAAAGAACTCTTTACAATGATATACCCAAAATTTTATTTTTAAAAGAAAGTATCACCCAAAAAACACGATTATGAAAAAAATTGCTATAGGCATCGGATTATTGATGCTTGTTTCCGTAAAGGCACAAACCACACTTATTTTCGACTATGACGCTGCCGGAAATCAGATATATCGAGGGCCCAATACCACTTCCAGTAAAACTTCAGAAGAAACCGCTTTTTCCCTTCAGGAAGAAATATTAAGTGAAGAAGATAAGTTTTGGCTGAACATGAGAATTTATCCGGTGCCGGTTAAAGACATCCTTACCATTGACTGGAATGAAGACAATGACAGTCTCATCAAACACATCACACTATATCAGCACAGTACTTTGGCCAATGTTTACCAAAAACAAAAAATGCCCAATGACAACAGGCATTTAGAAATTAATATGAGTGGCTTTTATCCCGGGGTATATATACTCAGTTTCGAGCTTTATGATGGCAACGTGATTTCCAAAAATATCGTTAAAGAATAAATTCAAAATCCATGAGACAATTATATTTCCTATTACTATCTTCTTTTTCGGTTTTTGGATTTGGTCAAACAACTTTAAATTCTCCACAAACCCAAAGTGGAACCGCAGAAGACCCAGTTACAATTATGATGCCCGACAGCTTCCGTACAACCGGAAGCTCCTCCCAAACCTTCGTTGCAACAACAAATGGCTCGGGAGAAACTCAAATCGGAAGCTCACTGAATCCTGATGTAGGAGCAGATCATCCTCAGGGCACCTTGGGGATAAAAAACTTTCACGACACACAGGGCAATATCGAAGTAAATGCCATGGGGCAATTACAATTTACTCTTCCCGTGGCGTTGCCGCCGGGAATAAAAAGCGTGGCTCCCCAAATCAACTTGGTTTATAACAGTGGCAGCGGAAATGGTATTGCCGGCTATGGTTGGAACATCTCAGGGATTACGGCAATTTCCAGAATGGGAAAAACCATAGAAAAAGACGGTGAAGTGGCGAGCATACAGCTCAACGATTCCGATTTTTATCAATTTAACGGACAACGTCTTATCTTAAAATCCGGAACTTACGGAAAAAACGGAGCGCTTTATCAAACAGAAAAATATTCCAATATTGTAGTAAAATCCATTGGGACGAATTCTCAAAACACGGGACCGGAATATTGGGAGGTAACTTTTGAAGATGGCTCCCAAGCCTGGTACGGCAACCAAGCCAACGCCCGAACCCCCATAGAATATAATATTACCAAATGGAAGGATGCACAAGGGAATTACATTACCTATACTTACCAGCAGAGTAACAATGTCGCCACCATAAGTGATATCCAGTGGGGAGGAAATGAAACTTTGGGAAAAGCGCATTTTAATAAAATTTCTTTCACCTATATTGCAAGAAAGCTTACAGAGACTTCTTATGTTCAGGGACAAACTTTTATACAAAACAAGTTGCTTTCCCAGATTGCTGTTACCACAAATGCACAAAGTTTTAAAACTTACAAAGTTGTATATGGAACGGAAGCAAGCAATACCAATTACCAATATGTAAGTTCTATTACAGAATACAATTCTAACGGAGAAGCAGCAAATCCTATAAATTTCACGTATGACACCAGTCAGGTAGCCTCTCAACAACTCGCCTATGAATATAATCCTACGGATGAAGACGCCACCTATGTAAAAAAATATGGAGATTTTAATGGAGATGGTGAAACGGATTATTTGGAATTTGATGTGGACAACAAGAAACTCTACTATCGCCCCTCCATCTACAAACAGACGAGTACAGAAATTCAGCTCGCTTTTGACACCACGGCTTTTACGATGGGAGACTTTAAAAATGCCCAAATATTTGCCTATAAGAAGGATGAGAAAGTGCAGATGGCGGGGATTATGATTCCTACTCGTACTCCTCCTATAGGTTTAACAAATTTCGACTATAAACTTTCGGTGTATAAGGTGGATTTGGAAAACAATAAACTGGTGTTAGAATACACCAAATTGCTGCCCTGGAATGTTATAGATATGCAGTATGACGGGTTATGCATCCAACCGATTGGCTTGCCAGATAACTCTCCCCCAACAGTAAGATTTACCGCCTTAGATTATAAAGGGGATGGTTTGCCCGGTTTGTTTTTACAGATGACCGTCATAAGACCATGTGTTCTACCTACGGGAGGGCTAAGACCTGCTGCTCAAAATAACAATCAAACACAGCTGCTCTCTTCCGAAGAAACAAACCCTTTGGCAAGCCCAAGCTACAATAAGAATATTGAAGTACATGTGTCCGGGGCTGAAACGCAGGTATATAATAATCTAATAAATTTCCCACCCGGAGATACTTTCCCACCCGGAGATACTTTCCCACCCGGAGATACTTTCCCACCCGGAGATACTTTCCCACCCGGAGATACTTTTCCTCCTCCGGGCAGCTTTGAAAGTAGAAGCTTCACAAAAGAGATTTACTTTGATATGGACCCACAGGTTCCCGATGCCCAAAGTTATACCAAATTAGATTTTTATTCTAATAATCCGATGGATTATAAATTTGGAGATTTTGACGGAGATGGCATTGCGGAGTTGTTTACTTTTTCTATCTCAGGAAAAATACAAAACCTCTTTAATATTAAGAAGGTAAATAATGTATTTAAAAAAGTGAGCAAAGGAGGTGCTTTTACCAACACGACCTTTACCGGACTGTATAATGAGGCAATAGTAGGTGATTTCAGTGGCAGTGGTAAACCTGAAATTCTCGTTCCGAAAGCCGATAAATCGAAGGACTGGACGTTGTACCAATCCGATGGAAATAAGTTTATCTCCAAAAACTTTCCCAACTTTATGTATTTCTCCCGAGATGTGGAAATCTCAGATACAGGGAGTCATCTTTCCGTAGGCTTCGAATCTTGTATTTATCAAACGAATACTTACAACACATATCAGTTGGCAGATTTGGACGGCGATGGGAAAACCGAAATCATACGGGTGGAGCTTATCCTAAGAAACCATGAGCGGTCTATTCATCGCGACCAAGAATATACCACCGTGAACACTACGGTGTATTCTCTAAGTCAGGGACCTCAGGCTGTGCCGGGGAGCTTTCCGTTAAGTTTTAAACAGTTTTCATGGTCGAAAAGAATAGAGGACAAAGTAATTCCCTTTCAACTCCTTACGATCGACCGAACCAACCGGCAGTTTTTGGTAGTAGGTCGCGCAGACGACTGTCCGGATTGCGAAAGCAACCATGTGATTTATTATGACCTCCCCTATCTACCCGATGTTTATCAGATGAAAGCAATAGAACAAGGGGGGCTATCGACAGGGATCATATATCAGGAGTTGAAGGAGATTCAAAGCGACGGGCTTAGCGATCTGCTTTATCCCTTAATGAACATTCCGGGAAGACACAAAACCTATGTGGTCTCCAAACTCGTACAGGAAGGTCGCTCACAAGACTTTAAGTACCGGGGGCTTTCTGTTCACCTTCAGGGGCGTGGTGTCGTTGGTTTTCGCCAAACTGCACGCTCTTCGTGGTACGGCAACGGAATGGACAATACCAAAATATGGAGCGGTGTAGAGATAGACCCTGTAAACGAAGGTCTCCCCATAAAGGAATGGAGTGTACGTACGATAGATAATGAACAACTGATATTTCCGGCAAACCTTTCTGCCTCCAACACTCAGCTTTTGTCTTTCAAACAGACGGAATACAACATAGAAACCCCTTCTGCCGGAGTAAAAGCCATTGTGCCTTCGAAGGTTACCACTAAGAATTTCTTAAATAATGTTACCGAAGTAAGTACTCTTACTTACGATTCGTATTATTTACCTACAAAAACCGAGATTACGGTGAACGGCAGCTTTGCCAAAACCACCACCCTACTGGAATATGCTCATAACCCGAGCGGCACGGGTGCAAATTATTATATCGGGCGTCTTGTTTCCAAAACCGAAACAGCATCGGCCTATGGTGATACCGCTTCCTCAAAAGAAGAGTACACCTATGCCAATAACCTTTTGAAAACGGTAAAGAATTACAATCGGGACAATTCGGGGTGGGTTTTGGAAACCTACAACTACGATGGCTTTGGAAACATCACGGAAAAAACCACCTCCAACAGTCAAGATTCTCAAACGCTGAACGAAAAATCGCAATACGAAGCCAAGGGTCGTTTTGTTACTAAATCCACCGACAATTTGGGACTTGTTACCCAAATGGTTTATAACGATTGGGGGCAGGTAACCAAGCAAACAGATCCGCTGGGCAACACCTTGGAAAATACTTACGATGCCTGGGGTAAGCTACTGACCTCTAAATCCAGCTTAGGAGGTACCACCACTTACACCTACGAAAAATTATCCGATGACGGTACCAAGATTACCAACTACTTCCCCGACGGCAACATAAAAGAAACCACCACCAATAAGCTGGGGCAGGTAACCTTGGTGCGCACCAAAGGTTATGGGGCAGGAAAATACATCTCCGTAGCCTCACAATACGATGCAATAGGCAGGAAGATAAAAGAATCCGAGCCTTATTTTAGCGGCAGCCCCCAATGGAACACCTTGGTCTATGACGACAGTGTATATCCCGCTCGTGTAACCGCCACCTCCTTTACCGGGAAGAAAATGGAAACCTCGGTAAACGGACTTATCACTACGGTAAAGGAAATTAACGGCTACCAAAGAACCACAAAGAAAACACAGGACGCTTTGGGGAACACCATTTCTACCCAAGATCCGGGGGGTACCATTACCTTTAGTTATAATGCGGCGGGCGAGCAAATCCAGGCAAAATATGGAAGCAACGTGGTAACCACACAATATGATGTTTGGGGCAGGAAGAAAGAATTTAACGACCCCTCCAACGGCGTTTACAAATACGAATACAATGGTTTGGGGCAGCCCACGAAGGTTACCAGCCCCAAAGGCACCAAGACTTTTGCCTACAATGCCAAAGGTCAGCTGATTACGCAGATTGAAAAATCTACCACTGCAGGGCAAACCAACAAGAGCATTACCTTTACCTACAACAATAAGGGACTGCTCACAGGAAAAAGCGGTACTTCCAACGGCAAAACTTATGGGGTTACGCTTGTGTACGACACCCACGGCAGGCTGCTCTCCCAAACCGAGGAAAGCAACGGGCGCCTCTTTGTGCAGAAAGACATTCTTTACGATGCCATGCAGCGCGTAACGAGCTACGAGAAAAGTCTCCTCTCCGATGGTGTACAAACCAATGTGTTGATAGAAAACCGCTACGATCCGTGGAGTGGCATCCTCAACCAAGTAAACGAAAGAAGCGGTAGTGGAAAGACCCTGTGGAATCTGGACGAAACAAACGCCAAAGGTCAGGTATTAAAAGCCCAACTAGGGGCGGCGCAGATAGAGAACACCTACGATGTTAACGGTTTTTTAAGCCAAACACAGCACACCACTGCCAATGGCACCATGCTGGGGAATCTCTACACTTTTGATGCGATAAAAAACGAGTTGAAAAACCGTACCCGCCTGGGGAACCTTGCCAACTACGAAACCTTTACCTACGACAACAACAACCGCCTGATTCAATGGACAGATCCTGCAACCGGCAATACATCTTCTAATACCTACGATGCACAGGGCAGGATAAAAACCAACGATCAGGTGGGAACCATAAAGTACGATGATGCGACTAAAATTTACCGCCCTACTTCTATGGTGCTGAATGCTGCCGGTGAACAAAACTATCAGAACAACCTGATCCAAAGCATTAGCTACAACGAAAACAACGACCCTATCTTTATCGATGGTGTGGATGGCGATGTGGCTTTTGAATACGGACTTACCGCCATGCGGCAGAAAGTAACCTACGGCGGCAATTTTGCTGCCAATGCCGAAGGGCAATACACCAAATATTACAGCGAGGACGGTAGTTTTGAAGTGGTCCGCGACAATACCACGGGACAGGAAAAGCACATTTTGTACATAGGGGGTACGCCGTATGAAGCAAATATTGTATATTTGAAAGATTACAACGAGAGCAGCGGATCTTTTAAATACTTGCACAAAGATTATCTGGGAAGCGTTTTGGCCATTAGCGACGAGGCGGGTAACCTGATAGAAGAAAGGCACTTTGATGCGTGGGGAAATCTTACCGCGGGAACCATGGAGCTCTTGGACAGAGGTTACACCAGCCACGAGCTTTTTGATGAAGTGGGCATTGTCCACATGAACGGAAGGTTGTACGATCCTCTATTGAGAAGATTTTTAAACGCCGACGAAAACATACAGGATCCCTACAATACCCAAAACTACAACAAGTACGGGTATGTAATGAACAATCCGCTGATGTACAACGATCCAAGTGGGGAATTTTTAGGTTTTTTGGTACCCATAATTATTAAAATAGCTGTTGGTGCACTATATGGAGCAGCAATTGGAGCGGGTGTCGGTGCATTAGCATATTCTATAAAGGGGCTTGTAACCGGTAATTGGACTTGGAGTGGTTTTGGAAAAGCAATTTTAGGTGGAGCTGTTGCTGGGGCAATGGCTGGGGCTTTTAATGGTCTGGGAGCAAGTCTATTTAGCCCAAATAGTTTTATGCTTAATAGTGGTACTTGGAATTTTATGTCCAATATAATAACTGATGTTATACAGGATGGGAAAATAGATTTGGCAACAATTGGAGCTGCAACAATTGGTTCTTTTGCAGGACAAAAACTACCAAAATGGAGAGCTGTGAGCGGAAAAGGGATTGGAGGATGGATGAAAAATGCAGCGGGAGAGTTATTGCATAACTCATTAACGAATGGAATTACAGGAGCAATATCCGGAGGATTTAATGCCTTGTTTAGAGGCGGGAACATTTGGATGGGTATGAAAGGTGGTTTTGAGAATGGGGCTTATAACGGTGCCGGACAAGCGGCATTTATGATTGGAACTTTTGGTGCAACTTATAAACCAACTGATAATCAGTTGAAATACGTAAAAAAAATGTCTGAAAAATATAAAGTTTCTTATGAAGATGTTAAATGGAGAACGGGAGGTATTTATAATTTATTAATTCCAGACGCTGCTGTTACTTGGGGTAATAATGTCTCAACTACTAGTAAACATGATTCACCAGAACTTTTAGGACACGAATTTGGTCACATAATACAAGTTCAGCAACAAGGTTGGGCAAACTTTCAAGCAAGAGGGATTTGGGAACAAATATTCATATATATGATAAAAGGTATTAACCCATATAAAACTCAAAAAAACGGACAACAATATAATGAATATGATGCAGATCAAAAATTAAGTGAATTTACTACTAACCTTTAATTTTTTTAATAATCCATGAAAAATTTAATTATATTATTTAGCTTAGCACTACTTAAAAGTTGTATTGTACCCTCTTCGCCTAAAAGAGATTATTATAAATTATTAGAAAATAATGACAATACTTTTTTTTACGATGGTATAGGTTACGTTTATAAAAATGATAAAGATGTTTTGAATCTTTGGGTGTTTTCAACCCCATGGAAATCAATATATTTCAGCACAAATATACCAATCAAGGATTCTATAAAAGTATTAAAGAATAATAAAAAGTCCATTTATCTAAAAAGATTAGATGGACAATCAATTAATGAACTACCATATAAACTTTACCATAACGATTCTGTTCAAGTCTATACAGAAGAAATAAAGATTGCGGATAAAGATTGGTATAAAATAAAAAATGGGATTTATTCTGACACTTTAAAAGTGGAAATAAACAATAAATACTATGAGTTTTATTTTGAGAAACCTTAATTTCAAAGAAGCAATAAATAAAAAAGTATGACACGCAGTATTTATGATTGGAACTTTTGGTGCAACTTATAAATTAGACGGAGACAATTTAAATGCTGCTGAACAAGTAGCAAAAAATGAAAATTTTGATTTATCAAATGTCAAATTTAGAAAAGGTGGTATTTATCAACTCTTCAATAAAAGAGAAGTTACTTGGAATAGTAGTATTGTGACCAATAATGATACTAATGCCAAAACGATAGCTCATGAATTAAAACACTATATTCAAAGTTTAAATCAAGGATGGGCAAACTTTCAAGCAAGAGGAATTTATGAACAATTTTTAAAATCTATTTTAGGTGTTCCTGTCTATGACTGGACGAAATATGGTAATAAATACCAAGAATCTGAAGCACAATATTATGGTGATCACTTTATATTAACTACAAAATAGGAAGCAAATGAGTAAAAATAAATTAATCGCTTACTTAGGAATATTATTAATATTATGCAATTGTGCGCCTCATAATCATTATTATAGATTATTAGGGAAAAACAATGAAGATAAGGTAGAAATTTTTTGTACAATAAAAGATAAGATTTGGCTTTTTGATGGGTATAGAAGCGATACTATTTTAATACATTCAAACCATTTTGCAGAACTTAAAACGCCCCAAATCATGGATACATTATCTTACCGTCAAAAAGATACACAAAAATCGTTTTTGATTAAAATTAATGATGCTAAATTTCATAAACAAATTAAGAATGATACGGTTTCTATAAAATACAAAAAGAATGGGTTTTGGATAGAAGAACTATTTACTATCATAAATGATAGTCGAATTAAATAATTTTATAATAAAATTTATAAATAACAGATTACATGGTAATAATATGAATATAGAAAATCAAAAATTCATCATGTAGCCTAAGTAGGCTTAGCGGTAACGGGCAATTTAGACAAATGGAATATAGGAGGCGCCTTAAAAGCCACCCTCTTTGGGGCGGCAAGCGGCGCCGCAACTTTTGGGATAGGAACCTTGTTCAAGGCGGCCTCGGTGGTTGAAGCTGTAGGAAAAGCCAAATTCTTTTTTCAGGGAATGGCACATGGAGTTTCCCAAGGACTATTATCGGTAATGCAGGGAGGTGATTTCTTAAGTGGTGCAGCCGGTGGCTTCTTTGGAAGTTTGGGGGCATCTGGTTTTAAAGCTTTTGCTGGCGCCAAGTTTGCGGCAAGCACAGGCGGAACCATCGCCTTTGGCGCCCTAAGCGGCGGTGTAGGTGCAGAGCTCTCCGGGGGTAACTTCTGGCAGGGTGCGATCGCAGGAGGTATCGTTGCAGGATTGAACCATGCGATGCATGAAATAGACCCACCTAGAGGCTACAAAGGAAATAAATGGGTAGACGAAACTGGAACCTATTATAACAATCACGATGGTTCATGGAGTGCTATTGACTCTAATGGAGAAAATTTTTATTATACCGATATAGAAGAGGTAATAATAACAAAAAGAAGCACTCCTTTGCTAGTTACAGGGATATCTGCTTTTGGAATAGCCAATGGTGCAAAAACAAGTCTAATAGAATATGCCGGAAAAAATGGTGGCTTAAGTAAAGGTGTTGGTAATTATTTAAAATTTTTTAAAAGAGCTGGGATAATTGGTGCAGGACTAACAACAAGTTATTCTCTTTATAATACAGGTGTATATTATTATAACGGAGGGGATGATTGGCAAGTAGGAGTTAAAGCTGGTTTAGATATTATTATGACAGGTGTCGGATTTTTGGGTCCAATAGGCTTTGGAATTAGCGCTACTTACTTTATTTTAGATTATGCAACAGACGGTTTTGGTGGTTGGCAGGTAGTATCTCACAAACTGTGTAAGTTGAAAAGTTATTCTGAAAAATTTTGAGCAATTACAAGCTCAAAAAATTTTTCGGCGATAACTTTTTATTAAATTTAAACATTACATAGTTATGACAGACAAAGAAGAATTATTAAACAACAAGGATTTTTTCAAGTCCTTTAAGAATGGCGAAGATTTAACTTCGTTCTTCAAACAACTGCA
>Ga0222419_100377_pt1 | contig 49401 bp, 41 predicted proteins | sample 1B20Ametagenome_FD_182474 | JGI IMG/M metagenome (GOLD analysis project Ga0222419, IMG submission 182474) | Enriched microbial communities from leaf-cutter ant dump, University of Wisconsin, Madison, United States - 1B20A (version 2) | ecosystem: Environmental > Terrestrial > Nest > Insects nest...
CCAGCGCGCGCACCAGGGTTTCCAGGTGGCGCGGCTCCTTGATGCGGGTCTGCGCGTCGGCGTAGATCGCGGCGATCATCGGGTCGCGGCTCTGGCTGAGTTGCAGCAGCATCTGCCGGTAGTGGAAGTACAGGTCGTGCCCCGACTGGCGGCTGAGGTCCGGCCAGCGGCAGCCCTTGGGCAGCTTGTGCTCGAAGGCGTCGTTGTTCTGCACCTGCTCGTATTCCATCTTCACGAACAGCAGCAGCACCAGCTCGGTGACGTAGTCGCTGTAGTTGATGCCGTCGTCGCGCAGGACGTCGCAGAGGTTCCAGAGTTTCTGGACGATGTCGTTGTGGTTCATGGGGTGGGGCTTTCCGTGAAACGGGGCTTGGCCGGCAGCGGAATGTCCGAGGCCGGCAGGTTGATCTCGTAGCGGATGCTGCGGCCACCGCCGGGCAGGCGGCCTTTGGCTGGTGGGGCAGGGGCATCGGCGGGTTGGATGAGCGGATGGCGGGAGCTATTCGGCTCATCGGGTGAGCCGAATATAGCGGCTATTCGGCTCACGCCGGCTGCCATCAGCTGGCCTGATCCCACAGGTGTTCGCTGATTTCGGCCAGCACCTGGTCGAGCTGGCCGTCGAGCAGCTTGTCCAGGCGCGGTGCGCCGCCGTCGGCGTCGAAATTGCGCTGCACGGTGTCGCGGTCCATCACCACCTCGTGCACCAGTTGCTTGGCCAGGCGATCCAGCCAGCGGCGTTGCAGGGGTGTCCAGGTGTGGCGGGCGTGGATGGCTTGCATGGCCTGAGCCACGCGCTGTTCGAACGGCACCAGTGCCTCGCCCAGGGCGGCGCGCCGGATGTGGCCGATGATGCTGGCGGCGATTTCCTGCTGGGTGCTTTCGCGCAGGGCGCCGCGCAGGTTGGCTTCGCTGAAGCCGTGCTGGTCCAGCAGCAGGCGCACTTCCTTCAGCTGGGCGCGGGTGAGGTCGCGCGGGCGGGATATCACCACGCTCAGTGCCGCTGACTTGTTGAGGTTGTCGCGGATGAAGTTTTCGAAGCTGGACAGGTAATCCGCCGGTTTTTCGTGCACGCCGTAGTTTTGCTGGCGGTCGATCAGTTCGTCGTCGTGGCTGGAGATCACCGGGTATTGATAGGTGCCGAGCAGGGCGCCGACTTCCTCCAGTTGCTGCGGCAGCAGCGGGTGCTGGCGGATGAAATCGGCGGCGGCCTGCGGCCCCAGCGCGTGGAGATGGGTGTGCAGCTGTGCGGGTGCCACGCCCCAGTTTTCCTCCAGCAACTCCAGCTTGTTGCGCAGCTCGGGTTTGGACTCGGCACGGTGCGCGGCCTTGCGCAGCACGCGCATCAGTTTCTGGCACAGCTGGTCGAGCACGTCGTGGGCGTGGCTGGTGCCGGGGCGGCTGCCGGGGGCGGACAGGCTGCGCGGGTCGTCCAGCTCGTCCAGCAGTTGCCGGGTGCTGACGTTGGGGTCTTTCACCAGCGGCTTCATGGTGTCCACGTCTTCCAGCGCGGCGTACAGGTCCACCGGGTCGTAGATGCGGAACACGGTTTTGCCGATGTCGTCGCAGCGGCGCGTGGCGCGGCCCTTCATCTGCTCGTAGAGGATGCGCGAGCGCACCCGGCGCATGAACACCAGGTTGCTGATCGGCGGCACGTCGATGCCGGTGGTCAGCAGGTCGACGGTGATGGCGATGTTGGGGTGGCGCTCGTTCTTGTAGCGGCGCACCAGCTCGTCCAGCTTGTCGCTGCGGCCGGTGATCACGGCCACGCTGGCCTGGTTGTACTGCTCGCCGTGGACGGCCTTGAAGGCGTCGTCGAGCAGGTTTTTCACGCGTTCGGCGTGTTGCTGGCTGACGCAGAAGATCAGCGTTTTCTCGTCGCCGTCGGGGTCCAGCTCCTTGGCCAGTTGCTCGCAGATGACCTGGTCGAAGGCGGGGGTGATCACGCTGCGGTTGAATGAGTCGACGTTGAAGTCGAGGTCGTCCTCCAGCTCGGTGGTGTCCACCTCGCCGGTCTGCGTGTTGATCACGTGGACCTGTTCGCCGCGCTCGAAATGGATGCCGCCGGTGTTGAGCACGGTTTCGTAGCGGATCGGCGGCTCGTGGTCGATCAGCCAGTCGTCGGCCACCGCCTCGCGGTAGCTGTAGGTGTAGACGGGTTTGCCGAAGATGTCGGTGGTGTGCTTGGCCGGCGTGGCGGTGAGGCCGATGCGGTGGGCGTCGAAGTAGTCCAGCACGCGACGGTATTGCGACAGGTATTGCGCGTGCTCTCGCACGGCCAGCTCGCCTTCGGTCATCTCTTGGTCCAGCGTGTAACCGCGGTGGGCCTCGTCGACGATGATGCAGTCGAAGGTATCGATTGCTGGCGGGGTGTCCGACTGGAAGATGCGCCGCACCATCGCCTGCACGGTGGCCACTTGCACGCGCGATTCGTCCGCCGTGGTGGTGTCCTTCAGGCCGTCCAGGTTGTAGATCTGCGCCAGCGTCTGGTTCTGCTCCAGCCGCATGTCGCCCATGGTTTCGTACGCCTGCGCACCCAGCGCCGAGCGGTCGACCAGGAACAGCACGCGGCGGAAACGCTCGGTTTTCAGCAGGCGGTAGATCAGCCCGATGATGGTGCGGGTCTTGCCGGTGCCGGTGGCCATGGCCAGCAGGCATTGGCGATGGCCGGCGGCGATGGCGTCCTCGACGGCGCTGATCGCGAGCTGCTGGTAATCACGCAGGTGCAGATAGGCCATGTCCTCGCCGGCCAGTCGCGTCTGCGCGGCGTCGACATCGCGACGGAGCAGGTCGGCGATGCCATCCGGCGTGTGGAAGCCTTGCAGAGGCCGGCGCAGGTTGGACGGGCGACGCAGGTCGCGGAACCAGATGCCGGATTGCTCGGCCAGCTGCCTGATGTAGGGCCGGCCATTGCAGGCAAACGCCAGCGGCACCTGGAAACTGCCGCCCTCGCCATCGGCCCAGGGCGCGATCAGCCCGACGCTTTGCCAGGCCGGTTGCAGGTCGGGGGAGGGCACGAGGTTGCGGGCATAACGCTCGGCTTGCGGGATGCGGTCGGCCACGTTGATGCGCTTGCGCTTGGCCTCGACGATGGCCACCGGCACCAGGCCGCTGAACAGCACGTAGTCGGCCTTCTCGTTGGGCACGCGGGTGGGCCATTCGGCGATGGCGCGGTTGACGCCTTTCTCCGGGCGCACGCCCTTGGCGTGGGTGAGTTCGTCCGAATCGGCTTCCCAGCCGGCGTCGCGCAGCTGCTGGTCGATCAGGATGCGGGTGAGGTCTTCGGTGAGGTCGAAGCCCTGGCTGGCGCGCTGGGTGGCGGCCTGCACCTTGGTGGTGTTGTCGCCCTGCGTTTGCGTGGCTTGCGACAATTGGGCTACGCGCTGGTCGAATTCGCTGCGCAGCTTTTGCAGCTCGCGCTCACGCTCGGCCACCAGCGCGGCCTGCTCGCGGGCTTCGGCGTCCATCGCCTCGGCCAGCGCGGCGTTGAGATCGGCCTGTTCCTGCTGCAATTCCGCCAGCCGCTGGCTCTCGTCGTGGGCCTTGCGCTCCGCATCCAGCTCGGCCTTGAGCCGCTGCAGTTCCGCCTGGACTTCGCGCAGCGGGGTGGTGGGGTCTTTCGGCGGCACGAACGGCCCGGGCTTGAAATCCGCCGCATCCTTGCCGAACGCGCGGTGGTACCAGATCGCCAGTTCACGGGCCACCTTCAGCCCATCCATCGCCTCGCGATGCTGCGTGGAAAACCCGTGCGTGGCCTTGTTGCCCTCCACCCGAAGCACGTGGAACAACTCGCGAATGCGCGGATCCAGCCGCAACTCGCGCGACAACTGATGGATCAGATCCACCTGCGAGGTCCGCTCATCCACCGCAATCCCGGCCCGGCCCGCCATGTCCTGCGCGAACGCCTCGCCGAGCTGGCGCAACTTGATCAGCGTGGTATTGGGATCAGCGGCGAAGACTTGCTCGGCCATCGTGGCCAGCGTCAGAAAAACCGGGTCATGCCCGCGCAGAAACCAGAAATTGCTCTCAGCCGACGTACTGCTCAAGGCGTTCCCCTCGCGCCTGAAATTGCCCGGCGATGATACGGCATTGCCCGCCGCCGGATGCGGCCCTTCACGCGTAGGGCGGGCACCGCCCGCGGCTCCTGGGGCCGCACGCCATGGCGGGCAGTGCCCGCCCTACGTGGAATGCGGCGCTTGGCGAGATGCCGGCGTGGCCCGCGGTGCGTGGAATGGCGGCGCACGGCGATGTGCCGGTGTTCTTGTAGGGCGGGCACCGCCCGCGCCGCGGAACGACCGATGGCGGAAGAGCCGCGGGCAGTGCCCGCCCTACGGGGATCACGGTACTTGGCGAAATGCCGGCATGGGGCCGTCGTTCGTGGAACGGCGGCGCACGGCGATGTGCCGGTGTTCTCGTAGGGCGGGCACCGCCCGCGCTGCGGAACGACGCATCGCGGAAGAGCCGCGGGCAGTGCCCGCCCTACGCGGATCACGGTGCTTGGTGAAATGCCGGCATGGGTCGCGGTGCGTGGAATGGCGGCGCACGGCGATGTGTCGATGTTCTCGTAGGGCGGGCATCGCCCGCGTCGCGGAACGACGGATGGCGGAAGAGCCGCGGGCAGTGCCCGCCCTACGGGGATCACGGCGCTTGGTGAAATGCCGGCGTGGGGCCGTCGTTCGTGGAATGGCGGCACACGACGATGTGCCGGTGTTCTCGTAGGGCGGGCATCGCCCGCGCTGCGGAACGACGCATCGCGGAAGAGCCGCGGGCAGTGCCCGCCCTACGGGGATCACGGTGCTTGGTGAAATGCCGGTGTGGGCCGCGGTGCGTGGAATGGCGGCGCACGGCGATGTGCCGGTGCTCTCGTAGGGCGGGCATTGCCCGCGTCGCGGAACGACGCATCGCGGAAGAGCCGCGGGCAGTGCCCGCCCTACGCGGCACGGTACTTGGCGAAATGCCGGCATGGGGCCGTCGTTCGTGGAATGGCGGCACACGACGATGTGCCGGTGTTCTCGTAGGGCGGGCACCGCCCGCGTCGCGGAACGACGGATGGCGGAAGAGCCGCGGGCAGTGCCCGCCCTACGTGGAATGCGGCGCTTGGCGAGATGCCGGCATGGGGCCGTCGTTCGTGGAATGGCGGCACACGACGATGTGCCGGTGTTCTCGTAGGGCGGGCACCGCCCGCGCCGCGGAACGACCGATGGCGGAAGAGCCGCGGGCAGTGCCCGCCCTACGCGGCACGGTACTTGGCGAAATGCCGGCATGGGGCCGTCGTTCGTGGAATGGCGGCACACGATGAAACGCCGGTGTTCTTGTAGGGCGGGCATCGCCCGCGTCGCGGAACAACGGATGGCGGAAGAGCCGCGGGCAGTGCCCGCGCCGCGGAATGGCGGTTGGCGGAAGAGCCGCGGGCAGTGCCCGCCCTACGGGGATCACGGCGCTTGGCGATGTGCCGGTGTTCTTGTAGGGCGGGCACCGCCCGCGTCGCGGAACGACGCATCGCGGAAGAGCCGCGGGCATTGCCCGCCTTACGCGGGTCATGGTGTGCGGTGTGTTTTTTATCGTCCTGGCAGGGTTTGCCAGGCTTCGAGGGCGGCTTTGCGCGATTCACCCACGTCCACCATCGGTGCGGGATAACCGCAGCGGGCCAGCGCCGCGGGGTCGCGCCAGGGTGCGTGCAGCAGTTTTGCCGGCAGGGTGGCCAGTTCGGGGAGCCAGTGTTTCAGGTATCGGGCTTCGGGGTCGAATTTCGCGGCCTGGGTGTGCGGGTTGAATACGCGGAAATACGGGGCGGCGTCGGCGCCGCAGCCGGCGACCCACTGCCAGCCGAGGGTGTTGTTGGCCAGGTCGGCGTCGACCAGGGTGTCCCAGAACCAGCGGGCGCCGTAGTGCCAGTGCTGGCGCAGGTTTTTGGTGAGGAAGCTGGCGGCGATCATGCGCACGCGGTTGTGCATCCAGCCGGTGTGCCACAGCTCGCGCATGCCGGCGTCCACCAGCGGAATGCCGGTGCGGCCGCGCTGCCAGCGGAGCAGGGCGGCGGGATCGTCGTCGGCCCAGCGGAAGGCATCGAATCGCGGGTTGAAGTTGTCGGTGGGGGTGGCGGGGAAGTGGTACAGCAGGTGATGGGCGAATTCGCGCCAGCCCAGTTCGCGCAGATACGGTTCGAGGTCGGGGCGACGGCGGGCGTCGATGCGTGCGGCGTGTTGCAGCAGCGCGTGCATGATCTGGCGCGGGGTGATTTCGCCGAAATGCAGGTGCGGTGACAATCGCGAGGTGCCGTGCCGCGCGGGCAGGTCGCGGCCGTTGGCGTAGTCGGACAGCGCGTCGTCGGCGAACACGTCCAGCCATTCCATCGCGCCGGCTTCGCCCGGCTGCCAGCTCGTCGCCAGTCCGCCATCCCAGGCCAGTCGCGGCAACAGTTCCAGCGCTTCCAACGGCACGCCGCCGGGCAGGTGAAGCCAGTTGCGGGCATGCGCTTCGGGCAGCGGCGTTTCGTCGCTCAGTTGCGTGCGCAGCTTGCGCCAGTACGGCGTGAACACGCGGTAGGGCTGGCCTTCGCCGGTGGCGATCTGCCACGGCTCGCACCACAGATTGCCGGTGACGCTGTGCACGTCGACGCCATCGGCACGCAACGCGGCCTTGAGCGCCGTGTCCTGCGCGATCGCCGCCGGTTCGTAGCGGCGGCTCCAGTAGACCGCGCCAGCGCCGCTGGCGGCGATCAACGCCCGCAGCGTGGCCAGGCTGTCGCCGCGGGCCAGGTGCAGCTGGGCGCCTTGCCCGCCAAGGCGTTGCTGCAGCGCCTGCAGCGAATGATGCAGCCACCAGCGACTGGCCGCTCCGGGCTGCCACGGCGACTCCTCATGCGGCGCATGCACATACACCGGAAGCACGTGCTCGTGCGCGGCGCAGGCGGCGGCAAGCGCAGGCTGGTCGGCCAGGCGCAGGTCACGTCGGAACAGGACGATGGCGACGTCGTGGTGGTTGGCGGGAGACGGGTTCACGGCGATCGCTGGCTGGGATGGAGCGTGGACTGTAGCGCGGAGGTTGGCGGACGACGCATCCGGATGAGCGATCATCGGTTTTTGCCGGGTCGCGAAAACAGCTCCAGCTGACGACGACTGATTTTCTTGTGCTCCCGGTCGCTCTGGCTGATGTGGTGCCGCAGGACATGCTCGGCCATCCGGTGGTGACGCAAACTGCCACCGGGCGCGATCAACCACTGCCGGCGCACGCGCCAGCCCGACCAGTGGCCGGTGAGATCGGCATTGCCGGTGATCAGGTTTTCGCGCCAGCGCAGAATGTCGATCAATGGGATGCACCAGCCGTTGGGCAGGACCAGATCGGCGCCGTCGATGTGCCAGTGTGCGGCGTGCCAGAAGTCGCGCAGAGCTGTACGGGGCGTTGAGGGACTCATTCAGCGGCCCTCATCGGTGCCATCCGTAATTTCGCATAATGTATATTATGTAAAATTATTGATGGGCGATGAGGAGACGCCCCATGCGTAGCCGCAAATCTCCCCGGCAGCCTCGCCATCCCAGGCTCTGGATTTGCTCTCCCGAGGATTTCCGCGAGCTTCGGCTTTCCTGTTTTCTCAGTCGCGAGGCTTGTGCCGAACTGCTTGGTGTTGCGGTGGCCACCATCCGTTCGTGGGAAACCGGGCGAAGCCGTGTCCATTGGGCCTGTGTGCGGCTGCTCCGGTTTTACCGGCATGGTGATCTTGGTGCCATCCACGAGGAATGGTCCGGCTGGAAGCTCACGCCTGCTGGCCTGTTCGCGCCGGATGGACGCCGGTTCGAGGAGCGTCGGATGCGCTTGTGGTGGAACACTGCGGAACAGGCGCGGCTCTGGCGGAAGCAGTACGAGGCAGGAACCCAGTTGCAGCTCTTCGATTGATGCGTGCAGGGCCATGCTTGCCCTTCCCGGTCATAATCCCGCAGGGCGGGCATGGCCAGCGCGACGTCGAGGCATCGCGCGGGCCATGCCCGCCCTACGGGGATGTTCGCGCGGCAAGCACCTTTGCTTCAACGCCCCAGTCGCTCCAGCAGGATCCGTTTCAGCACCGCGATGGTCGCTGGGCGGGTCTGCAGGTTGTGGCCGCCGTCGATCAGGTCGGTGGATCCAGCGGGCCAGCTGGCGCTTGCCAGGGGCACCACGCCGTCGCCGCGTTCGGGGTGGTTGCGGTCGTGGATGCCGATGATCGAGTGGATGCGGATGCCGGGGAGCACGGGCAGTGTGCGCGCGACCTGCATCACCGGCTGCGTGGGCGACAACGTGGTCAGGCTGCTGGGGCCGCCTTCGCGGAAGTTGTCGCGGAGCGAGGGCTGGATGATGTCTGGATGATGGTTTGCCAGACGCGACAGGTAGCCGAGCGTGGTGGCCGGCAGGTGGATGAATTGCCGGACGATGCCGGCAAACCAGCCTTCGGCCATTGCGCTGCCGCCGTGGGGGGCGGCGATGAACACGACTTCGTCCACGTTGGCGACCGGCGGATACAGGAACAGCTGACGTGCCTTCGCCAGATCATCGTTGCCCGCGGCTGGTGGCCCGGGGGCGGTGGTGAAGGCGGCTGACCACAGCGAGGTTCCCGGGTCGGTCACCATCATTCGCACGATCACCCCGCCCATCGAATGCCCCACCAGGATTGCCGGTGGCAATGGCCCGGACTGGCTGGCGATGCGGGTTCGCAGGTTGTCCAGCGTGCCGGCCAGTCGTTGCCGGTTGATCAACACCGGCAGTGCGGTCGAATAGCGCGCCAGCCAGAATTGATAATGTTCGGAAATGTCGGGGTCGCCGAGCAGCTCGTTGACCATGTTGGCCCATGTGACCGGGCTGCTTGCCAGGCCATGCACGAGGATGACCGGCGTCTTGTGCGGGTCGATCGGGGCAAGCAACTGGATCTGCGAGTCATCGCGATCCTGATCGGCATCGAACAGCCCTCCCCAGCGGTCGCCTTCGCGCTCGAAGGCTGCTGCCGCCACGGCATAGGCGGCACTCATGTCGCGTGCAAGATCGACCTCTCCAAAGGCAGTGGAAACCGATTGCCGCCGTGAGGCGTCGGTGGCGATCAGGCGCGGCTGGTTGTTGGCGCCGGGTTCGAAACGGATGGTGATGGCCAGCGCGAATGATTGCGCCGGGAAGGTGCCGGCCCAGTTGCCGGTTCGGCCGGAAGCCACTGCTGCGACGCCGATGCCGTCGTCGACCTGGCGGGTGCGCAGGCCGCGCACGGTCACCTCGCGTGCCAGATCGATGCGCGATACCGCGCTCACCGGAAAGTCAGTGCGGTTCACCGCCCATTCCAGCCCCCCTGCCCCTTTCGCGGCGATCACGTCCTGTGCCACGCCTGCGGTGCACGCGTTGTGCAGGCGCAGAGCGAGTTGCGATCGTGCGGTGATGGCGGGTTGGCGGCCGGCGAGTCCGGCGGCGTGCAGGTACCGGTAGGTGTGCTGCGCACAGGCCAGCCACGCTGCGTGACGCGTGGTGCCCGAGGATCGGCGAGCGGTCCGGTGCAGGACATCGGCGGCGGCGATCAGTCGCGTGCCTTCGCGGATGCTGCCTTCGGTCGCGAGGATCTTCCGTGCGCAGTCCATGCGGTCATCGCGGCAGGCACGGTCAAGGCCGAGCATTGATATCACTTCGGCTGTGGTGTCCGCGCGCCGGTTCGCCAGCTCCAGGCCATCCAGATGCATCCGCGATGGCGACGCCGCTTCGTGCTGCACCTGCAGACGGCTGCACCCTGCCATGCACAGGACTGCCATGCCGGTCATCAGGCAGACCAGTGCCCGGATGGCGATGCCCGTACGTGGCGGGTGATGGTTCGACGTCGTCGACATGATGTCCGCATCGTGCCACCACCAATGATGGCCGCCATGATCCTTTGGTATCGGTCGACACCTTGGTGCAATCGATCGGGTGAGGTGACTCTGATTCCATGGCGTCGTTCTCAAGACGGGGCATGTCGCCCCACCCTCACCCAGCAGAAGGAGCAACGACATGTCCATCGCGACCACCACCCCCGGCAAGACCCTGCTTTCCCCGAAGGATCACACCCTGGCATTGATCGATTTCGAGTCGCAGATGGCCTTTGCCGTCCTGTCGATCGATCCGGTCAGCCTGCGCAACAACGCGGCACTGATCTCCAAGGCGGCCCACGGCTTCGGGGTGTCGACCATCCTCACCACGGTGGCCGAGAAGAGTTTCTCCGGCCCGACCTTCCCCGACATCACCGACGCGCTGCCCGGAGTCGAGGCGATCGACCGCACCTCGATGAACAGCTGGGAGGACGCCAACTTCGTCGCGCAGATCAATGCCTTCGGCAAGAAGCGCGTGGTGCTGGCGGGCCTGTGGACCAGCGTGTGCATCGTCGGTCCGGCGCTGACCGCGCTCGACCAGGGTTTCGAGGTCTACGTGATCGTCGATGCCTGCGGCGACATCAGCACGGCGGCTCATGAAAGTGCCATGCAGCGCATGATCCAGGCCGGCGTGCGGCCGCTGACCAGCCTGCAGTACCTGCTGGAGCTGCAGCGTGACTGGGCGCGTACCGAAACCTACGGGCTGACCACCGGCATCGCGTTGACCCACGGCGGCGGCTATGGCCTGGGCCTGCAGTACGCGGGCGAGATGCTGACGCCGGAAGGTGGTCACTGATCACCCGCGCGTGGCGTCGCGGTCAGTCCGCGACGCCACACGTGACCCGCAACTTGCTGTTGTCCCGATTCGATCCGGAGGGAATGCCATGTCCGCCACCTCATCCTCGCCTTCGCTGATCATCCGCAACGCCAGGATTACCACGCTGGATCCCGCGCAGCCGGAGGCCAACGCCCTCGCCGTCCGCGACGGCGTGGTCGCGGCGGTCGGTGACGAGGCCAGCGTCATGGCGTTGCGCAACGGTGCCACCCGGGTGCTTGATGCCGGTGGCCGTCGCCTGATTCCCGGGCTCAACGACAGCCATACCCACCTGATCCGTGGCGGGCTGAGTTACAACCTTGAATTGCGCTGGGACGGCGTGCGCTCGCTGGCCGATGCGATGGCCATGCTCAAGGCCCAGGTCGATCGCACGCCTGCGCCGCAATGGGTGCGCGTGGTCGGTGGCTTCACCGACCAGCAGTTTGTCGAGAAGCGGCTGCCGACGCTGGAGGAGATCAATGCGATCGCCCCGGACACGCCGGTGTTCCTGCTGCATCTGTATGACCGCGCCCTGCTCAACCGGGCCGCGCTGCGCGCCGTGGGCTACGGCAAGGACACACCTGATCCGCCGGGCTCGGAGATCGTGCGCGACAAGGCCGGCAACCCCACCGGGCTGCTGCTGGCCAAGCCGAACGCGTCGATCCTTTACGCCACGCTGGGTCTGGGCCCTGCCCTGCCCGAAGCCTACCGGGTCAACTCCACCCGTCATTTCATGCGCGAGCTCAACCGGCTTGGCATCACCTCGGTGATCGATGCCGGTGGTGGCAGCCAGGCCTATCCGCGGGACTACCAGGTGATCGAGCAGATGCACCGCGATGGCGAGCTCACCGTGCGCATCGCGTACAACCTGTTCACCCAGAACCGCGGTGGTGAGCTGGACGATTTCACGGCGTGGACGAAGTCGCTGGAGCCCGGCCAGGGCGACGACATGTACCGCCTCAATGGCGCCGGCGAGATGCTGGTGTATTCGGCCGCCGACTTCGAGGACTTCCGCCAGCCGCGACCGGAGCTGCCGCAGGGGCTGGAAGGCGATCTGAAATCGGTGGTGCGGGTGCTGGCGGAGCGGCGTTGGCCGTTCCGCATCCATGCCACCTACGACGAGAGCATCGATCGCATCCTGTCGGTGTACGAGAAGGTTGATCGCGAGATCCCGTTCGATGGCCTGCACTGGATCATCGACCACGCCGAGACCATCACTCCACGCAACATCGAGCGCATCCGCGCGCTGGGCGGCGGCATCGCCATCCAGCATCGCATGGCCTATCAGGGCGAGTATTTTGTCGAGCGCTACGGTGCGGCGGCTGCCGCGCAAACGCCGCCGGTGAAACGCATGCTGGAAGCCGGCGTGCCGGTGGGCGCCGGCACCGACGCCACCCGCGTCGCCAGCTACAACCCGTGGGTGGCGCTGTACTGGCTGGCCACCGGTCGCACGCTGGGTGGACTGCAGTTGTATGGCGAAGCCGACACGCTGTCGCGCGAACAGGCCTTGCAGTTGATGACCACGGGCAGTGCCTGGTTCTCCCACGAGGAAGCGAAAAAGGGTCGACTGGCCACCGGCCAGTACGCCGACTTCTCGCTGCTCTCGGCGGACTATTTCAGCGTGGCCGACGAGACGATCCAGGACATCACCAGTGTGCTGACCGTGGTCGGCGGACGCATCGTTCACGGCAGCGATGATTTCGCCGATCTTGCCCCGCCCTTGCCGGTGGCCATGCCGGACTGGTCGCCGGTGCGCCACTTCGGCGGCTACCAGCACGGAACCTCCGTGCCAGCGGTGGCGCATGCCCACGCCTGCGGCATCCATGGCCACCACCACGCCGCGCACCACGACGTACCCACGTCCGACCACACCGCTTTCTGGGGTGCGCTGGGCTGCTCGTGCTTCGCGTTCTGAACGCCGGCGCCGGCATGCACCGGGCGGGCACGATCGTCGGCACGTGAGGCCGCACGCCATGACGGGCAGTGCCCGTCATGCGCGGTGGAAGCGAGGTATCCACACGCAGCACCAGCAGGAAACACCTCAGGCCAACGACAGGCAGCGCCATGACCCAGCCCCCCAGCGTCCACATCGCCATTCTGCGCAAGGTGCGTCCCGGCAAGCACGAAGCCTTCGAGCGCGCGCTGCAGGATTTCTTCGGTGCCGCCGCACGCGAGCACGGCGTTGACGGCGCCCATCTCATCCGTCCGCTGCCCGGTCGTGACGACCGCGAGTACGGCATCCTGCGATCCTTCGCCAGTGACGCCGACATGCGGCACTTCTATGCCTCCGATCTCTACCGTCGATGGCAGGACACCGTCGCGCCCCTCGTCGAGGGCGAGCCCTGCAAACGCGAGCTGCACGGACTGGAGGCCTTTTTCCGCGAAGACCAGGCGCCGCCCGCCTGGAAGATGGCGCTGTTGACCTGGGTGGGCGTCAACCCTGCCGTTTACCTCTTCTCGGAGCTGGTGTCGCTGGTGTTCGGCGAGCTTCCCATCCTGTGGGGATTGCTGCTGGTGAACGTGTTCGTGGTGGCCTCGCTGACCTGGTTCTTCATGCCGCTGCTGACCCGGCTGTTCCGGCGCTGGCTGCAGGGGCCACCGGAGGCCGGAGCCGGCACGCCTTCCATCGATCAGCAGATGCCGGATGCATCGGGCCGATGAATGGCCTTGCCGAACAGGTGGCGACCATCGATGGCCTGCTCGTCGTGGCGACGCCGGTGCGCTGGCCATGGCCCGGTTGATTCTCCACCTGGCTGGTGCAGCGCTGACTATCGCTGCGCTTCCCGCAACCACGGTCGCGAGGCCGACGGTGGACGATGCATCGTGGCGCGCACCGTCATTGACCAACGAGCGCTACGACGAGGACTGGTCGGGGCTGGCCGATCCGGCCCAACGCAGCGGGCGGTGGGTCGAGCCATTCAAGTATGTGTCACTGGACGATGCCGGCAGGTTCTACCTGACCACCGGGCTCGAACTGCGGGCACGTTACGAGGGCTACCGCAACAATGGTTGGGGTGCCGCCGATGCCCCCGACGATGGCTACGTCTGGACGCGCGCCCTTCCCTACGTGGATCTGCATGCCGGTGCCGTGCGGGCATTCGTGCAGCCGATCATTGCCCAGGCCAATGGCGTGCAGCCTTCGCCCGGGCCGGTGGACCGTACCGGTGTCGACCTGCTGCAGGGTTTTGCCGACGTGCTGTTTCAACTGGACGGCGATGCCACCGTGCGTCTGCGTGCCGGGCGGGAACTGCTGCGCTTCGGCAGCGAGCGGCTGGTCGGTACCCGCTACGGACCGAACGTGCCGCTGGCGTTCGATGGCGTCCGCGCCACCGTCCGTCACGACGCGTTTGCGGTCGACGCGTTCCATGTGCGTCCGGTGGAAGCCGGCCCGCATGGCTTCGATGATCGTCACTCGTCGACGCGTGCGCTGTGGGGTGTCTACGCCACCTGGGCGCGGGCATGGGGCGGCATCGATGGCTACTACCTCGGCTACCGCAACGATCAGGCTCGATTCGAGCAAGGTGTGGGGCACGAGCGGCGCGGCACGCTGGGCAGCCGCGTGTTCGGTGCCGCCGATGGCTGGCACTGGAACGTCGAGGGCATGCTCCAGAACGGTCGCTTCGACGGCCTGCCGATCCGCGCCTGGTCGCTGGCCACGGAGCTGGGGCGGGCGTTCACCTCGCTGCCGCTGGCGCCGGATCTCACCGTGCGTGCGGATGTGGTCAGCGGCGATCACTCCCCCGACGACCATCACCTGGGCACGTTCAATGCGCTGTTTCCCAAGGGCCAGTATTTCGGCGAGCTGTCGCCGATCGGTCCGTACAACATCATCAACCTGCAGCCCGGCGTCAGCTTCACCTTGCAACCGGATCTGCGGCTGGATCTGGACAGCACGCTGTACTGGCGCCAGAGCCGCGGCGACGGCATCTACGACATGCCCGGTCATCTGCTGCGCCGGGGCAACGCTCATGAAGCACGTTTCATCGGTTGGGAAAGCGAATTGGTGCTGGAATGGCAGCCCATGCCGGAGCTGTCGCTGTCCGGCTCGATCTCGGTCTTCCGGCCCGGTGCCTTCATCCGCCAGACCGGTCCAGCGCGTACGGTCCGGATGGTGGGTCTGGAAACCAGCTTCCGTTTCTAGGAGATCCCGAAAGCTCTGCCGGCCGGCAAGCATCCAGCGCCACGCATGCCGGCACGAAACATTCCGACAACGTATTCAACGGAGTTCCCTTGCCGCTTGACCCTCCTGCGTTTGCCGGAGGATCGTCCCGCCCAAGGTGCTCCCTTCAACCCGGGCCAGCTCATGTCCAAGTCGTCTCTCCGCGCATTGTTCCGCGACCCGCTGGTCGCGCTGATGATCCTGCTTTCCGCCGTTACCGGCCTGGTCGATGCGGTCAGCGTGCTGGGGCTGGGCAAGGTGTTCACCGCCAACATGACCGGCAACGTCGTGTTTCTGGGGTTCGCCCTGGCCGATGTGCCCGGCTTCGACTGGACGCTCTATGTCACCGGCCTGGTGTGCTTCGCGATCGGCGCGGCCTTTGCCGGGCGCCTCGGCCGGGCCTGTGCCGGACTCGGGCGCCGGCGCTGGCTGATCCGCGCCGCGCTGGTGGAGGCTGGCCTGTTGTGGATCTCCGCCGGTTTCGCCGTCGACCTGGCGCCGACGCTGACGGGAACCGAGGCGGTTTCCCCGGCCGGTTATGTGGTGATCGCGTTGTCGGCGGCGGCCATGGGCTCGCGCAATGCCACCGCACGCCAGCTCAAGGTGGCGGATCTGACCACCACGGTGTTGACGCTCACCATCACCGGGCTGGCTTCAGACTCCCGCCTTGGTGGTGGCGGCAATCCGAATCTCGCCCGTCGCATCGCGGCCGTGCTGGCGATCCTGCTCGGCGCGATGCTGGGCGCGGCCTTGCTGGTCAGCTGGGGCCTGGTGCCGCCGCTGCTGCTTGCCGGTGCTTCCGTGCTGGTAGCCACGCTGTGGCTTGCCCGCGATGAGGAAGCACCTGCCGTGACGCCGTGAAGATCCGCCAGCTCGTGCCGGATGAACCGGGGTATCCCTAGCCAGCGCTCCGCACCGGACTTTCCCCGAGCGCCGGTTCCGCTTCCCCTTCGCCCAGGTATTCCCTTTTCGACACCAGCGTCGCCAGCACCATGTCGCCGGTGACATTGATGGTGGTGCGGCACATGTCGAGCAGGCGGTCGACGCCGAGGACGATGCCGATGGCCTGCGGCGGGACGCCGACCATGCCGCAGATCATCGCCACCACCGGCAGCGAGCCGGCGGGGACACCGGCGGTGCCGATGCCGCCGAGGATGCACACCAGCATCACCATCAGCTGCTGGCCGATGCTCAGGTCGACGCCGAAGAACTGGGCCAGGAACAGCACGGTGACGCCTTCGAACAGGGCCGAGCCGTTGTGGTTCAGTGAGGCACCGATGGTGAGCACGAAGCGGGAAATCTTCGGCGGCAGTTGCAGTTCGTTTTCGGCCACGCGCAGCGCGGTGGGCAGGGTGGCGTTGCTGGAGGCGGTGGAGAAAGCCATCAGCATCACCGCCTGGATCTGCCGGAACCAGCGCCATGGCGAAGTGCCGGCGATGCGCAGACAGGTGGTGTAGACCAGCAGCATGTGCAGGGCCAGCGCCAGCAGCACCACGCCCATGTAGGCGCCAAGCTTGATCACCAGATCCCAGCCGAACAGCGCGGCCAGGTTGAACATGAAGCAGAACACCGCGTAGGGCGCGAGCTGGATGACCAGGCCGATCAGCGTCATGGTGACTTCGAACAGCCCTTCCACCGCGCGCTTGAAGCTGCGGGTGTTCTCGCTGCGGGTCAGCACCAGGCCCACGCCGACCATCACGGCGAAGAACATCACCGCGAGGATGTTGCCCTGGTTGGCGGCGGCGAACACGTTGCTGGGCACCAGCGACAGGATGATGCTGCCGATGTCGAATTTTTCCGGGGCGGCTCCGCCCAGCAGTGCCTGGGCGCGGTCGGCGCCGGCGGCGAGCATTTTCTGCGCAGTGGCCTGATCCACCCCTGCCCCGGGCTGGACCACGTTCACCAGGGTCAGGCCGATGATCAGCGCGATGCTCGACATGGCCACGGTGTAGCCAAGTGCGCGCCAGCCGATGCGGCCGAAGGCACCGATGTCGGCCATGTCGCCCACGCTGGCGACCAGGGCGGAGAACAGCAGTGGCAGCACCAGCATGAAGATCAGGCGCAGGAACAGTTCACCGCCCGGCTGGGTGATGTGACTGGTGATCCACTGCACCCAGCCTGCTTCAGTGCCGGCGGTGGCATACACCAGCAGGCCGAATATCAGGCCGGCGCCGAAGCCGATCAGCATCTTCCAGTGGAGAGGAAACTTTTCCCGCTTCGGGGTTGGTTTTGCGGCCATGGATCACCTTCGGTCGAGGTCGCGGAGCAGTGGTGTGATTGATGGGGCGTGGTCGCGCACCATGACACGACTTGCCCTACCCCCATAGCCCCCGCACAGGCAGGGACATGCGGCCCTGATGGTAAGCGATCCCCTGCGGCCAGTCTTCGGCCTGCAGCCAGGGGCCATCGAGATCGCGCACCTCGCACTGCTGCGCCAGCACCATGCCCGGTGCGACCGACACCGAGCCACCAAGCATGCAGCCCACCATCAGGCGGAACCCGGCAGCGCGCGCGGCGCTGGCCAGCTCCAGTGCGGCGGTGAGACCACCGACCTTGTCGAGCTTGATGTTGATGAACTGGTAGCGGCCGGCCAGCCCTGGCAGATCGTCCAGGGTGGACAGCGACTCGTCCGCGCAGACCGGAATCCGGATCGCTTCGGCCTTGCCCTCCAGCTCCTGATCGAGGCCGACCGCCACCGGCTGTTCGAGCAGGTCCACGTGCAGCGGCTGCAGTCGCGGCGCCCACGACAGCAGATCCTCGACGCTCCATGACTGGTTGGCATCGACGATCAGCCGGGCATGCGGTGCGCCACGGCGCACGGCCGCCACGGCTTCCACCGGTGAGTCATGGCCTACTTTGACCTTCAGCCAGGGGAAGTCGGCCCGCTCGCGGGCGGCGGCTTCATAGGCATCGATGTCGCGCATGCCGATGGTGACCGCGCTTTCCACCGGCTGCCAGCGTGATGCACCGGCCAGCTTCCAGGCTGGCGTACCGCTGCGCTTGGCTTCCAGATCCCACAGCGCGGCGTCCAGCGCGTGACGGGCACCGCCGGCGGGCAGCAGTTGCAGCAGTTCGTGGCGGTCGCAGCCGCTTTCGATGGCCGGGCGTACCTGCTCGATCTGGGCCAGCATGCTTTCCGGGGTTTCACCGTGGTAGGCCACGCCGCCGGCTTCGCCCAGGCCGGCCTTGTTGCCTTCGCTGATCCGCACGATGACCACCCTCGCCTCGCTGCGCACGCCGCGGGCGATAGCGAAGGGTTCCTTGAGTTTCCAGGCGTGCTGCCGGGCCTGCAGTTGGCGACTCATGGGCGGCTGCGATCCAGCAGTGCCGAGACCACGCGGCGCATCGAGGTGCGCATCGGGTCGAAGGCCGGCACGCCCAGCTCGCGTTCGGCCTGGGCCAGCGCCTCCTCGGCGGCGTCCTCGTCCAGCGCCGAAGTGTTCAGGCTGACCCCGGCCAGTTGTGCGCGCGGATTGGTGAGGCGCGCCACGCGCAGATACAACTGCTCGGCCTCTTTCAGACTGGGCAGCGGGTAATCCGGCCAGCTGACGATATGGCTGCGCAGCGGGTCGTGGCAGAGGATCAGCGCATCCGGCTGCGAGCCGTGCAGCAGGCCCATGGTGACGCCGGCATAGGCGGGGTGGAACAGCGAGCCCTGCCCTTCGATCACGTCCCAGTGATCGGGATCGGCTTCCGGCGATATGCATTCGGCGGCGCCGGCGATGAAGTCGGCGACCACAGCATCGATCGCGATACCGGCACCGGCGATCATCACTCCGGTCTGGCCGGTGGCGCGGAAGTCAGCGTCCACGCCTTCCTTTTGCAGGGCTCTGGCCAGTGCCAGCGCGGTGTATTTCTTGCCCAGGGCGCAGTCGGTGCCGACCATCGCCACGCGCTGGCCGCTGCGGCGTTTGCCGGTGGCGCGCGGCAGGTTGTCCGGTGGCCGGCGCACATCGACCAGGCGAACACCGGCGCGTGCGGCGGCTTCTGCCAGACCCGGCACCGATTCCAGTGGTGTGTGCAGCCCGCTGACAATGTCCAGTCCGGCCTGCGCCGCCTCGATCAGCAGCGATGCCCAGTGGCCGGGAATGCGCCCGCCCGGCGGAGTCACGCCGATCACCAGCGAACAGGCCCCCCTGGCGAAGGCGGCAGCCGGCTCCAGCTCAGGCAGGCCCAGATCGACTGTGCCGCCGGGCACATGCACCTGCCCGACGCAGCTCTGTGCGGCCCAGTCACGCAGGCCGAAGGCCGTCTTGGCTTTCAGTGGATTGGTTTCCTCACCGAGGAACAGCAGGTAGGGCTTGCGCAGCACCAGTGTGTTGAATACTCCATTCATGACCCGCCTCCATGTATGTATTGTGTCGCCCACCATGGGCGGCATGCCGGATGGCATTCGAGCACGCCGGCCGTGAAAGCGAATCGGGAAAAACCCGGATAGTGAATGGCGGGCCGGGGCAATCTTGTGATCCCCCGGCACGGGTGCTACAAGTCCGGGGCGCATGGCCGGTGGATGCCATCGCCGCACCACCCCGCTTCCGGAAAACCGCTTGTCGACGCACGTTGCCCTTGTCCCCGACTTCCCGTCCGATGGCCTCGCCGCTGCCCGTGCGGCGCTGGTGAAGGCGTTGGACATGGGCGAGCTGTGGCAGGCCTGTTCGGATCTGGTCAGCCGGGCCCTGCCCTGCCATTCCTGCAGCCTGATGTTCGATATCGATGGCTACCGGCCGCATCAGGGCCGGCATCATCTGGAGGAAACCGGCGACGGCGGCGCGCACCTGGTCACCAGCCTGGATGTGGCCGCGCCCTATCTGGATGCCAACCCGCAGATTCCCTGGTACACGTTTTCGCAGATCGCCTCGCAGGACAGCCACGCCGCCGAGCGGTTGCTGGCGCAGAACCCGACGCCGGGCTGGCGCGAATTCATCCATCTGGCGTTCTGGAACGAGGGACGACTGGATGCGGTGTTGAGCATCCGCATCCGCGTGGGGCACGACCAGTTGTCGAAAGCGCAGCAGGCTTTCCTGATGGAACTCCATCCGCTGCTCGACGCCTGCCTGCAACGGGTGCGCTCGCTGGAATCGGAGCGGGCACGGCAGCATTCGCTGGAGGCCCTGCTGCATGACTTGCCGCTGGCTGCGGTGCTGGTCGATGCCGCGATGGTGCCTTCCTACATGTCGCGCGAGGCTCGCCGCGTCTGCCGTCGCTGGAGCGGCGACACCGAACGCAGCGGCCACCTGCCGCGTGCCATCGAGTCATCGCTGAAGCAGGCGCTGGCGGATGCGCCACAGGCTTCAGTGGAACCGGACGGCCGGATCGGCTTCACCATCGAGCACCCGCAAAAGCCTGGCTTGCGCCTGCGCATCCAGGCCAGCCCGGTTCCCGGACGCTCGTCCGGACAGCTGCAGCACCTGCTGATTCTTTCGCCCGATGACGAAAGCCCCGGCGTTCCAGCCCATGCCCTGCCGCTGCTGCAGCGTCTTTCGCCCAGCGAGCGCAAGGTGGCTCTGCTGGTCGCCGAAGGCCTGCGCAACGACGACATCGCGGGGAAACTCTGTCGCTCGCGCAAGACCATCGAAAGCCAGATCAGCTCGATCTTCCGCAAGCTCGACGTGGACAACCGCACCCAGGTCGCGCGCTTGCTTGGTTGAACGCCGGAGCCTTGCCCGAGGTGGCGTACCACAGGGCGGGCAATGCCCGCGGCTCTTCCGCCAACGGCCACTCCGCGGCGCGGGCAGTGCCCGCCCTACGTTTTGTCGGTTCAGCGGAATGAAGATGTCGAAATCGGCGTGATGGTGCCGGTGTGCCGGGACATGGGTCGGAATCGGCGCAGTCGTGTCGTAGGGCGGGCAATGCCCGCGGCTCTTCGCGGAGTCCGGGCCATTGCGCGGGCGATGCCCGCCCTACGCTTTGTCGGTTCACCGGAACGAAGATGTCGAAATCGACGTGATGGTGTCGGTGTGCCGGGGTATGGGTCGGAATCGGCGCGGTCGTGCCGTAGGGCGGGCACTGCCCGCGGCTCTTCGCGGAGTCCGGGCCATTGCGCGGGCGATGCCCGCCCTGCGCTTTGTCGGTTCAGCGGAATGAAGGTGTCGAAATCGACATGATGGTGCCGGTGTGCCGGGACATGGGTCGGAATCGGCGCAGTCGTGTCGTAGGGCGGGCAATGCCCGCGGCTCTTCGCGGAGTCCGGGCCATTGCGCGGGCGATGCCCGCCCTGCGTTTTGTCGGTTCACCGGAACGAAGATGTCGAAATCGACGTGATGGTGTCGGTGTGCCGGGGTGTGGGTCGGAATCGGCGCGGTCGTGTCGTAGGGCGGGCACTGCCCGCGGCTCTTCGCGGAGTCCGGGCCATTGCGCGGGCGATGCCCGCCCTGCGTTTTGTCGGTTCACCGGAACGAAGATGTCGAAATCGACGTGATGGTGTCGGTGTGCCGGGGAATGGGTTGGAATCGGCGCAGTCGTGCCGTAGGGCGGGCACTGCCCGCGGCTCTTCGCGGAGTCCAGGCCATTGCGCGGGCGATGCCCGCCCTGCGTTTTGTCGGTTCACCGGAACGAAGAGGTCGAAATCGACGTGATGGTGCCGGTGTGCCGGGGAATGGGTTGGAATCGGCGCGGTCGTGTCGTAGGGCGGGCAATGCCCGCGGCTCTTCGCGGAGTCCGGGCCATTGCGCGGGCAGTGCCCGCCCTACGCTTTGTCGGTTCACTGGAACGAAGAGGTCGAAATCGACGTGATGGTGCCGGTGTGCCGGGGTATGGGGCGGAACCGGCGCGGTAGTGCCCGCCCTACTCGGTGAACAGGAAGTAGTCATGCGCGGCCCGGGCGATCTGGGCGATCATCGCGTCGCGGGTGGCTGTGCTGCGTTCGGATGTCACGAACACGGTGACGATGATCTCGCCCTTGCCGGAAGGCAGGCTGATCACGCCGACGTCGTTGGCCACGGCGCCGACCGATCCGGTCTTGTGAGCGACCTTTGTGCCGTCGGGCAGCATGCCTTTCAGGCGGGCGGCGCCGGTGCGGCAGTCGAGCATGATCGACTTCATCACCGCGGTGGTTTCCGGCTTCAGCGCCTTGCCCTGCCAGACCAGCTTCAGCAGCGCGGCCATGCCGGCGGGGGTGGCGGTGTCGCGGGGATCGCCGTTGTAGAGCTCGCGGTTGTGCCTGCGTTCCTCGTCGCTGCGGTCGGCATCAGCCAGCCTGGCGTAGTCGGCGGTGCTCATCGGCTGCTTCGCCGAAGCGTCCGGGTCACCGTAATAGTTGGCCAGCATTTCCCAGATGTAGCGGTCGACATGGATGCCTTCGACGCCCAGCCTGTGCAGCCGCGCGTTGACCGCATCGGTGCCGCCGCCGAGCCGGATCAGGATGTCGGTGGCGTTGTTGTCGCTGACCGTCAGCATCATGTGCAGCAGGTCGCGCACGGTCAGTGCCGAGCCGGCGGTGACGTGGATGTCCAGCGGGCCTCCCATTTCCGGATAGATGTCGCCTTCCTTCAGCAACACCTGCTGCCGGAGATCGAGCTTGCCCTCATCGATCAGGCTCAGGATGTGCACCGCCACGGCAACCTTGACCGTGCTGGCCATCGGGAAGCCGGTGTCGGGGTTCAGTGCGGCCGAGCGGCCGTCACCCAGATCAAGCACGTAGGCGCCGACCTTGCCGTCGAATGGCGAAACCAGCCGCTCCAGCTCCTGCTGCAGCCCGTCGGCACGACTGGCCGACAGATCAGCGGCAACCGATGCCGGGCTGAACAGGAGCAGGCAGGCCAGGCTGAAGATCGCGGCCAGCAGGCGGTTGATGATGGTGTGTTGCATGGGCTTCCCCTCGATTGGATGCATGCGCGACAGCCATGCTGGCTAGCGCGATTTTTCCGCTGACAGCGCGCCGGCCTTGCGCAAGGTGTCGAGCACCGGCTTCAGCGGCAGGGCCGCGGCGGTGCCCTGGATGCCGTGCACGGTATGCGCGCGGAACAGTGAGTTGACGATGGCTTCCTCGGTGGCTTCAGCGGTGGCCTCGAACAGCGGCGTCATCGCCCCGCCGGCAACGCTGCGCGAAGGCTGCACCGGGCGCTGCGGATCGCGCAGGTTTTCCTTCGCGGTGGAAAAGGCGATCACGTAGTCGCCCGAGCCGTTCGACATTACCGAGCCGGTGCGCGCCAGCCCGACCAATGCGCGGCGGGCCAGCCGCTGCAAGTTGGCGGCGTCCAGCGGCGCGTCGGTGGCGACCACCATCATGATGCTGCCGTCGCCGGTGCTGGGTGGCGGCGTGTCCAAGCTGTTGGCGTATTCGGCCGGATCCGGCAGTGCCTTCCACACCGGTACGCCGGCAATCGTCAGCTGGCCACCGAAATTGCTCTGCACCAGCACGCCGACGGTATAGCTGCCATCTTCCGCATCGAGTTGCCGCGAACTGGTGCCGATGCCGCCTTTCCAGCCGAATGCCACCGTGCCGGCACCGGCGCCGACAGCGCCCTCCTCCACCGTGTCGCGCGACAGCGTGGTCAGCGCCTGCTCGACCAGCGCCGGAGTCAGCGGCCGGGCGCGGATGTCGCTGAGATAACCGTCATTGGTTTCGCCGACCACCGGGTTGATCGAACGAACCTCCTGCATGCCCGGCTGGCGCAGCAGCCAGTCGACCGCGGCATCCGCCACCTTCCAGGTGCTGAGCGTGCCGGTGAGCAGGATCGGTGTCTCCAGCTCGCCCAGTTCCTGCACCTGGGTGATCCCGGCCAGCTTGCCGAAACCGTTGCCGACCACGATCGCTGCCGGCACCCGCTGGCGATAGAGATTGCCGCCATGCGGCACGATCGCGGTGACCCCGGTATGCAGCCGCGTGCCTTCGACCAGGGTGGCATGACCGACACCGACGCCATCGACATCGGTGATCGCGTTGTGCGGCCCCGGCTGCATCGCGCCGATGACCACGCCAGCCTCACGCGCACGCGGCCGGGCGCCGTCCTGCACATCGACAGCCATGGCCGTGGTGGCGACCATCGAGCACAGCAGCAGCGACCAGCGTTTCATCATTCGGCTTCTCCGGAGCGGCAGGCGATTACAACATCAACCGGCCAGGCCCGCATGGTGTGGCCAAAAAGCCGGCGATTGCCATGCTGGAGGCGGAATGGGCGCAGACGCATCAGGGGAAGTACCTAAAGTGCCGGGATCGGGGGATTCGCAAAAGTGGCTCCCGGAGCACCGGCGGTTTCTCTCCCGCTTCTCAGCTTCTGCGTGTGAAGCGGACCAGCAAGCGCTCCCGCGGCTTCAGCACCACGTCCACCTCCGGCTCCGGCAGTGACTGGCCGGGGTCCAGCGAGAAGTCGTAGTTGCGGATCAGCATGGCGGCGATGATGGCCATTTCCAGAGTGGCGAACTGCTGGCCCAGGCAGAAGTGCGGGCCGACACCGAAAGGCATGAAAGCGCTGCGCGGGATCTCCGCCGCACCGGGCAGGAAGCGTTCGGGACGGAAATTTTCCGGATCGGGAAACCAGCGCGGGTCGTGATGCAGGCTCCAGATCGGGATGACCACGAGGCTGCCGCGGGCCAGCTCGTGCCCGCCAAGGTTCACGGCATGGATCGCTCGCCGCGAGAACATCGCGGTCGAGGGTGGATACAGTCGCATGGCCTCTTTCAGGGTGGCATGCAACAGACGCCATGCTGCCGGGTCATGGGTGGCCGGGTCGGTCGCACAGACTTCCTCGCGCACGCGCCCGGCCACTTCCGGATGCTTCGCCATCAGCCCGATCCACCAGGTCAGTGCGCTGGCGGAGGTGTCGTGGCCGGCGCCGAACAGGCCCACGCAGTTGTCGAGCAGTTCCTGCGGGTCGAGCCCTGGCTCCGTGCCGTCACGGGCATCCAGCAGCAGGCCGAGGATGTCGGCGGAGTCTTTCCGGCTGGCCTGCATCCGTTCGTCGATACGCGTCTGGATGAAGCTGCGCACCACCGCCAGGTTCCGGCGTTTCCGCGCCCGTCCCGGCCATGGCATCCATTCCGCAGGACGCAGCGGCCAGAAAAACTCCCGCATCATCTGGCGGGTCAGCGCACGCACCGCATGCGACAGCGCGCCGGCCTCCTTGCGCGAGGACTGGTAACCGAACAGTGCGTGCAGGATCACGTCCATGGTGATGCGGGTAGTCAACCCGTCCACATCGACCACGACATGCTGGCTTGGTGTGGCGGGAAGATCGGCGAACATGCCCCGCTCCGCTGCCATGCGCATGAGCCCGGCGCAGGCGGCGATCCGTTTCGGCGCGAAGGCCGGTGTGAGGATGCGGCGCTGGCGTTCCCACGCCGTGCCTTCCGTGGTCAGCACGTTGATGCCGTGGACCGGACGAAAGATGGCGAGAAGACGTTCGTCCTTGGTGAAATCGTGGTGATGGTCAACCAGCACGCGGCGGATGTCGGCGGGGTTGAACAGGTAGCACAGCCGGGTGGAAAGCACCTTCAGGTCAGCCATGTCACCGAAGCGGTCGTGCAGTGCCTGTGCCGTTCCCAGCGGGTCACGACGGATCGCGCCGAGCAGCGGCAATCCCCAGGGGCGCAGACCGGGCAGAACGGGAGGAACACGCTTCATCGGGAACTCCCCTTGTCTGCCTGATTCGAGGTCGATACGCCGTGCAGCAGCAGGTCGAATGCCTGCACGAAGGCCACGGCCAGGTCAATTTCCGGTTGGCGGAGCCAGCGTGTCAGTGCGCCGAACAGCAGGAACTGCAGCGACCAGCCCAGAGTCTCGGCCGGGATCGAGCGGCTGACTTCACCTGACTGCTGCGCCTGCCGGAACATCGCGGTCATGATGTCCCAGGTGCGATGTGCGCCGTTGTCCGCATCCGGTTTCGCATCGGCAGCCGGTGCCGCACCGGCGACGTCCTGCAGGTAGCGCAGATAGTGCGGCAGGTAGATGCGTTTCGAGGCATGCCACGCCGCGGATTCGCGCAACAGGAAACGCATCCGTGAGGCGAAGCTGCGATGGCGGGCCAGTGCCTCGGCCAGACCACCCATGCCCTGCGAGATTTCCTCCTTCAGCTGGTGCGCGACCAGCGCTTCCTTCATCGGGAAATAGCTGTAGAGGGTGGCTTTGGCGACATCCGCCCTGGCCGCGATCTGCTCCATGGTGACGGCGTCGTAGCCGGATTCCTCGAACATCGCGAAAGCGGTCGCCGCCAGATGTGAAGCCGTCTGTTGCCGCTTGCGCTGCCGGCGTCCCTGCATGGTCGGTTTCGATGTCATGGGTGTCACGCCAAATCCCATACGAAGTACAAAAATATACATCGTATGAAATTCAATCAAGCAGAACGAGCATGCCAGTCGTTCATTCCGGGAAACACAGTGACCCGCATAGTGGGTGTTATCTCCGCCGCGATCGCCCCCATCTGTCCAAGCATATTCCTGTGGACGCTTCGGTCATGGGCAAGACATCAGTGATGCGGCGGTTGTTGATGGTTTTCTTCCTGGTCGTGCTCGGCATGCCGGGTTTGCATGCGGCTCGGCTTTACGGCGGCACGTATGCACGTATCGGCGTGCCGGACCTGGTGCAGGCGGAAGGCTTTTTCCGTGATGTGCTGGATTGCCGGCTGATCGGGCCGGATGCCGGCAGCGGGCTGGCCACGGTGCTGCTTTCCTGCGACGAGGACTCGGTGGTTGAGCTGTTCCAGCAAACCGGTTCTTCGCAGCAGCCCGCCCCGCCCCTGCGGTTCATCGTGAGCGACGTGGCCCGTGCCGGCGCCTGGCTGCGGCACGCCGGCGCCAGCCATGTCGGCAACCCGCGCCGCATGACATCCGGCCCTTTGGCTGGACGCATGGTGGTCGATTTCGCGACGCCATGGGGCCAGCCGTTGCAGTTGCTGGGACACGGAACGTCGCGCAGCTCCGGCACGGAACTGGCTACGGCCGACGGGGGTTGAGCAAGGCTCAACCCGGGATGAAAGCCCGCAGGTCGGCGTTGAACTGTTCCCGGCGGGTGACGGCCTGTCGCGGCGACAGATCAAGGATTTGGCCTTCTTCCCGGTGGCTGCGAGCAGCCCCGCACCATGACCGTTGCGCACTCATCGGAATACCCGTTGCACCAGCGTCACGCCGATACCAAGCACGCCCAGCGCGGCAATCACCACGAAATGATCGAGGTTTGCCAGCAGGGCTGCCTGCTGTGCGAGCAGTTGCGCGATCCTGGCGACCGCCATCGGCGTGGCATCGATCGGGCCCACCGTCCGGGCAAGCCCGTCGCGCAGTGCATGGAACGTCGCATCGTAGGCCGGATCGCCCGGGATGACGCGGTTGTTGAGCACGGCGTAGTGCACGGCGGTTCGCCATTGCTGCCCCAGCGTGGCCATGGCGATGCCCAGCGCGATGCCGGCCTGCGCCAGCATGTTCTTCAGTTGTTGCGCATTGGCGAAAACCGGCTCGTCCTGCTCCATCTCTCGGAACGTCTGCATCGCCGCCACCGGCAGCACCGTCAGCAGGAACACGCTGTACAGCGCCAGTGCCGGCAAGACGTCGTGCCAGAGATTGGCTCCGGCATTGAGGCGTGCAAGCAGCAGGCCGAACAGCGCCAGCGCGGCAAAACCGGTGACAAGGTATTTGCGCGGTGCGGGATGGTGCGGCAGCAGGCGGGTGACCACCCGGAACGTCACGACCGCCACCAGCAATCCCAGCGCCTCGATCCTGCCCACGGTCGCCCAGCCGAAGCCCATCGTGTGCTGGAGCATCGCCGGGATCATGTAGTTGTTGGCACCCAGCATCAGGTAGCCGAAGACGAACAATCCCAATCCGGCGAGGTAGCGCATGTGCAACATCGGCCGCACGCGCAGCAACGGCCGAGCGGTGCGGTGCTGCAGCCACATGTATGCCAGCAGCCCGCAGGTGCCCAACGCGGCAAGGCCCAGCAGCAGGCCGGTCCGGCTGAAGAAATCGTAGTTGTAGCGGCCCAGTGCATAAAGCAGCACGAAGCTGCCAGCCACCAGCAGGATCTGCTGTATCGGTCGTGGAGCGTGCTCGCCGTCTGGATCGATCGGGATCGGCGACAGCGTGAGGGCCGCCAGCACGAAGGTCAGCGCGCCCATGCCGGCAACCAGCCAGTAGATCGCGCTCCAGGTTTCCATCGACACGGCCTCGGCCGCGATCCACGGCCCGGCGGCGATGCTAAGCGCCAGACTGGTACCGAGTGCGCGTATGCCGGTGAAACGCCGGGGCCCGACCAGCTCGTGGTGGATGATCATGCGTGCCGAGGTGAACAGGGCGCCGCCACCAATCGCCATCACGATGCGCCCGAACAGGAACGAGCCGAACCCGGTGCTGGTCGCGCACAGGATCGAGCCCGACATCGAGATCGTGGTGGCGCAGAGAATGACCAGTCGTCCACCCAGTCGCTCCACCAGCCAGCGTTCGGTCGAGATCATCAGTATCGCCACGCTCGCGTACACCGAGGCGATCAGGCTGAAATCCTCCGGCGTCAGGCCCAGCTCGCCCGTCAGCGGGCCGGCGGCGAACGCGGTCATGCTCAGTTGCAGGAACTCGATCGCGGTCAGTGCCGCGATGGTGGCGTAGCGCATGCGGTCGGAGGCGCGGAGGGTCACGGCGGCGGGCTCAGAGATTGGCCTGGATGACCTTGGCGACCAGCGCATCGGCCGCGGCCAGTTGATTGGCGAACACGTCGGTCCGGTAGCCATGCTTCGCGCCACCGGCAACGACCAGTCGCTGCCCTTCCCGCTGGCGGGTATCCACGCTCACCCGCATCGACAGGCCCAGTTGCAGCGAGTGGTCCGCGACCTGTTGCGGATCAAGCTCGATGCGGACCGGCACGCGCTGGACCACCTTGATCCAGTTGCCGCTCGCGTTCTGCGCGGGCAGCAGCGAGAACGCGTTGCCGGTGCCGGCATCCTGCCCGGCCACGGTGCCGTGATAGACCACGTCGCGGCCGTAGACGTCCGCGGTCAGCGTCACCGGCTGGCCGATGCGGATATGGCGCAGTTGCGACTCCTTGAAGTTGGCCTCCACCCACAGCTCATCCAGCGGCACCACCGCCATCAGCGGCACGCCCGGCGTGATCTTCTGGCCCAGTTGCACATGGCGCCTGGTGACCGTGCCGGTAACCGGTGCCGGTACGGTCGTGCGGTAGGCGGCAACATACGCATCGCGCAGTTGCGCGGCGGCTGCCAGCACATCCGGCTGGGTGGCGATCGAGGTGTGCTCGATCGGCGCGCGACTTCCTGCCAGTTGCTCGCGTGCCGCATCCAGCGCGGCGGAAGCGACATGCACTGCCTGCACGGCATGACGCACTTCCTCGCCGGCGATGGCGCCGGCATCGACCAGCTCACGTCGATGCGAAAGGTCGGCCCTGGCGTGAGTCAGGGCCACCTCGCGCATGGACAGGTTGGCGCGGGCCTGCCCGGCCATGGCGTACTGCGCGCGTACCTGTCGCACCGTGCGTGCCAGCTGGGCCTCGGCACGCGCCAGTGCGAGCTGCGCATCGGTGTCGTCCAGCTGTACCAGCGAACTGCCGGCGCGCACGAAGTCGGTGTCATCCGCGCCGATGGCGGTTACCACGCCGCCGACCTGCGCGGTCACGCTGACCACGTTGCCCGCCACGTACGCGTCTTCGGTCGACTCACGGTACTGGCCGATCACGAGCCAGTAGACAACGATGCCGAGGGCGACGAGCAACAGCACCACCGCTCCGATGAGCGTCGTGCGCGACGGGAGTACTCCTGGACGGGCCGGCTCGTTGTCGGCAGTGGCCTTGGTGTCATGGGGATTCATGGTGTGCACTCCGCTGGATCTTTCCCTGATCGGGCGCAATGGGGATCTCACCGCCACCGAGCGCCCGGACGAGATTCAGGCACAGCTCGCGCTGTCGTGCCTCGGAGGCGATGACAAGCTGCTGCTGCCCCAGCACCTGGCCTTCAGCCGTCAGTACCTGCAGGTAGCTGGCCAGGCCGGCGCGGTAGCGCGCCGTGGCCAGCTCGCGGGCGTGCCGGGCCAGGCCCAGCGCCTGTTGTTGCTCCTGTTGTTGCTGATCGAGCCAGCGCATGGCGACCAGCTGGTCGACCACGTCATGCACGGCGGCCAGCACCGTGGCGTTGTAGCCCTCGACCGTGGCGTCGTAATCCGACTGGCGCAGCGCCAGATGGCCGCGCAGGAGGCCGCCATCGAAGATCGGCAGCGACAGCGCCGGCCCGACGCCGAGCACGCGACTGCCGGCCGAGAGAAAATCGTCGAAGCCGAGCCGCTGCACGCCGACGAAGGCGTTGAGGCTGATGTTCGGATAGAAGCGCGCCTTGGCGACCTTGATCTCCTGCCCGGCGGCTTCCACGCGCCAGCGTTGGGCAACCACGTCGGGGCGACGCCCGATCAGCGCGACCGGCAGCTGGCTGGGCAGCGCGACCGGCCCGAGCGGCGCCAGTCGCGGCCGCTGGATCGCCAGGCCGCCGTCAGGCCCTTCACCGCGCAGCGCGGCGATCTGGTTGCCCAGCAGGGCAATCGCCTCGTTGGCCGAGGCGATCTGTCCTCGCGCCGCCGGAAGCGCGGCTTCGGCCTGGGTGAGTTCCAGTTGCGAATCCAGCTGGGCCGCCACGCGCTTGCGCGTCAATTGCAGCGTCTGCTGGCGCTGCGCCAGCGTGGCTTGCGCCAGGTCGCGCCGGGCATAGGCCGCGTCGAGTCTCAGGTAGGTACGGACCAGCGAGGTGACCAGCATCAGGCGTGCCGCTTGCAGGTCGACCTCGGCAGCGTGGGTGCGATCCAGCGCGGCATCGACGGCGGCGCGGTTCTTGCCCCAGAAATCCAGCTCGTAAGTGACGCCCAGTGACGCGTCGTTGACCGTCTGCCAGGTGCCGGCGACAGGCGGCGCCACCGTGCCGTGTTCGCTGAAACGCTGGCGCGTGCTGTGGAAGCCGCCGTTGACCTGCGGATCGAGAGCAGCGCCGGCGATGCCGGCCATCGACTCGGCCGCCCTCACCCGTGCTTCGGCGATGCGCAGGTGCGGCTGGTCCCGCAGCGCCTGATCGATCAGCCGGTCCAACTGCGCATCGCCGTAATCGGTCCACCAGACCTGCTGCGGCCACGCCGCTTCCGACAGCGTCACGCCGGAAAGGCTGTGGCTGACGGCAAGCGCCTGCGGATCGTCGAGTCGCGCCCTGGTATGCAGGCCGGCCATGCTGGCGCAGCCGGCCAGCAACAGCGACACCGACAGCATCGCGGCAGAAGGGCCGGCTTTCGGAATCTGGCGTCTGGTGCGGACCGGGATGAGCATCGGGGTACCTGCATTCTGTGCTGTCGACAATCAGCCTGGGTGGACAAGTGGTGGTGGCATGCGTCCGGTGTCGGCGAGGAACGGCTCCTCCAACGCTGCCCCGCCGCTGGGCCGTTGCGCCGGCAGTGCCCACGGCGTGACGGTGTCGCTCCATTGCGTCTGCGGGCAGGCACCGGGCGCAAGCGGGATCAGTCGAGCATCTCGCGGCAGATGGTGGTGAGAAAATCGATGACCTCCGCAGCGCGGTTCCCGGCCACCAGTTGTTCCGCCGACTGGCCGTCGAGTGTCTTGATCGGCGTCGAGCGGTACCACTCCAGCACGGCCGTGGAATCGGGCTCGATCCGGGCCGCCAGCTGCAGTATTGCCAGCATGGCCGTGGTGGATCCCGGCTGTGCCTGGCGAGTCCCACTGGCGAACAGTATCGGGCTGGCGCTGGCTCGGGTGCGCTCCGGAAGCGGGAATGGACGCGACAAACCGGACGGTGATCGCATCGACGGTATGGATCTCATGCTGGCAACCTCCTTCGGATGAATGGGCTCCGCCTGAATCCCTCCTGTGGGGAACGCCGGCGGCATCGCGGCGGCACGAGGCATGGCGAGTGATGAAGCTGCCCCTGCCCTGCTGTGGCAAAAGAGCCGTGGCCCCGTGGAGGGACCACGGCAATCCGGATATCCACAGACGCAGAGGGAGATGCGTTGGGTATCCGGCCTCCGGTCGCCGATGCGATACCCGTATCCATGACACCAGCTCCGGCCAGGCAAGGCGATTGCACGAAGGTCTCGATCGATACCAAGGGATAGATCGGCTGGCTGGACACCGGCACGGGATGCTTTCCGCACGGGTGGCGCCGGTTTTCCACGGACTGGAAAAGCGCTCCGGACGTCCTGTCCGGGGCGCCGGTTTTGCGGGTTTCAGCGAACCGACTTGAATGCGGCGCGCATTTCCTCGGCGTACAGCTGCGGCTCTTCCCACTGGGCGAAGTGGCCGCCCTTGTCCACCACGTTGAAGTAGCTCAGCGTCGGGTAGGCACGCTCGGTCCAGCTGCGCGGCGCCTGGTAGATCTCGCCCGGGAACACGGTGACCGCCACCGGTACCTTGATCTCCGCCGTGCGCTGCTCCTTGGCGTTGAAGTTGTTGGTGTTGTTTTCCCAGTACAGACGCGCCGAGGAGATCGCGCTGTTGGTCAGCCAGTACAGCGAGATGTCGTTGAGCATCTCGTCGCGGGTCAGCGACTTCTCGGCATCGCCACCGCTGTAGGTCCACTGGTTGAACTTGTCGTAGATCCAGCCGGCCAGGCCGACCGGCGAGTCGGTCAGGCCGTAGCCGACAGTCTGCGGGCGGGTGGTCATCATCGCGCCGTAGGCGCCGTTCTTGCTGAAGAAGGTGCTCAGCTTGTTGTAGGCGGCGGTTTCCTCGGCGGACAGGCCGGCCGGTGCAGGCAGGCCGGCGGCCATTGCCTTGGCGGCATCTTCCGGCACGGTCGGCGGCATGTTGACGTGGATCGCCAGCAGGCCCTTCGGTGCCTGGCGACCCATCGCGTCGGCGACCACCGAACCCCAGTCACCGCCGACCGAAACATAGCGCTTGTAGCCGAGGCGCTTGACCAGCACATCCCAGGCCGTGCCGATGTGATCCGGTGTCCAGCCGGTGCCGGTCGGGCGCTCGGAGAAGCCGTAGCCCGGCATCGAGGGGATGATCACGTCGAAAGCATCCTCGGCCTTGCCGCCGAACGCGGTCGGGTTGGTCAGCGGGCCGATCAGCTTCGTCATTTCCAGGATCGAGCCGGGCCAGCCGTGGGTGATCAGCAGCGGCAGTGCGTTGGGGTGGCGCGATTTGACATGGATGAAATGGATGTCCAGACCGTCGATGTTGGTCTCGAACATCGGCAGTGCGTTGAGTTCGGCCTCGACCTTGCGCCAGTCATAGTCGCTGCCCCAGTACTCGACGAGGCTCTTGACCTTGGCCAGTTGCACACCCTGGGATTCGTCGTTGACGGTTTCCCTGTCAGGCCAGCGGGTGGCCTGCACGCGCCGGCGCAGATCGTCGAGATCGGCTTGCGGCACATGGACCTTGAACGGCCGGATCGATTCGGACTGCGATTGTGCGGGAGTGGCGGCAAAAGCCAGGCTGCTGCCGGTGAGCGCGAAAAGGGCCAGGGCCAGCGCGCTGGCGGCCAGGCGCAAGCGGGGTTGGCGGGAAGCACGTGCGTTCATGGGGGTTCTCCTTGGATGCGGGGTGTACGGGGCCATCCGTCACCCGGGAAGCGACGAAGGCATCGTTGGTCGTTGATGGAAGCCGGCCGTGATGCCGGCGGTTTCAGCGGGTATTGCCTACTTCGCCTTGGCGGCCTGTTCGATCAGCGCCGTGACTTCGGCCGGATGGGAAACCATCACGACATGCGAGGCGTCCTTGATGACGACGGTCTTGCGGGAATGCGCACGCTGGGCCATGAAGGCCTGCGCGGCCGGAGGGATGTTGAGATCGGCGCTGCCGTAGATGAACCATGACGGGATCGTCTTCCAGGCGGCCGAGGTGCTGGCTTCGTGCAGCGCGGCGTCGGTGATCGGGCGCTGGCCGGCGGCCATCAGCGCAGCCTGGGATGCCGGCACGTCGGCGGCGAACTGGGCGTGGAACTTGTCCTGCTGGATGTACAGATCTTTGCCGCCATCGGCCAGCGCCACCGGCGGTGCCAGGGTCGGGGCCAGGCTGCCGCCGGGATAGCGACCGGACAGCTCACCGGCGTTCTCCCCCACTTCGGGAGCGAAGGCGGCCACGTAGACCAGGGCTTTCACGTTGTCGGTGCCGGTGGCTGCCTCGCTGATCACCGAGCCGCCGTAGGAGTGGCCGACCAGTACCACCGGGCCGTGCACGCTTTCGACCACGCTGTGCACGTTGGCGGCATCGCCGGCGACGCTGCGCAGCTCGTTGGGGGCGGCGATCACCGGATAGCCGTCGGCCTGCAACCGCTGGATCACGCCGTTCCAGCTGGACGAATCGGCAAAGGCGCCGTGTACCAGCACCACGGTGGGTTTTGCGGTGGCAGACGCCTGGGCCGAGGCCAGCCACGGCATGGCCAGTGCGAAGGCACCGAGGGCCAGCCGGCCGAGGATGCGTTGGAGTTTCATGATTCGGTCTCCTTCATTGCGGGTGGAAGCACCGGGCGGGTGGCCCCGCCGGGAGCGGACATCAGGCGAGCTTGATCTCGACGTCGATGTTGCCGCGGGTGGCGCGGGAGTACGGGCAGGTCTGGTGGGCGCGGTCGACCAGCTGCTGCGCCTGCTCGCGGTCCAGACCGGGCAGCGACACGGTCAACACCGCGGCCAGCGCATAGGCGCTGTCGTTGTCGACCTTGCCCAGCGAGATGCTGGCATCGACGGCGACGTCCTGCGGCACGCGGATCTTCAGCGCCTGGCCGGCCAGTTGCATGGCGCCGATGAAGCAGGCCGACCAGCCCACCGCGAACAACTGTTCCGGGTTGGTGCCGGGCTTGCCCGAGCCGGGCGTGCTGAGCTTGACGTCGAGCGCGCCGTCACTGGTTTTGCCGGCGCCGTCACGGCCACCGATGGTGTGGCTGTGGGCGGTGTACAGGACTTTTTCGAGTGGCGTGGACATGGGTGTTTCCTCCTGGGTGGGTTGTTCGTTTCGGATTGGATATGCCGGGTTTCGATCACCACGCAGCGCACCGGGGCCGCTGCGTGGTGTGCATGTTCGGGAGGCGATGTCCCGGGGATGTGTCTGGGAACCGGCACGGTTGCAAGCTGCTGTATGCGGCCGGCTGGCAGATACATTCCGATACAAACCCCCTTCCCCGCCCTGCCCGGGGCCGGTATCAGGCGGCATGCCCGGTAGCGGCGATCAGCCGCTCGCCCAGATCGGCATCGACCTGGCTCCAGTACCAGATGAAGCGGTTCCTGATCCGGTCGACGGTGAGCGAGCGGTACTGGCCGATCAGGGTGTTGAGGAAGCGCGCCTTGGCCTCATCGTTGAATACCTTGCGGTAAAGCGTGCCGGCCTGGCTGAAGTCGTCGTCATCCGCGCGCAAGGTCTGTGCTGCGCGGATCAGCGAGCCATCGGTCTCCCAGCCACCCTCGCCTGCCCGCGCCGGATCGGCGGTTGGCCCGTCGAATGAATTGGGTGCGTAGGTGGGCACGCTGGCGTCGTTGCAGGCGTAGCGCATCGCGCCTTCGTGCTGGTGGTTGGCCACGGCGATGCCCCGTGGCTGGTTCACCGGCAACTGGTTGTAGTTGGCGCCGATGCGGGCACGCTGCGCGTCGGGGTAGGCGAACACGCGGGCCATCAGCATCTTGTCCGGGCTGATGTCGATGCCGGGGACCAGATTGGATGGCGAGAACGCGGCCTGTTCGATCTGCGCGAAGTGGTTCTGCGGATTTTCGTTGAGGGTGAAGTGGCCGACCTTGATCAGCGGGAAGTCGGCGTGCGGCCATACCTTGGTGATGTCGAACGGATTGAAACGGTAGGTCTTCGCTTCCTCGTAACCCATGATCTGCACGTACACGTCCCATACCGGGAATTCGCCGCGCGAGATCGCCCGGTACAGGTCGCGGCGGTGGTAATCGGCGTCGGATCCGGCCAGTGCCTGTGCCTCGGCCGGATCCATGTGCTGCACGCCCTGGTGTGACTTGAAGTGGTACTGCACCCAGCAGCGCTCGCCGGCGGCGTTGATCCACTGGTAGGTATGCGAGCCGTAGCCGTTCATGTGGCGCCAGGAGCGCGGCAGGCCGCGGTCGCCCATCACGTAGGTGACCTGATGGGCGGTTTCCGGCGACAGCGTCCAGAAATCCCACTGCATGTCCGGATCGCGCAGGGCGGAGCCAGCCAGGCGCTTCTGCGAGTGAATGAAATCAGGGAACTTGATGCCGTCGCGGATGAAGAACACCGGCGTGTTGTTGCCGACGATGTCGTAGTTGCCTTCGCTGGTGTAGAAGCGCAGCGCGAAGCCGCGCACGTCGCGCCAGGTATCCGGCGAGCCCTGTTCGCCGGCCACGGTGGAGAAGCGCAGCAGCATGCGGCAGCGTGCGCCCGGCTGGAACAGCGCGGCGCGGGTATGTGCCGAGACATCTTCGGTCGCCACGAATTCGCCGAATGCACCACCGCCCTTGGCATGCGGATTGCGTTCAGGCACCCGCTCACGGTTGAACGCGGCCAGCTTCTCGACCAGGTAATGGTCGTGCAGCGCGGTGATGCCATCGGGGCCGGTGGTGAGCGAATGTGCGTCGCTGGCGACCGGTGCGCCGTTTTGCATGGTGGTCGTTCGATCATTCATGGAAGGATTCTCCGAAAGCCTTGCCGGACGCTGGCCCAGCGTCCGGCAAGACGCCACGTTGCGTGGCTTGCCGACGCGGTTGGCCTGTTCGGGCACGGGCCAACCGCGCAAATCGATCACGGGCGTGACGCATTCGCGCCAGGCCTTCCATGACCGGACTTTGAGGTGGAAGGAACCGTGACCGCTCAGCCCTGGATGAAGGCGAGCAGATCGGCGTTGAACTGATCCTGGTGCGTCGCGGCCAGGCCATGCGATGCACCGGCATAGACCTTGAGCGTGGACTGCTTCACCAACTGCGCGGCAAGCCGGGCCGAATCGTCGATCGGCACGATCTGGTCGTCGTCGCCGTGGACGATCAGGGTGGGCACGTCGAACTTGCGCAGGTCGTCGCTGAAATCGGTTTCCGAGAACTGCTTGATGCAGTCGAACTGGCCCTTGATGCCACCTTGCATGCCCTGCAGCCAGAAGCTGTCGCGCAGGCCCTGCGAGACGTTCGCGCCGGGGCGGTTGGCGCTGTAGAACGGAATCGTCAGATCCTTGTAGAACTGCGAGCGGTCGGCCGCGACGCCGGCACGGATGCCGTCGAACACCTCCATCGGCAGGCCGCCCGGATTGCTGGCGGTCTTCAGCATCTGCGGCGGCACCGCGCCCAGCAGCACGGCCTTGGCGACACGCGCGGTGCCGTGGCGTCCGATGTAGCGGGCCACTTCGCCGCCACCGGTGGAATGGCCGACCATCACGATGTCGCGCAGGTCCAGGTGCTCGATCAGCGCGGCAAGGTCGTCGGCATAGGTGTCCATGTCGTTGCCGTCGAACGGCTGGCTGGAGCGGCCGTGACCGCGACGGTCATGCGCGATGACGCGGAAGCCGCGCGTGGCCAGGAACAGCATCTGGCCGTCCCAGGCATCGGAGCTCAGCGGCCAGCCATGCGAGAAGACGACCGGACGGCCGGTACCCCAGTCTTTGTAGAAAATGCGGGTGCCGTCAGACGTGGTGATGGTGCTCATGTGGATTTCCCTCTGGATGAGAGGCACCGCGTCGGCTGCCCCGATGGCGCAGATCAGACCAAAGGGGCTCCGGTGCAGCCATTGCACCAAGGTGTCGTTCGATACCAAAGCATCATGCGGCGATGGCGTGCGACACCATCGTGCAATGGCTCCAGCGGTGTGACTGGCCCTCCACTGGCAGCCGGCCATGCGCACCCGTACCACCGGTATCCGTCGCGGATTTTGTAAGCGAATGTAGCTTTCGCCGTGATCGCCGCTGCTTGCTTACAAGAAGCGGTGCATCACGAAACAGCGGCGATACGTCCGGGCGCTGCAATGGCCTCCACTCTCACGGAGACCATCCATGTTCCCGATCTTCCTGCTCCCCACCGCTCCGTTCATGAGCTGGCCCGACGTGGCCTGGCTGGCCGCCCTCGCCGCCGAGTCGGAGCCGGCGCCATGATCGCCCTGGCGCTTGCCCTGCTGGCCGGCATGGCCACCATCGTCTCGCCGTGCATCCTGCCGATGCTGCCGATCGTGCTGGCTACCACCGCCGGACGCAGCAAGGCCGAGCCGTTGCTGATCATCGCCGGCTTCGTGGCCACTTTCGGTGCCGGCGGCATCCTGATCGGTGCGTTGTCCGCTTCTTCCGGCGAACTGCAGCAGGCGATCCGCGACGGCTCGATCGTGGTGCTGCTGCTGGCCGGTCTGGTCTGCCTGTGGCCGGCTCCGTTCGACTGGCTGGTGCAGCGCGTGCAACAGGCCTTCGCCCACTGGCGCGGCACGCGCAGCTACAGGCCGCCGATGGCCGGCAAGCTCGGCGCGCTGCTGGTCGGCGTGTCGCTGGGCCTGGCCTGGACACCCTGTGCCGGCCCGGTGCTGGCCTCGGTACTGGCGCTGGCCGCTTCCTCGCAGGCTCCCGGCCAGGCCACTGCCTTGCTTGGCGTGTACGCGGTCGGTGCCGGCATTCCGATGCTGGCGATTGCCTACGGCGGCAACTGGGTGTCCTCCCGGCTGGGCTTCTTCCAGCGTCGTGGCGACCTGTTCCGCAAGGTCTTCGGTGCCATCGCCATCCTCGTCGCCGTGCTCCAGCTGCTGCAGTACGACGTCGTGTTCACCGCCTGGGCCACCCAGTGGCTCCCCTCCTTCTCCACGGGACTCTGAATCATGATCAAGAAAATCCTCGCCATCCTCGCCCTCTGTCTTGCCGCCACCGCCTGCACCGCCGGCACCCAGGCCAACAGCACGCCACCGCTGGCACCACAGTTCACCGGCATCAACCACTGGATCAACAGCGAGCCGCTGGACATCGGCAAGCTGCGCGGCAAAGTGGTGCTGGTGGAGTTCTGGACCTACTCCTGCATCAACTGCATCCACACCATGCCGTACGTGAAGCAGTGGCATCAGGACTACAAGGACAAGGGCCTGGTCGTGGTCGGCGTGCACACGCCGGAGTACGGCTACGAAAGGATCCAGCGCAACGTGGAGAACGCGGTCAAGCGTTTCGACATCAAGTACCCGGTGGCCCAGGACAACGGTTACCGCACCTGGAACGCGTACGGCAACCGCTACTGGCCCGCGCTGTATCTGATCGACAAGCAGGGCCACGTGGTCTACCAGCACTTCGGTGAAGGCAACTACCGGCAGACCGAGGCGAAGATCCAGCAGTTGCTTGCCCAGCAGTAAGCTTGTGCCCTTCTGTCGGGGCAAGGGTCCGGTCGGAGCAGTCCACGCGATGTTCCGCCCGGACCACCACCACGCTCATCCCCTCTTCTTCCGCTTGCGAGGGAAGAGGCTCCGGAACCAACAGGAATGCCCATGGACCATGTAGATCACATCCTCGTCGTCGATGACGACCGTGAGATCCGCCAGATGGTCGCCGACTACCTGCAGAAAAGCGGCCTGCGTGTCACCACCGTCGCCGATGGCCGGGAGATGCGCGCTGCGCTGGAAACCAGCGCCTTCGACCTGATCGTGCTCGACGTGATGATGCCCGGCGAGGACGGCCTGGTGCTGTGCCGCAACCTGCGCGCCAGCAAGTACCGGGCGATTCCGGTGCTGATGCTGACCGCCCGCGACGACGCCACCGACCGCATCATCGGCCTGGAAATGGGCGCCGACGACTACGTGGTCAAGCCGTTTTCCGCGCGCGAGCTGCTGGCGCGGATCAACGCGGTGATCCGGCGCACGCGGATGCTGCCGCCCAACCTGCAGGTCAGCGAGGCCAGCCGGATGCTGGCCTTCGGCGACTGGCGGCTGGACACCACCGCCCGCCATCTGCTCGATGCACAGGACACCGCGGTACCGCTCAGCGGCGCCGAATTCCGCCTGCTGCGGGTATTCCTCGACCATCCGCAGCGTGTGCTCAGCCGCGACCAGTTGCTCAACCTGACCCAGGGCCGTGATGCCGAGCTGTTCGACCGCTCGATCGACCTGCTGGTCAGCCGGCTGCGCCAGCGCCTGCGTGACGACCCGCGCGAGCCGGCGTACATCAAGACCGTGCGCAGCGAGGGCTACGTGTTCTGTTTGCCGGTCACCCTGCTCGGTGAGGACGCATGAGCGCGGGCTGGCGCCTGTTGCCGCGCACGATCGCCTCGCGGCTGTACCTGATCCTGTTCGCCGGCCTGCTGCTGGCCTACGCGCTGTCCGCCGGCCTGCTGTTCTACGAGCGCTACAGCACCGCCACCACGGTGATGCTGGACAGCCTGGAACAGGACGTGGCCACCTCGGTGGCCCTGCTCGACAGCCTGCCCGCCGACGCACGGGCACGCTGGCTGCCGCAACTGGACCGACGCACCTACCACTACATCCTCGGGCCCGGCGAGACCGATGGCGAACTGATCGGCCAGCGTGCACACGAGGTGACCCGGCTGATCGCCGAAGCCACCCATGCGAAACAGCCGCTGCGCGCCAACACCGTCTCGACCTCGCCCGAGCGCTACCAGGTGCATCTGCAACTGAGCGACGGCGAGCCGCTGACGGTCGAGGTGATGCCGGCACCGATGCCGGTGGCGCAATGGCTGCCGGTGGTGCTGGTGGTGCAGATCGTGCTGTTGCTGCTGTGTACCTGGGCGGCGGTGCACCAGGTCACCCGGCCATTGGCGCGACTGGCCAGTGCGGCCGAGTCACTGAACCCCGGCGCCGGTGGCCAGCACCTGCAGGAAGGCGGGCCGACGGAAGTGGCCAAGGCGGTCGCCGCCTTCAACGCCATGCAGGACCGCATTGCCGGGCACCTGAAAGAGCGCCTGCAGATTCTTGCCGCGATCTCGCACGACCTGCAGACGCCGATCACCCGCATGCGCCTGCGCACCGAGGCGATGGACGATTCGCCCGAGCGCGACAAACTGATCGACGACCTTGCCGTGATGGAACATCTGGTGCGCGACGGCGTGGCCTACGCACGCAGTGCCCACGGCGGCGCCGAACCGGCAATGCGGGTTGATCTGGATGCCTTCCTCGACAGTCTGGTCTGCGACTACCAGGACGTCGGCAAGCCGGTCAGCCTGCGCGGTCAGGCCGGCCTGCCGGTGGTTATCCGGCCGCACGCATTGCGCCGGGTGGTCGGCAATCTGCTCGACAACGCGATCAAGTACGCCGGCAGCGCCGAGCTGGAGGTGGCAGCGGAGAACGATGGGGCGATCTCGATCAGCGTGCTTGACCGTGGCCCCGGCATTCCCGAGGCCGAGTTGGCCAATGCGCTGCAACCGTTCTACCGGCTGGAAGCTTCGCGCAACCGCGATACCGGTGGCACCGGCCTTGGCCTGGCAATCGCCCAGCAGTTGGCGCAGGCGCTGGGCGGGCAACTGAGCCTGCATGCGCGCCCCGGGGGTGGCCTGCACGCCCGATTGCGGCTGTTTCCGGTGAGAATTGGTGAGTGACTCGGTAGGCGATCGATACCAAAGTATGATGGGCGGTGACCGACGCATGCCCCATGCTTGAACCACGGCGATGGCCGAGCGAGGCCCGGTATGACGAGTGAATCCAGCAGCGTGATCGACATGCTGCCCGGGCAAGTGTGGACTGCGCTCCCGGATGGTCGTGTCGACTACGTGAATCGTGCCTGGTGCGAATACACGGGCATGGAGGCCGATCAGGCCCTTGACGGGGGCTGGCGGTCAAGCATCCACCCCGACGATCTGGCTTCGCTGCTGCAGTGGCGGCAGGCGACATTCGACGCGGCGATACCCGGCGAAACCCGTGCGCGGTTGCGCCGCTTCGATGGCAAATACCTTGCTTTCGTGCTGCGCGTGCATCCGCTGACCGGCGCCGACGGTGAAGTCGTCCGCTGGTGCGGCCTGAACGTGAGGGCCGCCGACGCCGGCTCTGCGGATTCGATCAAACGCCTGCGTGAGGCCGAACTGCACCGGATCGCTGACAGCATGCCCTGTCCGGTAGTGATGATGACGCCGTCGGGCGAGTTCGAGTACACCAATCGATACCGGGCGGAATACTCCGGACTGAGCAATTCGGCCGACCTGGCATGGCGCAGCGGTGGCAAGGTCCATCCGGATGACCTGGCCGAGGTGATCGCCGCTTTTGACCATGCGGTTTCCACCGGGGAGCCGTTCGACCACGAATTCCGGCCGCAGCGGATCGATGGCACGGCGCGCTGGATGCGCGTGCGCGGCATGCCGATGCGCGACGAGGAAGGCCACATCATCCGCTGGCTTTTCATCGACGAGGACATCCACGATCGCCGGTTGTCCCTGATCCTGTTCGAAGGCGAGGCACGGTTGCTGGAGATGGTGGTGCACCGGACGCCGCCGCAGGAGATCCTCGGCGCGTTCTGCCGTCTGGTCGAAGAGGTGATTGACGGTTGCCATTGCAGCATCATGCTGAATGACGCCTCCGGCACCCGTATGGAGTACGTGGTAGGCCCCGGCCTGCCGCCCGGTTTCATCAAGGCCATCTCCGGCGCCAATCCGAGCCGGGATACCGGCCCCTGCCCCCGTGCGACCGTTTTCGGTGAACAGGTCGTGTCGGCGGACTTTGCGGAGGAATCGCGCTGGCAGGCCAACCGGTGGCCGGCGATGGCAATGTCGCATGGCCTGCGTTCATGCTGGTCGACGCCGATCACCAGCGCATCCGGCAAGATACTCGGCGTTTTCGCGAGCTACCGCGAGGAGCCCCATTCACCCACTCCGGACGAGCTGGCCCTGACCGCTCAACTGGCACGTATCGCCGCCAACGCCACCGAGCGCCTGCGTGCCCAGGCCTCGCTGGCCCGGCTGCTGGAAAGACTGCGTGCCTCGGAAGAATGGTTGAAGAGCATCATCGACACGATGCCCAGCTCGGTCTGGACCGCACGGCCGGATGGCCGGATCGATTACACCAGCCAGTTCTGGTACGACTACACCGGCCTGACACCGCAGCAGACACTCGAATTCGGCTGGCTGTCGGTGATTCACCCCGACGACGTGGAGGGCATACGCCGGCACTGGCGGATGCACATGGCCCCGGACGGTGACGACAACGCCTGCGAGGCTCGCATGCGCCGGCACGACGGCGCCTATCGCTGGTTTCTGATCCGTGCCGCGGCGCGGCGTGATCCGGCCACTGGGCAAGTCGTGTGCTGGTATGGCGCAGCCATGGACATCGAGGAGCGCAAGCGAACGGAATTGCTGCACGCCGGCGAGAAACATCTGCTGGAGAAAGTCACCGGCAATCAGCCGATCGAGGACCTCCTGCCCGCATTCTGCCTGCTGGTGGAAAGCCTGCTGAGCGGAAGCCGGTGCCGCGTGATGCTGCTGGATGACAGCGGTCGATGCATTGGCCACATTGCCGGCCCGAACATGCCAATCAGCTTCAAGCCACCCTGGATCGGTGCCGTGCTTGGCATCGAAACCGGCCCGTGCGCAATGGCAGCCTGCCTGGCCGAACGGATCGTGTCGGCGGATCTGTCCACCGAACAACGCTGGCGGGCCCATGACTGGCTGGATGCCGCACTGGCACTGGGGCTGCACGCCTGCTGGTCCACGCCGTTCATGTCGCCCAACGGCAAAGTGCTGGGCGTCTTCACGGTCTACCACGACCACCCCTGCACTCCCTCGGAGGATGACCTGTCGCTGATCGACCGGCTGGCTCACATCGCCAGCACCGCGATCGGACACCTGCAGTCACGCCAGTCGCTCGCACGAGCTCTGGAGGAGGTGCGCGCCTCCGAGACGCGCGTCAGCAGCATCATCAATGCCGTGCACGGCTCCATCTGGATCGCCGACACGGACGGCGGCCTGCTGTTTCTCAACCAGTACTGGTACGACTACAGCGGTCTGACCGAAGAGGAGTCGCTGGGCCATGCCTGGGTCTCGGCATTGCACCCGGACGACGTCGACCGGCTGATACCGTACTGGCACAACATGCTGGCCACCGGGCAGGCGGGCGAATACGAGGCGCGCATGCGGCGTTTCGACGGTGCCTATCGCTGGCTGCTGCTGCGTGCCGTGCCGCAATGCGACGACAGCGGCAAGGTGGTGCGCTGGTACGGCGCCAGCGTCGACATCGATGAACGCAAGCGCGCCGAGATCCTGCTGGAGGGCGAAAAGCAACTGCTTGGCATGATGGCCGACCGGAAGCCGTTGCCACTGATCCTGGGCGAAGTGTGCCGGCTGGCGGAAGCCACGCGGGAAGGCGTCCTGTGCGGCATCGTGCTGGTGGCTCACTGGCGCGATGGCAAGGCCAGACACGGCGATGCCGGCGTGCCGGGCCTGCAACTGGGTGCCACCGGTGGCGTGCCGGAGGACCTGCTGAGTCCGGGCGATGCCCAGCCGTTGGACATCGGTGCCGATCCGATGGCCATGGCGGCATTGCGCAACGAGCCGGTGGCATCACCCGACCTGTCGCGGGAGCCACGCTGGCCGGCGTGGCGCGCCCGTGCCCGGGAGCACGGCATCCAGGCCAACTGGTCGATGCCGATCGTGTCCACCGACGGCAGCGTGGTCGCCGTGTTTTCGGTGATGTACCGGCAGGCTGGCGCATCCGAGTCACTGCCGCAGGACTTCCTGCCGCGATTCATGCATCTGGCCAACGCCGCCATCTCGAGGGCTCGCAGCGACGCCGCACTGCGACAGAGCGAGGCGTTTTCCGCCCGGGCGCAACAGCTCAGCCACACCGGCACGTTCTCGTGGAAACCGGCGACCGACGAGATGAGCTGGTCCGACGAGGTGTATCGGATCATCGAGATCGATCCGTCGTTGCGCCCGTCGTTCGACCTGGTCTACACCCGTGTGCACCCGGAGGATCTTCCCTCGCACGTCGAAATGATGCGGCGCCAGCGCCAGTTGGGCAGCGACTTCGAGTACGAGCACCGCATGCTGTTTCCCGACGGCCGCACGAAGTGGGTGCGGCTGGCGGCGCATGCCTCGCGTGACGAGGACGGCGAGGTGGAATACATCGTCGCGCTGCAGGACGTGACCCAGCGTCATCTTTCGGAGAAGGCACTGGGTACGGTGCGCTCCGAACTGGCCCATGTGTCACGGGTCGCCAGCATGGGCGCACTGACTGCCTCCATCGCGCACGAGGTGAACCAGCCGCTGGCCGGCATCATCACCAATGCCAGCACCTGCCTGCGCATGCTTGCCGCCACGCCACCGAACGTGGATGGTGCCGCCGAGACCGCCCGGCGCACGATCCGTGATGGCCACCGCGCCTCCGAGGTGATCCAGCGGCTGCGCTCGATGTTCGCCAAGAAACCTGCGGCCAACGAACCGCTGGATCTCGGCGATGCCGCACGCGAGGTGATCGCGATGCTGCAGGTGGAGTTGCAGCGCGGCGGTGTCACGGTGCATCCGGAGTTCGCCGACTACCTGCCGGCAGTGATGGGTGACCGCGTGCAACTGCAGCAGGTGATCCTGAATCTGGTGATGAATGCCGCCGATGCGATGAGTGGCATCACCGGGCGGGCGCGGCATCTGGTACTGCGCACGAGCAGCGAGGATGACGGCAGTGTGCGGCTGGACGTGCGCGACGAAGGTGTGGGTTTCGCCGGGCAGGATGCGGGTGCGCTTTTCAACGCTTTTTACACCACCAAGAACCATGGCATGGGTATAGGACTCTCCGTCAGCAAGGCAATCATCGAGAACCACCAGGGTCGATTGTGGGCCAGAGCCAACGATGGCCCCGGTGCCACGTTCTCGTTTTCCATCCCCGGCAGTGTGCCGGTCACCGACAGCAAGGAGGCATCATGACGGGCGCTCCACCGAGGGTAGTGGTCGTGGACGACGACGAATCCGTGCGCGAGTCGTTGCCTGACCTGCTGCGCGAATTCGGTTTCCGTGCGGAAGCCTTTGCCAGCGCCGAAGCCTTCCTGGCGTCCGGTCATTTGGATGATGCGGACTGCCTGATCCTGGACATCGCCATGCCTGGCATGTCCGGCCCCGAACTTCAGCTGGAACTGAAGCGACGTGGCATCTCCATCCCGATCATTTTCATCACGGCCCATGGTGCCGACGTGTCCCGTCCCCGGCTGATCGAGTCGGGAGCGGTGGACTGCCTGTCCAAGCCGTTCACCGAGACCGCCTTGCTGAAAGCGCTCAGCGCGGCGATGCCGCTTTGATGCTCCTCCCCCTGTGTCCGGAGGTTTCGATATGACTGCCGTACCCTGCCCGCCTCTCCGCTCCGCATCATCACCCGGGCATTCCAGGCCGATCGTATTCGTGGTCGACGACGACGTCTCGGTACGCGAAGGCCTGGAACTGATGATCCGTGAAGCCGGCTGGCAACCGCAGCTGTTCGGTTCCGCGCAGGAATTTCTCGAGCATCCGCGCCCCGAACTTCCCTGTTGTCTGGTGCTGGACGTCAACCTGCCCGGGCTCAATGGTCTGGAGTTGCAGGAGCAGCTCGCCGACGAGAGCCACGGGATGCCGATCATCTTCATCACCGGCTATGGCGACGTGCCGAAAACCGTGCGCGCGATGAAGGCCGGCGCAGTCGAGTTCCTGACCAAACCGTTCGACTACGACGTGCTGCTCCGGGCCATCGGCGACGCGCTGGAACGCAGCCGCCATGCTCTGGAACAGGAACAGGAACTGAAATCCCTGCGCGCGGCACACGAGTCGCTGACGCCGCGCGAACGCGAGATCCTCCTGCTGGTTGTCGCCGGGCGTCTCAACAAGTTGATCGCCGATGATCTGGGTATCAGCGAGATCACGGTCAAAGCCCATCGCGGCAAGGTGATGCGCAAGATGCACGCCCGCTCATTGCCTGACCTGGTGAAAATGGCCGCCCGCCTGCACCTGCTTGCCGACAGCGGGCAGCAGGGATAAGGCACGCTCCACCGGTTGCCGGCACCGCCCGCGGAGTGGCGGTTGGCGGAAGAGCCGCGGGCATTGCCCGCCCTACGTATTGCGGCCGAGATGCGCGGCAAACGCATCGTGATCGTTCCGACTTCGTAGGGCGGGCACCGCCCGCGCCGCGGAATGGCAGATTGCGGAAGAGCCGCGGGCATTGCCCGCCCTGCGTATCGCGGTCGAGGTGCGCGGCTTTGTGCCGTGATCGTTCCGACTTCGTAGGGCGGGCACCGCCCGCGCCGCGGAGTGGCGGTTGGCGGAAGATCCGCGGGCAGTGCCCGCCCTACGCTGCGCGGAAATCATTCTTGCTTGAGTATCAGCAAGGCGATTGTCTGGTTCAGCGCCAGAGCTTGTCGGCGGCCAGTTCAAGGATCTCGTCGCTGCGACCGTTCATCACCGCGCGCAGCATGTACAGCGAGAAGCCGCGGGCCATCGCGGCAAAGTCGGGGTTCTCCAGGTCGGTACCGATGCCGAGGATACCGCTGGATTTCTGCTCCAGCTCGACGAAGCCCAGCGCGCCGTTGTTGAGCACGATCACCTTCACCGGCAGGTCCAGTTGCGCCAGGCTCAGGAAGTCGCCCATCAGCATGCTGAAACCGCCATCGCCGGACAGCGAGATCACCTGACGCCGGCGGTTGGCAGCCTGCGCACCGACCGCCTGAGCCATCGCGTTGCCCATCGAGCCGTGCACGAACGAACCGAGCAGCCGGCGCTGGCCGTTCATCGTCAGGTGGCGTGTGGCCCAGACCGTGGGCAGGCCGACGTCGCAACTGAACACCGCGTCCCCGGCGGCCAGCCGGCTCAGTGCGGCAACGATCTGCTGCGGATGGATGTGCCGGTCGTTCGTGCCGATCGCCCCCTGCTCTTCCAGCGAATGGCAGGTGCGCGCGTAATGTTCCCGTGCGCGCTGCAGGTGGCTGCCATCGCTGTTGCCGGACAGCAATGGCAGCAAGGCGTCCACGCTGGCGCCGACATCGCCGACCAGCCCGAGCTCGAGATGGGCACGACGCCCCAGGCTCTCCACCCGGATGTCGATCTGGGCGATGCACACCCGGTGGCCATCCGGGTAGAACTGGCGATAGGGAAAGCCGGTGCCAAGCATCAGCAGCACGTCGCAGTCGAGCATCGCGTAATAGCCGGAAGACACGCCGATCAGGCCGGTCATGCCGACGCTGCAAGGGTTGTCCCAGGCTACGTATTCCTTGCCGCGCAGCGCGTGCACCAGCCGTAGATGCGCTTGACGCCGGCGGCGATCAGGATGCCGATGAACTGTTCGGCGACAGTTCTGGCCATGGTGCTGGTGTTCCTTGAACGTGGTGATGAAGCGGATCAGTCGGGTACCGGCACGGCTTCGGCAAGGTCGCCTCCCCGACGGGCGCGATCATTTGCCAAGGACTGGATAGCCTTCCGTGTAGATCAGGTCGGTGGCCCTGGCAGGTTCATGGCAGCCCAGGCATTCAGCACGATCCTTGGTGGTGGTTGTTTGCGGTTTGTCCGCGTCGAACCAGGCCCAGCCCCAACCATCGCCCCACAGCGGCGATTGCGGGTGCGAGTTCCCGCTGTCCTTGACCATCACGAACCAGCCCTGCAGGGCCTTCGCATGGCTGACTGTACCGGTGGTCATCGGCTGGGTGGCGGCCTCGAACACCTCTTTCACCAGTACTGCGCCGTCGGGGAAATGGCCCAGTTTGCGCCAGGCCTCCACGGCACCCGGCGAGGCATACACGACATGCATCTGCGCAGCGCCCCCGCCCTGCTCCGCCGCCACCGACCAGGCGCCCAGGTACTGGTAGTCCTGCCGGTAGTCGGACGGCACATGCAGGTTGCCTTGTGCGTCGCTGGCCGGTGTCGAGACTGGCGAAGCTTCGGCCAGCGCCACGCCCGTGACCAGCAGTGACAGGGCGCATGCCAGCATGATGAGCAAGCGGCAGCGGAGAGTGCCGGGACGTCCGGACGACGAACGGTCTGCGATGGTCATGGCAATGCCCTCTGTTATCACCGGATGTGATGGACACTCCGATGAAAACAGAGGGAAATCGGCTGATCGATTGCACCAAGGTATCGACCGATACCAATGGACCATGGCGGTTCTGACCGATGCCCGCCTGATGGATTCATGCGGAACAGGCAATGCACGCCCATTCACCAGAAATAGCTGGATTGCCGGGCGTCTACGCCAGCGTTTGCCACAACTGCTCGAGCTCGCGCATGTCCAGAGTGTCGAAGCCCTCGGTGGCGCGTTCGCGGTGCGGTTGCAGCAGCGCCCGGGCTTCGATGGTCTGTCCCTGCTCCTGCCGCAACCGGGCCAGGTCCATCGAACTGCGCAGGTGCCAGGCCTGCGCCCCCTGCTGTTCGGCCAAAGCCAGCGATTCGTGCAGAAGCGCCTCGGCAGCCGCCGCGTCGCCCAGTGATTTCAGGATGCTGGCCTTCAGCCGCAGCAGTTCCGGCAGCGAGATCCCGTCGCCGCTCTTGCGGCACTGCGCGATGGTGCCTTCGACCAGTGCCAGTGCACGCTCGTACTCGCCATCCAGCATCAGGCCTTCGGTGCGGGCGATCTCGAACGAGACGGTCACCAGTTCGTAGCGCATCGCCTGCAGCCTGGCCTGGCTTTCCTCCAGCCAGCCGATCGCCTCGCCGGTTTCGCCACGGCGGATCGCGATGGTGCCGCGAATACCGGGCCACGCCACCATGTAAGGGTCGAATGCGTTGACCTCGGCCATCTTGCGGAATTGCGCGAGCACCTCGGTGGCCTCGTCGAGGTCGCCGGTCCAGACGCGGATGCACAGGGTCCAGACCATGGC
>Ga0222419_100381_pt1 | contig 49122 bp, 48 predicted proteins | sample 1B20Ametagenome_FD_182474 | JGI IMG/M metagenome (GOLD analysis project Ga0222419, IMG submission 182474) | Enriched microbial communities from leaf-cutter ant dump, University of Wisconsin, Madison, United States - 1B20A (version 2) | ecosystem: Environmental > Terrestrial > Nest > Insects nest...
AGCAGATCCTGGCGAAGTTCATCCAGCAATTTCTGCATATTGATGGCCTTTGCCCGAACTCCGGACTGTCCGATTTTTGAATACTGCAGCACCTCATCGATCATGTGTTGCATTTTGACCGCCCCTGTTGCAATTCTCTGGGCCATGCTGCGTATTTTTTCAATACTCATTCCTTCCCTGCCAATCAGTTCAGCATAACTTTTAATTGTGGTAAGCGGATTCTTCAAGTCATGGGATATCGTGTAACTAAATGTGTCGAGTTCAGCGTATGCCATACGGAGCTTCTCGTTGATCACCCGAAGTTCTGTCGCTTTTCTGTTTATGGCATAATTTACTTCATCTCTTAAAGACAGCGCAGCATCCAGTTCATACTTTTCCCATTCTTTGGAGGTCATTTTTACCTCTTGTATCCATTCCCTGAATGAATTTCTTGGAGAAATATGTGTCATTCCACCGGCATCTTTTTCCTGAACCTTATCTGGATTACCTGCCCATTTAACAGTACTGATCACTTCAGGCCTGAACCACAGCATGTATTCATTCAGGTCTTTTCCAAGTCTGCATGCAAGTAGTCCGCAAATGCTGTCTTTATATTTTGCAGCTTCCGGAAAATCAGCAGACAACTTATTACTTATATAATATCCATCCTTATAAGTCTGCTTATCCAGCCATCTCACCAGCTCTGTGAGAAATTCTGCAGAAGGTGAGTTGCCTAATACGCGAAACTCGTTTTCGTAATACAATGCCGATCCCGTACATGCTAAAACATCGATCATTGTATGTTCATGCTGAGCGGTAAGTGCCTCAGGAATAGGTATATTTCGTAGCAAATGCCGTGTGATGAACTCTACGGAACGGCTATGCTGCGCAGCAATCTTCTGTCCCTGGTCATTCTCCCTGAAACCGATGGCCGAAGAAAGTACCTGGCCCACAAGCCTGGCACCCTCACGCTGCGACAGATTGATGAACCTGGGTGTGTAGTTGTGACACGCGATCAGTCCCCAAAGCTGGTCCTGGTCAATAATGGATATACTGAAACTGGAAGCCACGCCCATATTGATCAAGTATTGGATATGTACCGGCGATACTGCCCTTAAACTGTTGTAGGTCAGATCAAGGGGCTGGGCATAGGAAGGTAAGGCCAATATTGGAGAAGGCTGGCTTTTAACATCTGCGATCAGCCTGACCGGATTTAATTTATAGAGCTCGCGGGCCTGTACTGGTATATCTGAGGCCGGATAGTGCAATCCGATCCATGATTCCAGCAGATCTTCTTTACTCTCCGCCAACACTTCACCATGGCCATCCTGGTGAAATTTATAGATCATGACCCGGTCATACCCGATAATCTGTCTGACCTGGGCAGCCGCGTTGGCCAAAAGGTTTGACAAATCTTTATCTGAAAGCATTTCCGATAATGACCGGCCGATCAATCCATGGATGTCAGCCTGAAGATCAGAAATTTCAGGTTCGAATTCAAGCAAATACCCTGATTCCGGAGAATGGACGGTTAAATTAAATGATCTGCCATTGACCAACTGATCAAAAGAGCCCGTCTGATGCGCCTTATGCTGCTTGATCGCAAGTTTGATCTGGCCGGCAAGATCGCCGGGCTGTCCGCTAAAATCGAAAAAGCCCGGAAGTGTGTTTATCGATCTGCCCAGTACTTCAGCAGGGACGAGATTCAAAAAATCCTTCACATTCTCACTACAATGTGTAATGTTAAAATGTTGATCGGTTGCGATTAAAAATCCATGACTCTGAATTTTTCCGGGAATATGGATAGGTTCCTGGTCACAGGTGGTTAACTGGATTTCATTCATTTTACAAAAGTGTTGATATCTTGTCTAATAAATGTACAGATTATGTAAACAATTGTGTGCATTTTCCAAAAGTACTTTATAGATTACTTCAGAAAGGATCAAAGGTACTGTCAATTACGGTGCTCCAGTAAACATTTTAGTAGACCTGCTGTTTGTTAGTTTATGACCAATATAACACAAATTTTCTTGCAAGCAGCAAGAGCCGGCAATCTGGAAGTCCTGAAAGAACTGGTATTGAAGGGTGAAAATGTGAATGTAAAAGACGAGAAGGGCTATACACCGCTGATCATTGCCTGCTATAACAATCAATATGAGGCCGCAAAATTGCTGATCGATCATGGTGCAGACGTGAATGAAACCGACCTTGGAGGAAATACAGCACTTATGGGAGTAGCTTTTAAGGGGTATGACAGGATTGCACAATTGCTGATCGAAAATGGTGCAGACCTGAATTTACAGCACGGCAATGGAGGGACGGCATTAATGTTCGCTGCCATGTTTGGCCGGCATGATCTGCTGAGAATCTTGCTGCAATCAGGCGCTGATAAATTTTTGCTTGATATCCGCGGGCTTTCAGTTTATGATCTGGCCGCGCAGCAAGGGAATACAGAAGCTATTTCGATCCTTGATGCTTCGAATTAAAACTTTTCCCGATCCCAGAATCTATGTCCCGCGATGGCTGCACGAAATTTATTGCCCAGAACAGCCGGGTCTTTCTCAATGATCACCCCCGCTTCCGGTCCCGGAACATAACTTGCTTCCAACAAAGTCAGGGCGTCCTGGTCTGCCGCAATTGCCTTACAATGCTTGTAGGCTTCACTAATGAAATGAATGGCATTTGCTTCAACCGCGAGCATGGCCACGCTCTCTTTGCCACCGGGTAAATATACTGCGTCAAACAGCACCGAAGCAGCGGTGAGAAAACTTTGATCGGCTGTCAGCTGACCCTGACCTGTCGTATTGATCTTCCCAAGGCGCGGGGCAATGATTTCTGTAATGGCACCCTCTTGCTCAAGTACAGCCTTAACGGCATTGACTGATGCGGCATTTACGCCATCTGCCGCCAGTATGGCTATCTTCCGGCTTTTAATAGTGTCTTTTATGGTATCAGCCATGCTCAGTGCAGCAGATGTTTTCAATTTTCCGGCAGGTTTACGGGACCGGTAATCCTCTGGTCTGCCGTCGGCAGGTACACTTCCGTTGACAGGAAAGGACGGATCCTTTGCTAGATCAATCCCTAAACCATAGGCCACTTTTTTGGCCAATGACGGTTCTATCTGGAAAAGAATGCTCATCATCCGCTCCCGGACGGCGACTGTTTTCACTTTGCCGAGTTCAAAGGTCAGTGCATCAATGATATGGTTTTTTTCGGGTTCAGACTGGCTGTTAAAAAACATTGCTGCCTGTGAAAAATGATCTAAGAAGCTCTCGCTTCTGGCCCTTACCTTTTTCGCATCAATACGTTCCGAATAAGTAGTAAACCCTCCGTCAGCTTCCTTTACCTGCACAGGATCATTATTTCCCAGGGAATTCGGATTGTAACTGGTCTTGCCTTTGTTTATGGTCTGACGCATAAAACCGTCACGCTGGTTATTGTATACACCTGCTACCGGCCGGTTGATCGGGATTTCATGAAAATTGGGTCCCCCGAGCCGGATCAGTTGTGTGTCAGTGTAAGAGAACAACCGGCCTTGCATCAGCGGGTCGTTGGTAAAATCAATTCCCGGCACAATGTGGCCTACATGGAAGGCAACCTGTTCTGTTTCAGCAAAGAAATTATCCGGGTTGCGGTTCAGTGTCATTTTTCCAACCCGTTGTACCGGGACAAGTTCCTCGGGTATCAGTTTGGTCGGATCGAGGAGATCAAAATCAAACTTAAATTCATCGGCTTCAGGTATGATCTGCAAGCCAAGTTCCCATTCTGGAAAAGCACCGGCTTCTATAGCATCCCAAAGGTCTCTCCGGTGAAAGTCCGGATCTTTTCCGGAAATATTCTGTGCCTCGTCCCAGGCCACCGAATGTACGCCAAGCAGGGGTTTCCAATGGAACTTTACAAAAAATGCCTCGCCGCTTTTATTAATAAGCCGGAAAGTATGGACCCCAAAACCTTCCATCATCCTCAGACTTCTCGGAATCGCGCGGTCGCTCATTAACCACATGATCATATGAGCAGATTCGGGCATCAGAGAGATGAAGTCCCAGAAAGTGTCATGTGCAGAGGCGGCCTGAGGAATTTCATTATCCGGCTCAGGTTTAACAGCATGGATCAGGTCAGGAAATTTCATCGCATCCTGGATAAAAAATACAGGCATGTTGTTGCCGACTAAATCAAAATTTCCTTCCTGGGTATAGAATTTAACCGCAAATCCGCGTACGTCCCTGGCCAGGTCAGTAGAACCTCTGGAACCCGCGACAGTAGAGAACCTTACAAAAACGGGTGTCTCAATTTCAGTATCATTCAAAAACCCGGCTTTGGTAAATGCGGCCTGGCTTTTGTAAAGTTTAAACACGCCATGAGCTCCCGAACCCCTTGCATGCACGATACGCTCAGGAATTCGCTCATGATCGAAATGCGTTATTTTTTCTCTAAGGATAAAATCTTCTAGTAGGGTAGCTCCGCGTTCGCCCGCCTTTAGTGAATTCTGGTCATCATTGATCCTGACACCATGATTGGTTGTCATCTGCTCACTGGTTGCATCGGCCGTATGCGGTGTGAGCTTTTGAGTTTTTGCATTTTCGGGCTGAGGTACGAGTTTTCTGTCAATCGCAGCTTCAGTGCCCATTTTTGCAGGAGTTTTCTTTTTTGACATAGCAGGTGTAATTTGAGGTGTTTAACGTCGGTGTGATGGACAACATCCTGAATACGGTTTTGTTTCAGCAAAACACTGAATTCCTGGCGAAGATCCCAGCCGGCCATCTCTATCTAAGAACTATTGAGGTCATGACATGAATGCCAACAGGCTCTCAAACGAATTGTCAAAAGTATTGATGAAAAACTTAAACAATTTTTTCCTAACCTTGGTTTATAACGTAGATGGTGGTCTTATTTCATTAACTACTTTATAGCGAACTACATGACAGATCAAGATAAAAAAAATCAGGAGCAGCGTATCGGTCAGATCAGATATCGCACTGTTTTTGAGCAATCTATGCTTGGCAATAAGATCATTTCATCAGATCTGAAGATCTTACAGGTCAACCAGGCATTGGTTGACCTGCTGGGATTCACTGCAAAAGAAGACCTTCTGGGCCGGGAAATACTGGATTTCGCACATGAGAATTTTGTCGGCGACTGGCGTATGCTCCAGGACAGGTTATGGAAAAAACACCTGCCTTCCTTTAGTTTAGAGACCTGCCTGGTAGGTAAGGACGATAAGGCGATCTGGGTCAATGTCAATTCTATATTATTCCTGGATAATGGTGAATACCTGGGATATACGATTATTGAAGACATCCGCGAACGCAGAAACGGGTTGGACATATTGAGAGTCCGGGAGCAGCATTTCAGGACCATCACCGACATCATGCCACAGCAAGTATGGACTGCCGCACCAGATGGGCAACTGAATTTTGTCAATCAACAGGTCTGTGCTTATTTTGGCCGTAGTGCTGATGAACTGATCGGATACGGATGGCAGGAATTTATCCATCGCGACGATATCAGCAACTGCCTGCACGCCTGGGGACAAGCGCTGGAAAAAGGAGGGCAATACGTCATCGAGTTCCGGTTGCGCGGATTTCAAAATAATTATAAATGGTTCCTTGGAAGAGCAGTTCCGATCAGGGATGAACAGGACAAGATCATACTTTGGCTAGGTACCAACACAGATATTGAAGCACAGAAACTCAATGAGCAAAAAAAGGATGAATTTTTGAGTATAGCCAGTCATGAGTTGAAAACCCCGCTGACCAGTATCAAACTCTATAACGAAATGATGCAAAAGACGACGGATCCCGTTAAACAGCAGGAGTTCTTTCAAAAAACAACAACTCATATCCTGCGCCTGGAGCGACTCATGCAGGACTTACTGGATGTGACCAAGATCAATGCCGGTAAAATGATGTATGATATAGAGGCTTTTGATTTTGACCAGATGCTGCGGGAAACAGTAGGCAGTTTTCAGCTATTGGCGACAAGCCACCGGCTTGATATTGAAAAAAGTGAACCCGTAGAAATCATTGGTGACCGCCACCGTATTGAACAAGTATTGAACAATTTGCTGAGCAATGCTGTCAAATATTCGCCGGACGCTGACCGTGTAGCGATCAACGCACAGGTTTCAGCCGATACCGTGATCGTTTCTGTGCAGGATTTCGGAATTGGAATTCCAGAGAACGGACTGGTCCACTTATTTGACCGTTATTACCGGGCAGACAACGCGGTCAGGCGATTTGACGGCTTAGGCCTGGGCCTGTTCATTTCAGCAGAGATATTGAAACGTCACAACGGTAGTTTCTGGATCGAAAGCGAGCCGGGAAAAGGATCGACCTTTTTCTTTATCCTTCCGCTGCACGGCCAGCCCTTGATACAGGAACTAAGTACCGACGGTCAAACTTACTACATTGCCAATTACATCAATGTACAATATGATGTGGTGAACGGCTGGCTGGAAGCCGACTGGCTGGGGTATCAAAATGAGGAATCAGTAAAAAGCGGATGTATGGTGATACTGGATCTGCTGAAAAAGAACGCCTGCCGGAAAATTCTCAATGACAATACCCATGTAATGGGCAACTGGTCGGAAGCTGCCGATTGGGTGAACAAGGAATGGTTTCCCCTGGCAGAAAAAGCCGGACTGAGCCATCTTGCATGGATCTATTCACCAAATGTCTTTAGCCGTCTTGCAGCAGACAAAAGTTTAAGTGTAGAACCCGGATCATTTGAAGTTACTTTTTTTACTAATAAAACCGATGCAGCAACCTGGCTGCGTGCTAAAGAATAATTTATACCTGTAATAACGCAAGTTATATCATTGCAATGATAATCGGTGATCGATCCGAGCGCTTGCTGGTCCCAGGATCATTAAAAATTCCAAAAATGGCATAATTACTGAGGAGGATTATCTTGAATAGGGTTCCGATTATTTTTGCATTTAAATTTATAAGCGTCTGGCCGAGATGAACAAGACTATAGCTATAGTAGAAGATAATACAGATATTGCCTACATACTTGAATATTTTTTATCAGAAGAGGGATATAAGGTCTTGTTGTATCCGGATGCCACAACCTTCCTCAATGACTACACCAGTCATTTGCCAGATATATTTTTATTTGATATCAGGCTTCCTGACGGAGATGGCATTGACCTATGTAACAGGGTAAAGGCCAATCCGGTGGCAAAGGGACTTCCTGTACTGCTGATGTCCGCTCATTCACCGGCAGAAAGGGTAAACAAGGAATCCTCTGCAGACGGCTTCATAAAGAAACCATTTGATCTGGACAACGTGAAAACCCAGTTAAGTGAGTTGGTGTCATAGAATTAGGAAAATTCGATAAACTCCTGCTCATCCGTCGATAAAAACAGATCATTTACCGGCACATTGATCCATCTATACCTTTCCTGGCGCATGTTTGTGGTGCCAATCCTATTAAAAAACACACACCCAATCAAAAAGACCATGGAAAGAAAAAGATTTCTAAAAAGCCTGATCATAGGCGCAATATCAGCACCTGCAGTATGGGAAGGCTGCAAAAAAGAAACAACCTCGCCAGTCGATGATCCGTCAGGAACAGGTACGGTGACCAACACAGGTGGCAGCTCAGATTCCTGTACAGTCGCACCTACAGAAACAGAAGGCCCGTTTCCGACCAAAGAACCTTCTTCCTACATCAGAAGTGACATCACCGATGGACGGACCGGATATAAAATGACAGTCAAGCTGACCATTAACAGCAATTGTCTTCCACTGAGCGGGGCCATTGTAGACATCTGGCACTGTGACGCAGAAGGAAACTATTCAGAATACGGAGGCGGAGGTATGCAGTCCAGTAACTACCAGTCAGTTCATTTTCTGCGCGGCAGGCAAGTCACAGATGACAGTGGGATTGTCAATTTTACCACCATATTTCCCGGATGGTATAGTGGAAGGGCAACACATATTCACGTGCACGTATACAGCGCGTCAGGCAATTCATTAAAAATCACACAGATCGCATTTCCGGAAGGATCAGGCTCAGCAGTAGCACTGGTGAACGGATATAAAAAAGGAATGTCTGGCTATACTACAAATGCCAAAGACAATGTATTCAGCGACGATATGCTGAAAATCGAAGTAGCAACAGTGACAGGCAGTCTGAGTGAAGGCTTTCAGCTGGATATGAAAATCAATGTAGCATAAATATGGAAAATCTTTCGGGCAGGATATTTCTGGAAGAACTTCACGGTCCCAGTTTCTTTAAAGGTCCTGATGATGGATTTTGTGCACTCAGGCATTTTAGCCATGAGACATTACCTGCCGGTAAAAAACAAGTATTCAAAGTCCCGGCAGACCATAGCATGGTATTGGTACCAGTTACAGGCGAACTGATCTGTAAAGATATCCATAGGGGCGGAAACTTAGAGGTAAATGCAGGGCAGATACTGTTCATCAGCAACCCTGCATCCTCTGAGACCGTAATCCGGAATCCATTTAAAGCATATGAGATCAATTATCTGTTGCTCCTGTTCAAAAACACAGAACGACAACCGTTGGTACAACAATTTGACTTTGAACTCAATGATCATCCCAACACACTGATCAACATCATGTCATTGCAAGAACAACCCTTCAAACTGAACATCGGACGGTTTGAGGGAAGGAGGGAAGCAACCCTGGAACTGAGCAATGCAGCTGTTTTTTGCTTTGCACTCTCCGGAGCTTTTGAAATACAGGGGCGTCTGCTGCATGCCGGAGACGGACTGGCCCTCTGGAATCTTGCAACTGCAGAACTGGAAGCCCTGAGTAACAATGCAGTAATACTCATAATAGAATTACCTTATATTTGAGTATGATACGTCTAAGGGCATCTCCGGTCATCCTGCACATTACTGCATGGCTGTCTTTCATGACATTGCCACTGCTTTTTATGAATCAGGGACAACCACTGGACAATTTGACCGGGCCCAGGCTATTTCCCTACCTGCAATTCTGCGGACTATATATATCGCTTTTCTACTTGCATGCCAACTGGTTGATCCCCAGATATTTTCTGCGGAAGAAGTACCGTGCCTATGTATTGGCCCTGTTGCTATTGCTGCTGGCAGTGTATAGTATCAGGCCCTTTGACAATCTGATGAGACAAAATCAGCCAGTCCGTCAGCAACCCGACCGGACTGTTATGCACCGGCCGCCGCCCCCTGACAGACCTGGTCATGCACCACCGCCCCAAAACCCTTTTTCACATTTCGATATCACCAGTATCTTTATCTTTATCATGATCATAGGATTAGGATCAGCCTTTCAATCCATAAAACAATGGCAATTATATGAAAGACGGGCCATATTGGCAGAAGCGGAGAAAGCAAATGCAGAACTGTCCTTTCTCAAAGCGCAGATCAATCCACATTTTTTATACAACACGCTCAATAACATCTATATCCTCTGTCTCACAAATGGCCAGAAAGCAGCTGAAAGCATTCTGAAATTGTCCAGCATTATGCGATACATCACCGATGAATCTGAAGCAGATTTTGTACCGCTAAAAGATGAAATCGACTGCATCAATAATTTCATTGCTTTGCAGCAGCTCCGACTGGGGGAAAAAGTAATCCTCCGCTATACCGTTGAAGGCGATCCATCGGCCCACCGCATTACTCCATTATTGCTGATGACCTTCATAGAAAATGCCCTTAAGTACGGGCTGAGCAATCACCTGGAAGCAACCATCACCATTACCATCAAAATTGAAGCACAACAAATATCATTCTCAGCAGAAAACCAGCTGTTTGGTCATAAAGCACCGCAAAAACGCAAAGGAATAGGTATAGAAAACACCAAAAAACGTTTGGCCCACCTGTATCCCGATGCCCATACCCTGCAGATCAGCGAAAGCAGTACCCACTACAAAGTGATTTTGATTTTAGACTCAAAGTGATAACTTTAGCTAAAAGCTTTAAGAAATCCTATGGTCTTAAAATGTGTAGCAATTGATGACGAGCCGCTCGCCCTGGAACTGGTAAAGACCTATGCAAAATGTATTCCGGCACTAGATCTGACAAAAACTTTTGAAGATGCCATATCCGGTATCGAATACCTGAACGAGCAGCCCGCAGACCTGCTTATCCTGGACATCAACATGCCGGACATTACGGGCATCGATCTGGCAAAAACCCTTACATACAAACCCATGCTCATCTTTACCACCGCCTACCGGCAATTTGCCTATGAAGGGTTCCAACTGGAAGCTATAGACTATCTTCTTAAGCCGATCCAATTTGAAGAGTTCTCAAAAGCAGTGCAAAAGGCCATCACGTATAAAGCGTTCAGAACGCAACCGCTGAACAGTAAAGATGACGCGGCGATCTATGTCCATTCAGAATACCGCCTTGTAAAGATCCAGATCCAAGAGATCGAGTATATAGAAAGTATGGAAGATTATGTGAAGATCCATACTGGAACAGAAAAACCGGTACTCAGTCTGATCACCCTGAAAAAAATGCAGGAAATGCTTCCAACGGAACAGTTCGTCAGGATTCATAGAAGCTATATAATCAATAAGGCAAAGATCAGGTCTATACGGCACAAGAAAGTACAAATGGAAACCGTGCTTCTTCCTATTGGGGACAGTTACGCGGCGCATTTGCTGCTGTAGAAGAACCGGTCATCCGTAGGCGGTTTGCAAGCTATTTGAACAGCTTGCCAATGATCTGCCCGATCTCTTTAAAATCATCATGGTTGCTGATGGATCGCCTTTCCGTCTCCTCATCGCTCAGTTCCGAAAAAGGATAGATCAGCAGGTAATTGCTGTTCCGTAGTTTCTGGTTGAGCAGGTAAGGCATGGCATTCATTTGAGGCAAATAAGAAACCATTCCCCGCTTGGCCATCAGCACAATGAAGCCATCATCAGTATCCAGGCCCGAGGCGAGGGCATTGGCACCATTCCAATCCTCGAACACCTTAAAAGAAGCTTCTATATTCGCCTTTTGAATGATACGTTTCAGGATCCGGATAATATTTTCACTGGAATGGAATTCCATAGGCGCACCAGACCGCTTTCCGATATTCCAGACCCTCAGCAAAGCATAAAAGAAACCAGGTTCCTGATCAGCCCGCGGAGGAATCAGCACCAGGTACCGCTTGACCGTCCCGATGGGCTGGTCAGCATGGTAAACCATCACATTGACATGTGCATTTTGCAGGTATCCATTGTATAAGTTGTCCATAAAAGAACCGGAAAACCCTTTTTCATCCTGTAAGCCGATGATCAGGTCGGTGATCTTCTGCTCCTTAAGCACATTGGTGATCCCACCGATCACATCATTATCATATCTGACCAATGGCATGACAGGTACATCGGCGGCGGCACCTGTACTGGTCGCCCTGGCCAGGATCTTGTCTGCATTTTTTACTGATGATTCATTTTTATCCTCATTGATGACATTGAGCGCAAATAAACGGTCTTTATTGGCCTCGGCCTTAACAAGCAAGGCAAGGTTCATCATAGCCTCCACCGTTTCTTCATGATTGACAGCGAGAAGAATATTTTCCTCATCCGGATTATTGCCCGAAACGGTCTGTTCATTTTCCGCCTGGGCAATTTTTTGTGCACTGGACAAAGAGACAAAAGAAGAGACCGTACAGGAGATCAGGATCAGCAGAATACTGCCATTGAGCACATGCTCGTTCAGCAACCTGACAGGTTCACCCGAGGCAGTCTCTGAGATAATGATGTTATAACCGACCATTACCGAAGCAAGGGTAGCAGCAGCAGAAGCGGAGCTCATGCCAAAGATCAAGCGGCCCTCATCACCAGAAAATCTGAAAGTCTTTTGCGTAGCGACAGCCGCAAGATATTTTCCTCCAATAGAGCAGAGCAGCATTGCAGCCGCAACACCAATAGTTTCCCAGCTTTTAAAAAACACCTTAAAATCAATCAGCATACCCACACTGATCAGGAAGAAAGGTATGAAAATCGCATTGCCGACAAATTCGATCCTGTTCATCAAAGCAGAAGAATGAGGGACCAACCTGTTCAGGGCGAGGCCCGCAAAGAAAGCACCGATGATCGCTTCAATACCGGCCAGCTCAGCAGCGAGCCCGGCCATGTAGATCACTACCAGCACGAATATATACTGCGAGATCTTATCTGACACATTTTTGAAGAACCACCGGGCAATAACCGGAAAGATCAGCAGCACGACCAGGCTGAATACAAGCATTGACACGGAAAGCTGTAACCAGAAACCAGTTCCTACAGCACCCTGGGTCATGCCGACAACAACAGCGAGTACCATCAGGGACACGACATCTGTGACCATGGTGCCGCCTACAGTCACATTTACCGCTATATTTTTGGCAATACCCAGTTTACTCACCGAAGGATAGGAGATCAAGGTGTGCGAGGAAAACAAACTGGCAAAGAGCACCGTGGTCAGCATGTTAAAATGCAGTATATAATGTCCTGCTATCATGCCCAGCACAAAAGGAACAGCAAAAGTATAGACAGAAAAGCCAAGGCTTTTCCATTTGTTCTTTTTAAAATCGCCCATGTCAATTTCCAGTCCGGCCAGGAACATGATGTACAGCAAACCAGTAGTACCGGTTACCACCACGCTGCTGTCCCGTGACAGCAGATTGTAACCATTAGGGCCGACAACAGCGCCTGCAATGATCAGCCCAAGCAAGTGGGGAACTTTGATCTTATTCAATAAAAGCGGTGCACTTAAAATGATGACCAGTTCCAGCAGAAATTTTAAGATCGGATCTTCTATAGGCAAGGTCAGGTGCTGGATACTCAGTAACGGCATAAACTATGGATTAGAAGCTTTTACCAGCTCAACAGAAAACCTGGCAGTACATTTATTATTTACAGAGATCGTTTGTGTGCCCCTGATCAGGTTGCTGCTGATCGCCGAAAGGTTAACATTGATGTCCACCTTTCTTTCCGCCGTCGAATCGGTCGCAAAATGCAGCATGATCTCCGTGCTGTCAACGCTTGCAGAATAAACACGCACCAGCTTGTCCTGATTGATGATCTTGGTAAAGATGCTGCTGGAATCGCCGGCAAACTCCCAGGTCGCCGAGCGCTGATCGCCCACCACATAATCGCTGCAGTCCGATTCCCGGCATATTGTTTTACCGTTCCAGAACCCTGCGATCCCTTCGGTCCAACGTTGTGCCTGTACAGTATCCTTTTTTGAAAATAGACTATCGCGCATTTTCAGGAGCGACTGATAATCAGCTGCCCTGGCAGCAAATTCAACTTCTTTTACAGCCAGGGCCTGTTCCCGCTTGTCGAGTTCCTGTTCCCTTTTCCGGTCATTGCAGGCGGTAAGCAAGAGCGTGATAAATAAAAGGTTAAGCAGGTTTTTAAAAAATATACTTTTCTCTTTTTGCATGTAGATTGATGATGTTCGTTAACTGATGTGATCTACACCATTCAAAAACCCTACCATTATCCCGCTTCCGTTTTTCCATAATCTCAGGTTTGCCGACACGCGTACCACCTTTTCATCACCGTCAGAACACCCTTTTAAGACCCAATAGGTCCAAAAAGGGTTATCCAACGGTTGTTCAACGGTTGTTCAACGGTTGTTCAACGGTTCTGGAACCAGAGGAGCAAGACAGGATGTCTGGCGGCTCTGTTATTAGCTTTCATTCGTTGCTAACTTTCGTAATAAGGAGTTATCAGGTCAAGCGTATTGTATACGGAAAACAAGCGGTCCAGATCTTCCAGGTGGTGACCCATACAGTTATCCTTTATAAAAGCCAGCACTTCATCACGGAACATTGCTCTTTGAATGCCGAGATCGACCAGGTCTTTATCTTTATCCTCAACAACAAAGGTAAAGCTGTTTTTAATTCTGTAAACGAAGAAAGGTTCTTTAGTAAAATCATCGCAGATGTAAAAATCATATTCTATGAAAAAAATACCGCTGTTGTCAGTTAGCTTTTTACAATATGAACGAGAAAGATTATGAGGTGAAGTCCTGTTTCTGGGAAAATCGAAATAATCTTCGTAAATCTTATAATAGATAACTTCTGTGCCTGGATTAGTAATGATCATGTTTTAAAATTTACTAAGAAAATTTATCTGGTTCCCTTTATTGTTTTCATAAACGAAGTCTCTTAGGTCTTTGATTGGGTGCAGAATATCAATAATGATTTTTATGAGCTGTTATAACACTCGAAAATAGTCCATTTTTGTTAGATAATTAAATAAACATAACCTCAAAATCAGTAATTAAATTCTCACATTTGGTGTATGGAAGCTCCGGAAAGGTACCGCATCAATACCTCATCTTTCGCACATTATTGGTCTACAGCAGTCGGGGAGGAATTGCTGGAAAAAATTGGCTTTCGTCCGGAAATAAAAAATGCTGAAAAATACATCCCCTATCTTTTTAAAGCAGATGAACCTGCCGATCAACTTGTCCGGTCGCTGCATATGCGCAATGGTTTTAAGAAAGGGCAGCAGATCCTGGAAAGCTATTTTCATGACAAGCAGGCATTGTCGCCAGAGGACCGCGCGGCGATCACAGATTTTATGGCAGGCGTGGAAACCAGTCCGGACTGGCTGGACAGGCAATTGCTAAAAGAAGGTATTGCATTCAGTCAGCGCAGCGGCCTGTCCGGGCTCATCGTGTTGCGCGACTATTGCCTCATGGGTGGTTATGAATCGGCAGCGATCAACAAGCCGCTCATTTATACCGGCGCCTTAAAGAAAGGAGCGGTAAAACGACTGGCCGAGACCGTCGAGTTCTGGGTAGACATTACAGGTGATGATGCACTGCTTTATGGTAACACCGGTTTCTCCGGCGTCATGAAAACACGCATGATCCATTCATTTGCCCGCATCAATATTTTGGCCTCCACAGATTGGAATTCTGCTAAATGGGGCATCCCGCTAAATGCATGGGATATGCTGGCCACAAATCTCGGTTTCTCGCTGGTCTACCTGACGGGTTTGCGGCAAATGGGGATAACCCCGGCAGATTCAGAAATTAAAGGGGTATTCCATTTATGGAAGTATATCGGATCCCTGCTCGGCATCCCGCTGGAACTATTGCCCGACAGCGAGGAACAAGCAACAGAAGCCTTATACTATTGGACTATGACACAGGCAGACGGCGACGAAGATTCCAGGGCGATGGCCCATGCGCTGCAGCAGGAGCCGGTCAGTTCCCATTATCCGCCATCACGGGCAGGACGTTACCTGATGCGGGAGATCCACTTGTTTTACAACCGCTTTCTGCTCGGTGATCATTCCTGCGATCTCCTTGGCCTGGACCGGACCCGTCTGGGTAAAATAGCCTATCTGAACATCATCAGAAACCGCCTGGAAAGCAGGGGTCTGGAAAATAAAACGAAGTATGACCGGATGGTCAGCAAAGGAAGGAAGATACATGAAGAGGTAAAGGATATCTATTTAAAGCTGCGTATACCAAATTGATCACTTAACCGGATAATCACCGTTTGTCTCCGCTTATCGATTTACCTTTGGCCTCGTCAAATAAACAAGTGGCATGCCCGGGAAAAATAGATACACCTTTCAGGCCAATCAATACGATAAGGTCATCAGGGAGAATCTGGAAGTGACCTTACCTGTCATTGTAAAGGACCTGCTTTGCCTGGATATACAGGAAAGTGAAGAAATACCTGATGATATCCAGCATACCAAAGAGCGAAAACCTGATGCACTGAAAAAAGTAACGGACAGTTCAGGAAATAAATACGTGCTCCACATCGAGTTCCAGGTACCGAATGAAAAGGATATGGTATACCGTATGGCAGAATATAGCATTATGCTGATGCGCAGATACCAACTTCCGGTGAAGCAATATGTAGTTTTCCTGAAAGACGTAAGGCCAACAATGCCAACTACTATAGAAGCTGAAAACCTGATTTTTCGCTATGAGCTGATCCGTCTGTCAGAGGTGAATTACCAGGTATTTCTAAGGTCAGAAAGTCCCGAGGTAAAAATGCTGGGTATATTGGCTAATATGGGATCTAAAGAAAGTTATAGTGCGGTTGAAGCCATTGTGAACCAGATCAATTCTTCGGCCACCAGTGAACTGACAAAAAATAAATATTTCAAGCAATTACGTATATTTGTTCAGCTGCGCAGCAGTGTTGAACCACAATTAGAAAAAGCTATGCAATCAGTAAGTACATTTTTCAAAGAAGAGAATGACATCTTTTACCGCAGGGGAGTTGAGAAGGGGATTGCGAAAGGGATTGAAAAAGGAGCCGAAAGGAAAACACATGCTATCGTAGAAAATCTTTTGACGAAACTTGGTGTTTCTGATGAAAAAGCAGCAGAGATCGCTGAAGTATCCCTGGAATATGTGAAAGAGATCCGGGCCAGTCTGGATCAGTGCAGAAAATAAAATGATCAGATCTTCCTTAAGCCTTCCAATGCAGCATCAGGTTTGATCCGGCATTGGCGGTGCAAACACTTCCACCTTGGGAAGATCTGCATCCGTAATGCCTTCATTCCGCCATTCGTCAAAACCGTAATACTTATCGCCCCGGATGTTATAAGGATAATTTGGTTCCAGCAACTGGTTGAACAATGCGTTGTAGACCGTGCTTTCATCAGTTTCGTCAAAACGGTTGTACAATCCATGAAAATAAGCGGTTAAAATTGCAAAAGGAACTTGTTTATAATTGGGATAGCGTTCGAGGATAATTTGTTTCCTTCATATTCGGTATACAGCGAGGGATAGGAATACCGGATGCCAATGGGATAATAAGTCTTTATTGCTTCATAAACCGGCCAGAAGTTGTGGGTTTGGGTATTAAATGAAAAGTATGATCTCATGGAGCTGTTTATTTCATCAAGATATGGATTTTTATCGGATCTCTCTATTTTTTCCGGTCGGGTAAACATGAAATGTGCAACATCTTTGCAGCCGCGGTGTCTAATAAAAAAATAAACACGAATAACTAAAACCAACGTGAACCTGGAATTCTTTACCCCGCAAAATGACCTTTTAAAAAGATATATCGAAGGATATTATTTCATCAGCGAAAAGCAGGCAGGTCAGGTGGCAAAATACTGGACCTTTCCCAACAACTATTGCATCGTTACGGCAAATTTCCAGTCCTCCATCAATTTCAAAGAGAACATGATCTCTATTGTTCCGTCAACAGCGGAGCATATTTACATGAGTGTGGTAAGCCGGTATAAGCATCCGATCAAGATCTGCTATGAAAGCCCCATCCATGAAATAACCATCTATTTTAAACCACTCGGAATCAATCATTTTGTTGGCGATCCTGTAAAGATATTTAATCAGGACCACCAGACCGGAACGACAGCATTTGACCAGGATTTTGCACCGGCCATGCAAAAGATCTTCACGCTCAAAAGCAGGGAGGAGCAAAACGTTGCACTGGAAGAATATTGGCTGTCAAAATTCATGGCAAAAGACCTGACTTTCTTAGCGGGTTTGTTAATGCAGATCGAGTCTGGCGACAAAATCGAACACATTGCAGAAAGAAACAACATTTCCAGAAAACACCTGAACGAGCTGATGCTGAAAAATCTTGGGAAATCAGCAGTTGAATACCGGAAAATATACCGGTTCAGAAATGTGATCAGCAACAGGAAGAACATCAAAAAGCTCACAGAATTGACTTACGAAAATCTGTTCTTCGACCAGTCTCATTTGATCAGGGATTTTAAAGCGTTGACGAATATAAATCCAAAGAGTTTCTTTAAAGAAGTGGATACCGGGCTCCCAAATGTCTGGCGTTTTATATAGCTGTATCCCTAAGCTATATCTCCCGTAACAATTTTACAATTTTGAAGATTTTTTTAGCGTTTTCTTTGTCCTGTACATCCTTAACAAACCATTCATTTAACCAATTGTCATGAACAAAACCACCATTTTAACAATAATGCTGCTCTTTGGTATAAGGATAGCAAGTTACGCGCAGATTTCTCCCGGAAGAATAGATTCTTTAATGAAATATGCATTGGCAAAGTTTAAAGTTGCGGGTGCAGCCATAGCAGTCGTTAAAGATGGAAAGGTAATCCATCAGCATGGTTATGGAGTCGGTTCTATTGAAACTAAGGCGCCTGTGGACGTCCTGACCAATTTTCAGATCGCATCCAATACCAAAGCATTTACCACGGCTGCGCTATCGATTTTAGTAGACGAAGGAAAACTGAATTGGGAGGATAAAGTGGTCCAATATATTCCCGAATTCAAGCTATACAACGAATATGTAACAGAGAACTTCAATATCCAGGACCTGCTGACCCACCGGAGCGGACTTCCGTTAGGTGCGGGAGACCTGATGTTTATCCCAGACAGTTCCAATTTTACGGTCAAGGATGTATTGACCGTATTCCAGAATTTCAAGCCCGGTTCAGCGTTCCGGACCAGGTACGCTTATGACAACCTTCTTTACATCGTGGCGGGCGAGGTAATAGCCAGGGTCAGCAACATGAGCTATGATTCATTTATCCAGAAACGCATCTTTGAACCTTTGCAGATGAGAAATTCCTCGGCAGGCAGTTTGCTCAAAAAAGGAAATGATTATGCGGCGCCGCATTCCAATGTATCGGGTGCCATCAGGAAGATAAACCTGTTCGATATCGGCATGATCAGTGCGGCAGGGGGCATCTATTCCAACGTTTCAGATATGTCCAGGTGGCTCATTACGCAGTTAAATCAAGGTAAGTATGGTGATGATCTGAAATCTACATTGTTTTCTGCAAGAAACAGCGGGGAGATGTGGACCATACACACCGTGCTGCCCAATTATGTTTCTGAACGTTACCATACGCATTTTAACGGATATGGCCTGGGCTGGCTTTTGAACGATATGAGGGGAAACCTGGTGGCAATGCATACAGGCGGCCTGCCGGGTATGCTATCGCAGGTCACCCTGGTAACGGACCTCAATCTGGGGATCGTTGTGTTGACGAATACGGAATATGGGGGCGGGGACCTTACTTTTGCAGTTACCCGATCGATCATGGATACCTACCTTGGCCTGGATGATGCCGGATGGATCGATTTCGCATTTGAAAGGACCAGGGGCAATTTAAATCATGTAGACCAGGTGACGGAAAAGGTTTGGGCAAAGGTCGATTCCGTTAAAAACGTTAAAGTTGAATCCGGTAATTTTACAGGCATTTATGAAGATAAATGGTTCGGGAAAATAGAAGTATTCCTGAAAGATAGACAGCTTTACATGAAAAGCTTTCGTTCTCCGAAACTGAATGGCCGCATGTACTTTTATAACGCAAATACATTTGCCGTAAAATGGGCCTATCAGGATACCAACTGCGATGCTTTTGCGCTGTTTTCCTTAGATGAATCCGGTAAAGCCGTCTCTTTGAAGATGAAAGGAATTTCTCCGGGCATTGATTTCAGTTTTGATTTTCACGATCTGGACCTGAAAAGGGTAAAATAATATCAGATGCAGCAGTAACGCCGATGCGGCCATGATTGCTTTTGTAGCCGAACAATTTTAAGCGTGGTCTGTTTAAGATTAAAAAGTATTAGCTATGAACTACAGTAAACATCTCAGAAAGATCTTAAATCATAAAGGTGATCGTGCCAATCTTGTTGGAGTGGCACTGATCAGCGGTATAGCAGTTGGAGCAGCACTTGCCGTACTCTTTGCGCCTAAAAAAGGAAAAGAACTGCGGAAGTCCATTTCTGACGCGTCGGGAAAAGCAGGAGGGAGCCTGGCTGATTTAATGAATGCGATTAAGGCGAAGTTTGGCGGCGCACAGGAAGTGGAACATGAAACTGACCATGACGAGAATGCCGCACACGCACGTCCGGGGCAAAAAAAACCTAAATCTGACATCGGTGAGCTCCTGCACCAGGCGCATCAGCATAATCCGGCAGATGATCAGACCAAATGAGCCGAAAGTCACTGGTAGAGCGCAAAAGGTTACATCCGGAGCCTGGAGATGACCCAAGTTCGGAACTGATATAATATGCAGAATAATGCGATATTTGACCGTTAGCAATAACCCGGATCATCACTGATAAAAATAATTGGCAATGGAGTTCAATCCGAAAAACAACGTAGTCAGACGCTGTCTTGAAGGTATGGGTATGGAAGATCAGGGCAAGCCTGAGGAAGCGGGCAAACTTTTTGTCCAGGCCTGGAACGAGGCGACCAGCGATCAGGAGAAATTCATTGCTGCTCATTATGTAGCCCGGCATCAGAAAAGCGAGTCCGATAAATTGAAATGGCTTGAAACAGCTTTGCAGTTTGCGTTAAACATCAATGACGACTCAGTCAAGAGTGCTTTTCCTGCGTTATATTCGGGCATCGCCCAATGTCATGAAGCACTGGGCGATCATGACAAGGCAAAAAAGAATGCTGAACTGGCGACTGAGTATAACGATAACCCTTCTGACAAAGGCCCGTTCTATCACGGTACCAGGGCAGATCTGCAGGTAGGTGATTTGCTGACGGCAGGAGGCAGCTCTAATTACAAAGCCAAACTTAAGATGAATCACATTTATTTCACTGCCCTTGTCAACGGGGCCGGACTCGCCGCTGCTTTGGCAAAAAGCGACCAACCTGAACGCATTTATATTGTTGAGCCGACAGGTAGCTTTGAAAACGACCCAAATGTAACGGACAAAAAATTTCCGGGAAACCCGACACGATCCTATCGTTCAGCATCACCACTAAAAATCGTCGGCGAAGTGACAGATTGGGAACGAATAACACCTGAAGAGCTCCGGAAATGGCGCGAAAAATTGGCCAGTAATAAAGGAGCGATCATTAATTGATAACAGGTTTCGGCCAGCGGGATGCAACCATTTCCGGTACATTCACGTCATTCTCTTAAAGTTCGCATGCAGAATCAGATCTGCATAAGCCTTTCATCGTTAATTTAGCTGCATGAAGATTGCCTGGTCCATTCTTATTTTAATTAATTTCTTTTTAGCTGGCGCGTATGCCCAGCAAAATACCAGTCAGCTGATAGCTTCTCTGAATAGCAAAATCACTGAGGTCAAGTCTTTCAATTCAGACGATCAATCAGAATTTGACATCTTGGCTGAAAAGTTCAATGGTTTCAAAATTATAGGGTTGGGGGAGGCGACCCACGGCACCAGGGAATTTTATGAATATAAAGCCAAGCTGATCAAATACCTGATCCTTCATTTTAAGCTAAAGACGGTAGTATTTGAGTCAGATATGGTGGGTATGGAAAGTATCAATGCGTTTGTAATGAACGATGAAAATCAGGATCTTAAAAAAGCCATGAATGGGCTGCTTGGTATATACCGGACTCAGGAAGTAGCAGATCTGGTCAGATGGATCAAAGACTATAATCTTGGAAAACCGGCCGGCCAAAAGGTAGTGGTCGCTGGAATGGACGCCAATCTGCCCTATTACATCGCTTCGAGGATACTGACGAGCAATTTGCTCTTGCCCTATCTGGATGATCAGCTCAAAAAGGATCTTGCAGAGATCAGGGAGATGCCGGAGCGCAGAAATTTCGGATCAGCAAGGAAAAAATATCTTTTGCAGGTTGCAGCCCGATTGAAGACAATCGTCAATAAAAATCCGGATTCATCTCTCCTCTATTCGCATTACATACGTTTGCTGGAACAATCGTTAAATCTGATCAATCTGGATGACATTGCGTTAAATACCACCCGTGATGCGCAGATGGCAGAAAATATCGAATGGCTTGCGGCCAAAACAGATGTCGACGAAACAGTGGCCGTATGGGGACATAACGGACATATTTCCGCTGATAAATGGCGTGGATATAAAGCAATGGGCATGCATTTAAGGAAAAGATTCAAATTTAAATATTATGCATTGGGCTTAGCAGTAGGGGAAGGCTATGCCAGATTATGGAATGCCGCTGACAACCAGCCCTTTCACCGGGCACCGCTGCCAAAAATTGAGAACACTGAACAGTTTGAATTTTTAGGCCGGCAATTGAAATACCCCAATTTCTTTTTGAGTTTGAACGATACTGATCCGGATCATCGTTTGGATTTATATTTTTCCAGGCCGGTCTATATGAGAGTACTGGGTGCACAGACGGTCCGGTCCGAACGTGATATATTGCTTCCTGTAAGGATCGATAAGTCCTTCAACGGCATCTTATTTTTCAGGGAAACCAATGATGCGACTGAAATGAGTTTCTGACTCCAAAAAACATATCACATCACGATCGCAGCAATAGCTGGTTTTACGTAAATATTTCTCCAGTAATTTTCGCCAAAATCCTTCACCCAGGAATACTGCCTGTCCGTGGTCGTGTATACCCATGGTTCCAGGTTTTTCTTTTTCGGATATGTGATCCTCTCTACGCCGACAAAGAAGAAATTGGTGGGCAGGAGAATGCGGTATTTTAAGAGATCTATAACAAGCTCGTCTTTATCCGTATAGTCCACCAGAATCTGCTCATAAATGACTCCGTCCGGCGGATCAAACCCATTTTCAGAATTATATACTGTAATGCGGAATTTTGTCTTATTCTTGCCGCTAAGCCTGTCTGGTTTGCGCCAGATCATTACCCTTTTTAAATAGGTATAGCCATCATTTTTAGCGAAACGGCGCGTTATTGTAGAAGTGCCCTTATACGGCCCATACCCATTTTTAGTGTACTTGCCAAGGATCATTTCCCTGCCCGATATCGTTACCTCTCTCAATTGTGTCACATCCTGCTTCATTTTGATCCTGAGGTCATTGCCCGCCTGGCCGACTTTCAGGCTAACAGGGAAATAACCGATACAGCTAAAGACAAGCGTATCATTAGCGATCTGTTTTGAAGGATAAAGTTTAAAGACTCCGTTTTCGTCTGCTCTTGAATACCGGTTTTCAGACTTCAGTTGTATCGTGACATAGGGGAGGGGCTCACCGGTTTTTTCATCAGAGACTATGCCGGTAATCTTGATCTGGGCAATAGCAGTAAGGGAAAATAACACCAGAAACACCAATAATGAGAGACGTGGATAAAACATATTATTGAATATTTTAGAGATTTACAGGGACTGCTGAAAGATGATGCAGACAGTGGTTGGATCAAGTACCGCAAATTCCCGGAGTCCCCAGGGCTTAATGGTCACGGTGCTGGAATTTGGATGCAGGATATGAGGTGCCCGGTTTTTAATTTCCTCGTAGATGGCATATATGTCATCGGTGGCAATGCGGATTTCGGGCCGGTCTTTAATGGCGTATTCATGGCTTTCTACAAGCAGGAAGGTGATATTGTCCCGGCTTACGATATATAAGGTCTGGTCGTGGTAGCCCAGGGTGAAACCCATGTCCTCTATAAAAAATTTCAGATCGGCCTGGATTTCGGAATAGAATACTTTGGGTAGAATTTGCTGGAGTGCCATTGTTTATTTGTTTAATCTTACGATCTGTAAAGATAGGATCAAAATGACACTTAAAAATGTTGTTCCGCTATAATTTTAACAACCCCGTCAATAGCTTGTCCAGATCTGAAAGACAACTCAAAGCTACCATTCTCGCTGTTTTGAAAATCTTTCCAGGTTGCGTCCGACAGCCAGCGATAACCCGCCCTTTGGTTATAGTCGTTAACTCTGATTTCGAGACTTTCACTAAATATCTGTCTGGATGGATATTTATAGTCCCAGATAAAGCCTTCTTCGGTTCTGTATTCCAATACCCTGAATTTTAACTGGAAATAAGAGTAGCCATCTTCACCCAATTGCAGGTTGGAGTTTAAAAAGCCGGTATGAAGGTATATTTCTTCCGGGATACCTTTTCTTTCAAACCGGATTGCATTTTCACAAGGATCCTGTTCTCTTCTGTGGAGATATACACCTGTCCCCCTAATGGACAATGAAAATTCAAAATCATAAAAATATTTGGTTTTTTCTTTTTCTGCACCTGTTATCCTGACATTCTTTAGTGAGATACGCACCTTTTTGTTCCCGAAAAGAAAGCGCTGGATGTTCTCGTACGTTTCAAAGCTATTTACAATACCTCTGTAGCCTGAATGGGCCCGGTGTACATTGGCATAGTAAGCTACATTCCTGCCCTAAATAGACCCCGGTTGATGGTCTGGGACCGTCTACGATATATGCACGGTCCTGTTTCACAAGTCCGTCACTAAAACCTCCGGTGGCGTGCTTCACTGCACCATAAGCGTTATAATCACTGCCGATGACGCATAAACAGCGCTTTATCGGAAAACCGCTATTGCCGAGGCTATTGACTTCAAAGTCCTTATCCGGAAGCTTCAAGTATTCCCGCATTCTTTTTTCTTGAAATATCGACGAGTCAAAAGGATTCAATAAAGAGACAACGGTTTTTTCGATAATGTCGGGGACATTGCCAAGCTCTATTCCCTTATGAGGTGTACCTATGGTCACCAGCTTGAAGATAAGGTCCAGCGGACGGTCCAGCAAAGGTCCCAATATGGATTCCGGATATTTTTTTCTAAGGCCGTCGCCGGAATCCTGCAGTATATTTTGGATCAATGTTCTGCACACCAAACCACCCATAGAGTGCGCGATCAGGATGAATTTATAATCCGTACCTACGTTTACGACCCCGCTTTGTTGTAATTTTAACGGAATATCAACAAGAACAAGTTTTGCCAGGTCTTCTGCATGCATCTCTATACTTCTGATCTTTCCGTTGATATAGTCCTGGTCGTAAAACCTGCACACCCAGATACTTCTGGAGGTATCGCCGTGAAAGTCTCTTAAACCATAGTTGATAGAATCTGCATATCCATAGTCTTTGATCTTCATGAAGCGGATGAGCTGGCCTTCAAATATATCTGCGACCTGGTAATTGTTTTCTTTGGAAGCCTGCCGCTTTTCAACCGAATTGGCTGCAAAGCCGTAATAAGCATCGTGAAAGGTTTCTTCACGCTCATCTGCCGTCATGGCATATCCTCTGACATAGACAATTGGATAATAGGGTGTTTTGATCTGGTGTGACATAATATGGCTTTAAGCATGCTGGTAAGTGCAGCAATCTAACCAGGACCCGCACAAAAAAAAATAGCTACTTCTCGCTATTTTTAGCAGATTGGACAGCGTATTGCCCAGGTCATGAGGCGCTGGAAGGAGATAGGAGGGTTTATTTTAAAACCGCATTGATCTGTGCTGTGGCATGCTGCCCGGACTGTTAAGAACCGAAAACCCTGATACAACTCCAATTGCAATGCTGCCATTTTTCTTTAATTCATAATGCTGGTTTCAAAGTGATCTGACATGTGTTTTATGGCTTGATGTGCACTACCATCTTGTTTTAATAACCAAGAAAATGAATCCGGTTATCAAAGCCGGAAGCCAGCATACAAAGCAAAACTCTCCAATATCGATTACAAATTTGTTGATTGGTCCGGTATAGGTGAATAGAGAAACTCCAATAAGGAACATAGCTATACCTGTCAATGTCAAACCTAATCCTATTTTTCTATGTATTTGCACGGTTTAATATACCTGTTTTGCCGTTCAAGTGAAAGAACCTATTTTCTTTAAAGCCTTATCTGGCATTTAGCACAGATAATATCCAGGTTTGAAAACAACTATTCAAACTTAACCGGTTAATCACCGGCTGTCACGTAATCTTTGATTTACATTTGGCCAGGTCAAATAAATCAGAGGTATGCACGACAAAGATAAAGAAACATTCCAAGCCAATCAATATGACAAGATCATGCGTGAAAATCTGGAAGTCACCCTACCCGTAATTATCAAAGACGTGCTCCGTTTGGACATAGAGGAAAGTGAAGAAATACCTGATGATATCCAGCACACCAAGGAAAGAAAGCCTGATGCGCTAAAGAAGGTTACAGACAGTTCAGGCAACGTTTATGTGCTCCACATTGAGTTTCAAATCCCAAATGAAAAGGATATGGTCTATCGTATGGCTGAATACAGTATCATGCTGATGCGCAGGTATCGACTGCCTGTAAAGCAGTTTGTGGTTTTCATGAAAGGTACCAAGCCAACCATGCCGACCACAATAGACGTAGAAAATTTAAAATTCCGTTATGAGCTGATCCGTATCTCGGAAGTGAATTACAGATTGTTTCTCCAATCGGAAAATCCGGAAGTGAAAATGCTGAGTATTCTGGCCAATCTTGGAGCTGAAAATAGCTACAATGCGGTAGAAGCAATTGTCAACGAGATCGATTCTTCGTCTTCAAGCGAACTGGCAAAAAATAAATATTTCAGGCAATTACGTATATTTGTTCAACTGCGTACCAATGTTGAACCACAATTAGAAAAAGCTATGCAATCAGTAAGTACATTTTTCAAAGAAGAAAACGACATCTTTTACCGCAGAGGTGAAGAACGCGGAGAAAAAAGAGGAATTGAAAAGAAAACACATATTGTAGTTGAAAACCTTTTGATCAAAAAAGGCTTTTCGGATGAGGAAGCTGCCGAGATCGCCGAGGTATCTCCTGAGTATGTAAAACAGGTCCGTGCCGGACTGGAATCCAGAAAATAGTTATACCTTCATAAGCATCACTAAAATAGCGGGCACAATTTATTCCATAATCTAATGAGTCATTGCCTTATTTGTAAATCCCTGTAATCAGATTAGAAACAACCATCAATGCAGTCAGGAAGGCTGTATATGATCTCTCCAGAAGGATCTATCTTCACCAGATTCCACAGCTCAAACCGACGAAAGGGCTATTGCAGGAAGAACCTCAGGACTAATTGAACAAAACGATTGGGTAACATGGCAACCGTTATTGGTTTCTTAACATATCAAACCAACGATTGATAGGTATCAAATAGGGAATTGTTAGCCATGCATGGCAACCAACCCCCTAGTTAATACCTGTTTAATACGACTGAGGTCCCTACCTGAAAAGGTAACACAAGCTTATGTTAATAGAAGACAAAGCAATAGAAATTGGCAATTTGTTCTTTCGGGTCTTAGCAAGGCTTTGCAGCAGCTTCTCATTGGGCAAATTCAGGCCAGATGGGGACCTGGTCCGGAAAAAGTGCGGAAACAGGTACCTTTTGCCCAACAAGTCCCGAACAAAGACCGGAGATCTTGCGCAGTTGGTAGCTGCGAGGAAAGTATCAATTATAACGGAAAAGAATATTGGTTAGGCGTTAAATAGTTATTTGCATTTAAACAACTAAATAGTTAGTTTAGTGAGGAACAATTAGATTTCATTTAGCTTATGAAAACATATGCTATTGGCCCGTTAATGATCGGGTTGCTGGTCAGCATATTTACTTCCAGCAGTTTTGCCCAGCAAATGGACACCAGGTTTATCCAATACAACCGAAACGTGCAACTGGTCAAGGAAAACAATAGGACGGTGATGCGTTTTGCGGAAGGCAAAGGTGCGGCAGTGGCCTGGATCGACGGCCTGGAATTTTCAGCGGGAACAATTGAATTTGAGGCCAGGGGAAGGGATGTGCTGCAAAAGAGCTTTTTGGGAATTGCATTCCATGGCATTGATAGCGTTACCTATGAAACGGTTTATTTCAGGCCGTTCAATTTCCAGGCTACCGACCCGGTCAGGAAAATCCATGCCGTGCAGTACAGCTTTGAGCCTGATTTCGGTTTCCAGGAATTGCGCAATACCCAAAAGGACAAGTTCGAATCGGCAATTGTTCCGGCCGGTATTAGTCCTTCAGACTGGTTCAAGGTAAAAGTAACGGTCAAAGGCGGGATGGTCCGCGTATTTTTGAACGGTAGCGAAACCCCTTGTATGGAAGTGGCCACGCTGAACAGTTCCCCTTTGGGAAAGAAGATCGGCTTTTGGGTAGGCAATCTGTCAAACGGCGATTTTGCAGGTCTTAAACTTACTAAATGATCAGCTGATGTTAAGGTTGCTTGTGATAGGTTTATTGCTGATTGGCCTGAGCGGCTCTGCGCAGGAGCGGATCGTGGAAGTGAAGGGGAAAAAGTTCAACGTAAAGGCGATGGGTCTCGGAAACAGAAGGCCGGGCCAGCCGGTAGTGGTTTTTGAGAACGGGATGGGGGTGGACCTGAAGAACTGGCGGACGGTCTTTGATCAGGTAGGGAGTTTTGCGCCCGTTGTGGCCTATGACCGGGCGGGCATCGGCAAGAGTGATAATCTTTACCAGTTGCCCACGCCAAAGCTGGTGGCGGAAAACCTGCATGGGATCCTGGGTGTGCTGAATATTCCGCCGCCCTATGTGCTGGTCGGCCATTCCCTCGGCGGGCTCTATGTCAGGGGATTTGCGGGCTATTATCCGGGTGATGTTGCCGGTCTTGTTTTTGTGGATCCGGCTGATTTTACAGAGACCAGGGATGACTGGAATGCCATCTTTAAGAAACTGGGACTTACCGATAAGCGGATCGATGAAATGCTTCAGGACCGGCTCTACCGCTCCGTACCAATCACCGATTCGCTCAACTATGGCCCCAGAAGCGAAAGATATGCGCTTAATGAGCTGCGAAAGTCCGATTTTGCCGAAATCGCTGCACTTCCCCTGCCGAAGGTACCCATCTATTTTTTTGTGGGCGGTAAATTTGATGTCCCCTTGGCCCAGCGGAGTAAAGAATATGATCAGCAGGCTTTCTTTCATATTAAGAACAGTTCGAACATGGACAGGTGGCGTCAACTGATACATGCTACCGGCAGACCTGGCGCGGTGATCTATCTTTCCCATTCTGGTCATTACATTCAGTGGGACGATCCGGTTTCGCTGATCGAAAATATCCGCATCTTGTTGGATGGGGTCAATAAGTAACACCCGTTCCCAAACGCGGATATCTTGAGCCACAAACCTGATGGAACTTGCCAAAACCAGACTGGAGGAAGCAAAGCACGTGACCAAATCTCAGGCCGGGTCAAATTCTACAATCCATTCAATACCAAATTTATCCCTAAACATTCCGGCATAAGTACCCCAGGGAGTGTCGCCCAAGGGCCCTTCAATAGTTCCGCCTGCTGATAATCCATTGAAAACTTTATCTGCTTCTTCGCGGGTGTCTGTATTGACGGCTATTTTTGACCGGTTCTCGTTTTCGTTCGTTCTTCCCATGATCTGGGGAACGTCATTTGCAATCAGTACATTATTTTTGCCTATTGGCAGGGAAATGTACATGATCTTATCTGCCTCATTTTCTGAAACTGGAAATTCGTCACTGGCTAATTCTTTGAAGCGAATGATTTTTGCGAATTCCCCACCGAAAACTGATTTGTAAAAATGGAATGCTTCTTCTGCATTTCCGTTAAAGTTGATCCAAGGATTAATTGCTTTCATGGTTTTATTTTAAGTTGTTTATTTATCGTGCAGTATCATCCACGAAGTCCCAAATTGGTCGCGGGGCATTGCAAAACGGTTTGCGAACGGTGTTTTTTCCATTTTCATAAATACCTCGCCCTGGCTTGAAAGCAGTTGGTAGGTTTTTTCTGCTTAATCATCGCATGGAGAATCGGTTTCTTCCATTCAACAGGAAAACCGGCCGGTGGTTGCTGGTGGGGTAGCACGGGAATTTGTGGTTGTGTATCCATAACAGTGTAGGTTTTTAACGTAATGGGGCCTACTGTAAAGTTCCTTCTTAATTAGGACAAATTAAAGGGGAGTTTACGACAAAAAGAGGGGTGGATTTTGCGACAACTTGATTTGTTGCTAAACTAAAGGATCGGGTGGGTCTTTGCTTTGCTGCTTGGTACTAAATTAAACTATAAGTTTTAAAACAAGTTGTTATTTTTGTATCTTTAACTATTATGGCAAGTAAATCGACAAGTGTATCAAGATCAAAAACAAGCGACGGGTTTGCTTATCTTACCAAACGAATTGTTGTAAGTAAAGCAAAAAGTGCTGGTAAAGCTGCCGCTAAAAATGCAATGGAACTGATGGGCTATGTAGTTACTGTTAAAGGCGGCTGGGTAGTGAAGGAATATCAGAACGGACAATTCGAACAAATCGAGAAACTTCAGGAGGCTTAATCACATTTCCTTTGTCGGAACAAATCACACCTCAGCTCCGTCTTCGTGTTTTTGCGGGGCCAAATGGTTCAGGTAAAAGTACCGTTATTAAAAGAATTCGTGAAACGGAAGTAAATGAGAATGTTAAACTTGATGTTGGGGTCTACATTAACGCAGACGATATTGCACAGAATTTAAAAACAGGAAAGTTTTCCTTTGAACCTTATGAGGTAGATTGTAAGTTGCAGGATCTTATCTAGTTTGGTGAAACATCCGGGCTATTGTCTGAGGATTTCTCCGTATTGCGATTCAGCAACTCTATTGAAATAACGGGGCGTAAGGTTTCTTTGATTAAAGAAGGTGGTCATGATGTTCCGGTTGATCGAATTGAAAAGCGTTATGTGCGCTCGATGCAACTAATTAAGGAAGCTGCAGATATTGCTTATCAGGGATATTTCTTTGATAATTCTATCAATGACGAACCATATCGGCTGGTTGGTCACTTTAAAGTAATTGCAGGTGAAAAAGAATGGGATGCCATTGCCGAAGATCAGGTGGCTATATAGTTAAAAAAGTATTATCCCAGGCCCTAAAATACCGGTTACTTTCAGTTTCTTGTAGTATTTAGCATATCATAAAATTCAATTACCAGCTTCACGGGCCGCGGATTTTTATAGGATCATTCGGATCTCAGGCTTACCCACCGGATGGCTTCATCCAGCTCAGACAATTCAAAACCTTTTGCCTCACCCGGAGTGACATAGCTGAACAGGTCTGTGAATTTTTCTACGGCTTTCTGGTCGGTGACTATGGCCATTTTTTTCCATTTGCTAAGATGTTTGATTCCAGCGAGCAAATCCTTCCACCAGGCTCCAGCTGTAAAATTTTGGACCGGGGTTTCCAGTAGCAGCAGGTAATAAATTTCGTCGTATTGGTCGGACAGGGCTTGCAGTCCTGGAAGCAGGACATTATCCAGATCATTTTTATCTACTTCGCCAGCGGCGCGTACGCCCAAAACATAGTCAGGCAGGTTTTCGATTTTTGTCAGCATGGGGTTGATATTTATAGGAGAACAATTTAAGCGAGCCAGGGTTTTGCGTTTCTGTTACGAATGAAATTATTGGATGGGCGTAATTAAAGCCTGAACTTTACACCTCCATTTACCACAAAACCATCAACGGGTGCATCGATATCCCTGAATAAGGGGATAAGTGGTAATTGAAATCGCGATGAATTTCACGGTGTAAAAGTACAATTAAAAAACTCTCCAATGTTTGGGTAGCAAATTAATAATACTTAAGTTTAAATAGCAACGATTTTAATATCACAGCAGGTACCAAATAAATGATGATGAACCGGCTTTTTCCTTTATTGGCATTATGGATTTCTTTTAGTGCATCTGCTGAGGCTCAGCAATCCAAAAACTCCTGGGGATTAGCGGACAATTTGAATTTATATCCATTTGAAAAAATGAATGCTTTTCTGTCTGCTCCGGACATCAAAAAGTCGACGGCTGATATTGAGATAAGACTTTATACCAGTGGCAGCCCATCCGGATTAACTTCCCTGACAAGTCTGGTTTATTCAGATCATCAATGGAATGCTACCTATCATTCACGGAAACGAAGAACTGTCGATGATCCTGCCGATGCTACTTTTCCAATAAAAATTAACCAAATAGCGGGGAAAAAGCTGGATTCTGTTTTTGTCGGGCTGGTTAGTCATAACGTATTCACTTTACCAGATCAGTCGCAGACATCGAAGCCAAATGTGATGATTCCTTACACTATACTCGTAAAATCTAATCAACAGGTGAGATGCTATCGTTTTCAAGACACCTGGATGATCGATGACAGCTATAGCGAAGAGTTTAAAGAATACAAGTCAATAGTTGAGCTGTTTTCTTATGTAAATGATAATTTTCCGCTAAAAATGTAAACCAATATCCTTTTCATTCATTACAATCGATTTATAATCCTCAAACTCCATTTTTGTTATGGATGAAATTAAAATGTTTTGAAGTCCAATATTTTGTTCTAAAATGAGTTTTGTTTCCTGGTGACGTTCTTGGGATACATCAAACCTTATTTACGACATTATTCTCATCTCCTTCTAAAATAAAACATTTTTTATCGTTGCATGGAAAGTAATAGATTTGGTACTGCCACAGTTATGCACACTATTAACAGCTCATAAACTCAAGGCCATTGTTACTAGCAATTGTAATCAATGGCCACATTATCTCTAAATTTAGCCCTAAGTGCCTGAAAATCCAGATTCGCAAGATCAGTTAAGTCTGGAATGAAGGTCAGGTATCCTGCAGCAGCTTTTCTGTGTTCTTGTTCCGGGCATTAGTCATTATTGTTTTTAAACCGGTCAATTGCAGATCGCGATAAGGACCGAAGTGATGCGTCATAGAAGGTGATCTCGGGTAGAATAGCTTGGTCTATCAGCAGGAGCAAAAAACAGCGCAAAAGCGTGGCAATTTAAAAACCATCAGGAATGCCCCGTTGTTAAGCGATTAGCAACCAAAAGAAATAGATGATGAATGGACTGTCACCCTGGGCTGCCGCTGCGGCCAGTGAACTCGCTGAGGGCGAACCTTCATTATTCCAGCATACATCCGGAAACTGGAGTTTCAATATATTCAATACCACAGATTCCATTTGGGTAGACGTGGCGCTGCCTGATGGTGGTAGAATGGCGTTTCGCGCAGCGTATAGTCCGGGTGCTTCCCTGGAAATCAGCCGGCACAAGATGAAAGAAAAAGGTATTGACCTTTGGCTTTCCAGTGACACGGGTACATTTGAAACCAGCATCTGGATTGAAGACGGGCAGGCTCCGGTCCTTCGTTATATCACCCGGCTTAAACCAGCTAAAGATCTGTTTGTACCTTTCTGGCCCAGAGACATCCTGGCCACTACAAAAAACGGGAATCCTGAGAATACCGCCGGGCAGATCCATGCCAGTCAATGGGGTACCCGCTCGGGATTTATCTACATGAGTATGACCCGTCCGAAATCCGCTTCCGTCTTTTACCTGCAGAACCTGACTGCCCTTAGCGATTACTGTCAGCAGACACAGACTTCGGCCAGTGACAGTGTCGGTGGGACCTGGCCGGAACTTGGCTTTGCCCTGCCTCCTTCACAATTACCGCTGAAGGCTGGTAAAGCAGCCACTATCTGCGATGCACTTGTTGCATTTGATGGTTTGGTTCCTGATACCGAAGCTGAAATGTCCCGGCAATACCTCGATCTTTTAGCCCGGGTTTATCTGCTCTTGCCAAAGCCAGATACAGACTACCAGGATTGGCCTGAAATCCTTGAAAAAGGTCTGAAAGACCTGATCGATAGCCCGGGTTGCTGGACGCAGGTGGGTGGACATCATTATTTTAATGCTTATATCAGTGACTATCAGACGCCACCGGAAATTATGGTACAGCTCGCCGTGCTATTGCCTTTATTGGATTATGTAGAATGGAGCGGGCTAGACCTGGAAGTCATGAGAACCATAAAAGCAGGTTTGCCTGCATTCTATGACGAGAAAATCGGTACGATCAACCGCTGGCTCCCTGCCGCAGAAGATAAACTGGGAGACGAAGAAGAACAAAAACAGCCGGGCGTCATGGACAGCTGGTACCTGCACCATCCTCTACTAAACTTGTCCCGTCTGGCCTTGAAAGGTGATAAGGTCGCCGAAAAGCTTTTCCTGGACTCTCTTGGCTTCGCCATCAAAGTGGCCCGGCATTTCAAATATCAGTGGCCGGTTTTCTATAAAATGGATACTTTGGAGGTGATCAAGGCTGAAACTGCTCAAGGCATGGGCGGCGAAAAAGATGTTGCGGGAATCTATGCGCATGTGATGCTCCAGGCCTGGGAACTGACCCAGGAAAAGCGCTACCTGGCTGAAGCCGAGAAAGCGGCAAAAACCTTGCAAGGCAAAAGTTTCCAGGTTTTTTATCAGGCCAACAACACCGCTTTTTCTTCCGGGGCATTGCTTAGGCTCTATAAGATCACCAAAGATCAAACTTATTTGGACCTGAGCTACATGTGCCTGGCTGGGATTTTCAGAAATACCAAGCTCTGGGACTGCAACTATGGTTATGGAAAAAACTTCCCTAGCTTTTTTGCTTTATACCCCCTAAATGACGCGCCTTATACAGCGGTGTATGAGGAGCAGGAAGTTTTCTGCGCGCTGCACGATTACCTCAGACATGCTGAAGGCATCGATATTCTTCCTTCCGTCCGGCTGCTTATCGCTGAATACATCCGATACCTGGTTGACCGCGCAGTTTACTATTATCCGACAATGCTGCCTGCTGAAATGCTGGAAAAAAAACCAAAAATCGGTGAGGTGGACCCTAAGTTATGGATCGCACTGGAAGACCTTCAGGACGGCTGGCTGAAATCCGGAACGGTCGGACAGGAAGTATATGGAGCCGGTAATGCCTTCGGTATTTTGCCAAGGCACTACTTGAGGGTACCTGGCGAAGATTTTATGATTTATGTCGACTACCCAACTTCGGGTTTTACTGCGCGCAAAGGGCAAAATATCCATTTCCAGGTATTGGGTGATGAGCGCCTGACCTGCCGGTTGATGGTAGTGAAGACAGGCAATAAAAAACTACCGGAATTTCAGGTTACCGCAAGTTCTGTCACTGAAAATATCAATGGCTCAACTGTTAAAGATGGCAACTTGGCCTACACCATTAGCGGTAATCAGAAAATCAGCATCAGTTGGAAGAAATAAATACCTCAATCACGTACTTATGGAAAATTTAAAAGACTATTTGCCGGAAACCATTAAAGGTAAAAACGTATTGATCACAGGCGGTACAACTGGTATTGGACGTGCGATCGCTATTTTGCTGGCCAGTCAGGGCGCGAAAATTGTCATTTTCGGACGCCATCAGCCTGAACTCGATGATGCGCTCAAAGCTATCGATGAGGCTGGCATGGATCATGAAGCTTACGGCTTCACCGCAGATGTCGGAACTGAGGACGGGATCATGCGCATCTTCGAACAAACCGATGAACACCTGGCTTCCCTTGATATCCTGGTCAACAATGCAGCCATCGCTTTCGATAGCATTACCACCGGAAGCTACCGGGATTGGAAATACGTCACAGACATCAACCTGTTAGGCTATATGGCTTGCGTGAATGAAGCCGTTAAGCGTATGCAACCCAATAAAAGCGGCCATATCGTTAACATCGGATCCATCAGTGCCGACGAACGTGGCAAAGACAGCTCAGTCTATGTAGCTACTAAGGCAGGGATCCAGGGATTCAATGAAGCACTGCGTAAAGAAGTGAATGAGTTGGGGATCAAAGTTACGTTGATTGAACCTGGCCTGGTCGGTTCGGACATGATAGACGTTCCCCCTGCCAGCCAACCCGCTAAAATCCGGGCGCAGGAAATGCTCAAAGCAGCCGATATAGCCATGAGTGTATTGTACTGTCTGAGCCAGCCCAGGCGTTGCGATGTGATCACCCTGCAGATCCGGCCGCATCTGCAAATTCTGTAAATAATATTAAGTCTAGCGATATGTCACACTAGAAATCAAAACCTAAAAAACCTGCCGGCGAAAAGCCTGATGCAAGCGCAGTTCCAGGAATACGCTAATGACCTGCTATCGGGTAATTGAAGGCAAAAAAAGGGGGCGGCCTCACCTGCTTCCCCTTGATATTTTTAGTGGTTACCTTCCTGACGTGTAGCCTTCTGACGCTTGGTGTCAGTTGTATCCGTGCCTGTTCCGTTACTTCCCGACATGCTGCCGGTAGTGGTCACCGTATCAAATCCTGCGGTATCGGCAGGCATGTTCTCTGTGGAATCAACCTGATCTACTGCCCGTTCTTCCGGTGATGCGCAGGCCGTTAGCATCGCTGCACTGCATGCTATCATCCATAATTTTGTTTTCATGATTCTGAGTTAAGGTTGAAATTATTCGTCTTCAGCATCTTCGTTACCCGAAGCATTTCCGGCCAGATCTCCCGAGATCTCATCTTCGTCATCATCCGGATCTGTATTTTGCAGGTCTGACTTACCCTTTGCTTCTGATTCACTTACCGGGCCGTCCGAAGCGAGCGAGCTATTGTTGCGGTTTTCATTTTCCAATTCGAGCGTTTTGTCTTCCAGGTGTTCCATTTTTCTATAGGTTTTTATTAATGAATAATCGTGTTTTTAGGCTGATTTTTTTATAATTCCTCCTTTATCTAAGTTTTCATTAGGCTAACATTCCCGGCCAGGCATTGTTTATCTTTTTTGAATACAGGATTTATTGGAACTTTTAAATAAACAAACTTTTACATCCGGGTAATCCCGCAACGGCTTTTTTATATCTTTAGGTATTATATTTGCTCTTGCTCCTATTGGTGTTATTACAGCATTATTGTTATTGCTCCTGTTATTTCTTTTGTTCTTGTTATTGTTGCTGTTACTTGTGTTTATTGTATATTTGTATTTAATATAATTGTTATAATGCTAATCAATAGATCAGATATATCTGTATTACAACATCTTTCAACAGTGAAGGAACTTGTACCTATTGAAGAAATCCCAGACTCATTTCAATCTGATTTCAATAAATATTTCTTTGGTAAAACCCTTGTAAAGGACGATCAGAATCATTTATTCGTTTATCCTTCAGATATTAGACGATGGATTCGTGTGCTTTTTTCGACATATAAATAGTCAAATACATGCTTTCAGAACATCTGCAGAGATTTAATGAAGCACTAGAAGCGTTCCAGAATAAATTTCCCAGAGACTCGTGGTCTCAAGAATTTAAGACAGATCTTGTAAATGATTTTTCTTTTTACTCATCCCGAATTGAAGATTCCAGATTGGAATATGGAGATACCATTCGATTTTTAAATGATGAATTGGTTAACAAGGAGAATTTAACCAGCCTGCTGCAAATTAGCAATCACAAAGAGGTTCTAAAGGAAATCATTGACCGTTACGATCATTTTGAGATCAGCGAGAAGACCATAAAAAGTATCCATAAAAATCTGATGGGCAACGAGCTTTCCTGGAATGGTGACTTTAAGCCAGAACTAGTTGGAAATTACAGAAATTACCAGGTTATTGGCTATAGAATGCCTTTCTTCCCCAATAGAGAATACAATCCCCATTATAATTTGGAGATAATTATGGCGTCTCACCTGGAATTTTTTCAGCGGGCATTCAATCGGGTAGACAACTCCAGCGATGAAACTCATTTAATTACAGCACTCGCATATTTCCATAATAAATTTCTAAATGACATTCACCCCTTCGCTGATGGTAACGGGAGGGTCTGCCGGATTATCATGGGTACTATAATGATGAAAGCAGGATGTCCTCCCGTATTTGCTCAGATACTGGATAATTCAGATATGGAAAAATACATTAATACCATTATTCAGTGCGAAGATGAAAACTCTGACGAACCGTTTGTCAAATTCTTAGCAAATGGCATGTCCGATTATCTGGAACAAAAGAGTGCAAAGGTCAGGTAATCCCGCAACAGCTTTTCTGTATTCTTGTTCCGGGGCATTGGTCAGCACTGTTTTTAAACCGGTCAATTCAGATCGCAATAAGGACCGAAGAGGTGTGTCATAGAAAACTTTGTATCAGGATGTACTGTTATACCGGATGCCTCAGCAAATCAATCCATTGTATTTGGTCAAAACAAATTCCAGATTAAACCGTTATTATTAGAGCAGCAAATTTACCACAATGTTGCATGATAAGCCTGGATTGGCTTAGACATCCTCAACTGGCCTGATTAGTGAAATTGAACAAAGAGGATGTTTGAACAGTAAATCGAATCCAAGATCTCCGGTGCTGCCTAGCTTGTTTGAACAGATTCCAAAAAAACAGCTATGGAAACGATTGTAATTCAGGAAACTGATCAGGCGGTTAGAGATGTTCTGACCCTGGCGCTTGAAGCTGAAGGCTTCAGTGTCCTCACCTTTGCAGAATGCAATTCTGATTTTATAACAACTATTGACCGGATCAGGCCACATCTGATCATTTTAGATTTCAAAATCAGCGGTGCAGATTGCATAAAAATGTGCAAACTGATCAAAGAATCGTTTCCGCACCTGCCTGTCCTGACCATGAGTTGCAACAGCAACATCAATAATGTCTACAATCAGTTCGGCTTTGACGGGTACATCAGCAAGCCCTTTGACCTTGATTTGCTTTACCAAGTTCTTCGCAAATATATTCCGGAGGTTAAACAGAAGGAAGCCGGTCTGGAATCAAAAACTTTCCATTAAACACAGCACGATGGAAAATATAATCGAAAAACAAATTGTACAGCTGCATTTGTACATGGCTTGATCCTGGAAGTACTGAATTATCGGATACTGCTTTGGTTGATGGTGATGGAATTGCCAACCAATCTGCTATTGTAAATATACTTTAAACTCTTAAGAGTCTACGACAAGAACGAGCACTAATTTCTTAGCTGAGGTTTCGTAGACCTGTATTTCCGCAAGACCCAGATCCGCGATGTCATGACCCCAGATTCCATATTTGCCATTGGTTTCGTTGCGGTTGTACATTTCAGTCCGTCGTTCTATCGAAATGGTTTTGACAGTTGCAGAAGCTTCCTCTTCGTCGTAAATTTTATAGTAGGTCTTACTAATCTCTTTGAGCAGAAACTTTCTGGTAAAGCCAGTTTCAGAGTTAAGTTCAAACTTATACTCATTTCTTAATGGATAATCTATTAGTATAGTTACTGCTTTTCGGCTGATTAATATTTCTTCTGCGTCTTTAAGTTCCTGTATATCCTGATCAGGTTTTTCCAAACTGGCCCAAGGTATAAAACCATCTTTGAAATTGGAAGTGTCGGTTGTCCTGACCTCAAAGGAAATGGTTCCAAGAAATTTACCCAAATAAGCGTAGTCTTTTTCTGCTGATGCTTTTTCTCTTTCTTTGATGACCTCTAGTGAGGCGCTTAGTTGTTTACTTGTTTTTGCGCTGCAGCCAAACAATGCAGAAAGAATCAGGACCGGGAGAAGATATTTCATTATGATCTGGTCTGTTGATATTTTGAAATTAAGAATCTGATTGCCCCAGCTATAATCGCTGCTATAAGCAGGTCATATAACAAATTCAAGGGTCGGGAAGCTATCAATAATGCACTTGAATCCGCTGTTTCGAAATTTTTCTTAAAAAGGTAACGGAATGGAAAGCCTGCTTCAACAAATGAAAATTGGTTCCATAGAATGGGTAGGGCGGACATCAACAGGAAACACAAAATGAAGGTGGTAAAGAATTTCATGAGGAGATCAATTTTCTACAATATAGTAAGTCTGTTGGACTTTTCATCCCTGAGGCTTTATGTTGAAGTATCTTGAGGTGTGTGAAGTCTATACTTAAGAATTAGTTCCTGACCTCATCTTAATATTCATTCCCAGCACTAACAGCTCATAAACTCAAATCCATTGTTGCTTGCAATTGTAATCAAGGGACCCACATTATCTCTAAATTTAGCCTTGAGCGCCTGATGATCCAGATTCGCAAGATCAGCCAGGTCCGGAATGAAGGTCAGGTAATCCTGCAGCAGCTTTTCAGTGTTCTTGTTCCGGGCGATGGTCAGTATTGTTTTTAAACCGGTCAATTGCAGATCGCAATAAGGACCGAAGTGGTGTGTCATAGAAGGTAGCTTGTCGCTTTTGCTGCTGTTAAAGCTTTTGTCGGAAGGGATCAGGTTCCAGAGCAGATCATGAGAGACAAAGGCATAGGGTACAAAATGCTCCACTGCATAAGTTCCGATGTCCAACTGCTTGTTTGTGTAGATGCAGTTCAATGGCCCGTGATGATGGATGACAATGTCCCAGAAGTCTTTACGCTGTTTAGTTAAACTGTTTCTTAAAGGAGGTTTGATCAGCTTGTTTGGAATGTCGGGTACGTTTGGATTGTGCTTTTGCAAGTACAGACTGAGGTGCCAGTAACAAAAGGATTTTAAGATGCCGCTGTTTTGGCTGAGGTAAGCAATCCATTTTGGATTGATGATGACTTCCTGCTCATTGACTGCATAAATGGTATCGTTGAGAAATTCTTGCGATAGTTTGTAAATCTGTTTCCTGTCGCCTTTTGCGGCGGGAAACCAGGGGCTGAGGAAACGGTAGGGGACTTCCCCGTCAAAATACCTCAATATGCGATGTGTTGTTATATTGTTGGAAGCCTTGAGTGTTTCTGTAATTACATGCTTCCTTGTGTCGATACTCAGATTTTCCAGCGTGATTAATTGTTCAATTGCCCGCTGTAATTGATCCTGCTTTCCAAAACTTACATTGAAATAATTTACCGTGTACCAGGCATTGGCAATCATTCCTGCAAACAGGTCTTGTTTGTTGATGTGGTGATGGCCGTGCTCTACCGCCTCGATCAGGGAAATGAACCAATAAAACTTGTAGGTAGCCGAAGTGCTGTTGAAGCAGGAGGCCAGCAGGTTTATTGGGAGGGATGGGCTGGATGGGAGCGGGGTCATGTAAGGATATGATCAGATTTGATTGAAGTTAAGCAAAGATTTGATTTTCATTTCAAAATTATAGTTAATTTAGAAATATATTAACTCGCTCAAGTCAATCATCATCGCTCATGGTTGAAATACAATTTGGAGAAACACAGGGCTTTACAATTACTATTAAGATTACTCTGGTCTCATGCATGAGGCCGTTGTCAAGTGAAAATCACTTCTTGGATTTGGTCCTTGGTGACTTTACAATTTTCCGTATTTTCTCTTTCAGCTCTTTACTGTTGTAATATTCAATGGACTCCTGGAATAACGGCTTTCTCCCACCGTAGTCTTCGATGGTAGACGGCTTAATAGAATCTACAAACCTGTGTGCCATTGAATCGAGCATTCTTGTCGAATCCATAGAAAATACATCTAGCCAAAAAGAAATCTCTGTAATACTTTTCCCGCGTTTTATCTGAGGTTTCATCTTTTATAATCATCGAATCGTGGCAACCGGTGCAAAATAAAGCGCATAATATGCTTGTTGTGATTATTAGTGTAGATGCAGCTCTCATTACGCTAATTTGGTAAATTCCATGTTGATATCCTAGCAACTCCGCCTGGAGCATCCAGTGATGTGCCGTTGTGGCCTTATGGGGAGCATGCCTCGAAAATGGTACCCGGGCCTCCTTTCCTATTGTTTGATCCACATGAGTTGACTTAAGTTCAGCACCGATACATTTGAATTTTTATCTGTGAGAAAATTATAATTGATCTCATGCCCATTCAGCCCGTCTGACTTTAAAGAATTATTGCCCGAAAAAATCAAAGGCTGCAACGGTAAAACATCCTCGAGGTAGGTAGAGTACAATTTACCATCCTTCAGGTATAACTTGATACTGTCTGAACCGCCCGCAAGTGAATAAGTTCCCACGTACTGATTTAGGTCAGAAACAGGTTTTTCAGCCAATTGGGGCAATACCAAACTGGATATATACTCATTGATCCTGTTAAAGTCTAAATCGGTCACATTGGTCAGTACTGCCCAGCCCAGTTCCAGTTTAGGATGGACCACAATTTCAGTGCGCGCACCGAGCATTGCCCCTTCATGTTTCACGTAAGGGTAGGAACGTTGCCAGCCGATCCCCAGTGCCTGCATCATCCGGATAGACTTTTCGGAAAGCACCCCGTTTTCTGGATTGAACTGTGCGCTGATGAACTTGGCCAGATCTGTTGCTGTTGAATAAATTCCGCCCGCAGGTGCCATAGCATTTGCATAATAATCGGGAGTTTTAATGAATTTCTTTTCCTTGTTTGAGTAAGAATAACCTGATGCCAACATATTATCCTGATCGCTGACGGTGCCGAACCCGGTGTTGTTAAGGTGAAGCGGCCTGATAATTCTGTTCAGAACAGCATCCTGATAACTCGTTTTTGCTGCCCTGCCCAGGCCAATGCCAAGTAATGCATAGCCCATGTTGGAATACTGACGGCTATCCTGGGGCTTTAATTCGTATTCGGGGTATTCTCTTTTGGCCGATCTCAATGATTTTAAAAATTCATCCATGGAAGGTGCTTTGATGGAGGCCATTTCTTTGTTGGTCAGCATCCAGGTGTCCGCCTGTTTAGCAAACTCAATATCTGCCTGCGAATTTCTGGGAAGACCAGCATTATGAGTAGCCAACTCCAGAAAAGTGGTTTTACCATGTTTGCCTTCCAAATCCGTAATCCTGTATTCCGGCACAAATTTACTGACCTCACCATCCAGTCTGATCACCCCCTTTTCCCATAAGTTCATGGCCAGGGTCGCGGTAAACATTTTGGTAATAGACTGGATCTGATATTTGGTATCCACGCTTGCCGGCACTTTCTTTTCAAGATCGGCATATCCCGATGCATCACTGAATATCACCTTTCCTTTGTGGACAATGATCAATACCAAACTTGGCGAGTGGTACCGCTCCTGAAATCCTTTAACGCCTGCTTTCAATTGAGTGCTGATCGAATCACTGAGCGTTGTTTGTGCCGATAGGGTATTACTGGCAAGTAGTAATACCAACAGCAAAATTGATGGGTAATGTTTAATGGCCATAGCTATTTTTTTGACAAAGGTATGCTGCTAACCTAAAAATAAGGTCGCCAGACCGGCGTCAATATTGCGCCATCTTTATGCCAACGCCCTTTTATAGGCTTTAAATGATATTGGGAATATACGGGATAGGGTCCTTGCCCATATTTAACCGGGCCGCAACAGTCAGAGTAATCAACAGGTTCGAAAAAAGCAGTACCAAGTATACCCAGATAAATAAGGGGATTTCCAGCACTTCCCCGATATGGAGAAACCAGTAGTCGATCAGTGGCGTAAAGATCAGGCTAATCAGCGTAATTACCGACCATAGGATTTGAAAGCTCAGCATTTTCTGAGCGGTGGTCCTGTCATTTGGGATTACAAATCTTTTTTTCAGGTATAAATAGGTTCCGGTCACTACCACTAAATTTAAGAATGGAAATAAAAGCATGGAAAGTGAACTAAAGTTGAGGTACTTTAGGTAGCTGTTGGGGGAAACTGACTCGACAATTGCCTCAGGAGATGCCCCGGGCTCTTGATTATCTGTATGCTGTAAAAGACCATATGTTTCAATACCCAGGGTTTCGCACAAGGTCCGAATGACATAAGGGCTGCCGGGTGATTCATTTTTTTCCACCCTTTGTATGGTTCTCAAAGAGATTCCGGAACGATCGGCAAGCTCCTTTTGTGACAAGTGTTTGGCAAGCCTGTGCTCTTTTAAGTTTTTTTGTAGCATTTCAGAAAAAACTAAATAAATAATGCGCATGTATCTCCATGCAAGCTTTCAGTTCTTTATCCCTTTGAAGTAGTTTTTTAAATTTCGGGCCGGCAACAAATTCAACTGTCATGTATATATTTTATGAGCTAATATACAGAAGCAAACAGGATTACCCAAATTGGCGTGCTTGAAAACAGCACATGAAGAATTAAATGCATGGATATAAGGGTTGAATTTTAGTATTTTTATATAGTTTAACATGAAACGTATCAAAGATGAATTACAAGATATCATTTTCAGAAATGAACAAGCTGGCAAGCAAAGCGAACTCCAAAAAGTCCAGCGTTTCCTTAGACGCTATGCGCAAACAGGTGAACGTGCTGAAAAACAGCAGTACCTCAAAAGTGAAGAAGCAGCAGCAATCCTAAGCCTTGCTGCCGGTGAAAATCTAATCTATTTACCTTCTTTGACCTTTATAAAAGGCAATACAATATCCTATAAGCTCATAAACACAAACCCATTATTACTTGTAATCGTAATCACCGGGCCGACATTATCTCTAAATTTAGCCCTGAGCGCCTGAAAATCTAGTTCGCAAGATCAGTCAGGTCTGGAATGAAGGTCAGGTAATCCTGCAGCAGCTTTTCTGTGTTCTTGTTGCGGGCAATGGTCAGCACTGTTTTAAACCGGTCAATTGCAGATCGCAATAAGGATTGAAGTGGTGTGTTATAGAAGGCAGCTTGTCGCTTTTGCTGCTGTTGATGCTTTTGTCGGCAGGGATCAGGTTTCAGAGCAGGTCATGAGAGACAAAGGCGCCTCCAGTAGTTTTTACGCTGTTTAATTGAACTGTTTCTTAACGGAGGTTTGATCCTTGTTTGGAGTGTCAGGTACGTTGGGATTGTGCTTTTGCAGGTTCAGACTGAGGTGTAGGCATTGGCAATCATTCCGGCAAACAGGTTTTGTTTATTGATGTGGTGATGACCTTGCTATACCGCCTCAATCGGGAGAAACCAATAAAACTTGTAGGTAGCCGAAGTGCTATTGAAGCAGGAGGCCAGGAAATTTATTGGCAGGATGGGTCGGAGGGGAGCAATACAATTTATTTTATCAAATGCACTTGGTCGTCTGTGTTATATATTATGGGTTTCCGTAAAGGCCTTTTACCATACTTGAATACTTTTGCATATGTTGATTTAAATTATAACTCATGAAGATTAAACTATTAATGTTGTTTAGTGCTTCTGCCTTAGCATTGACGTCCTGTGGTAATGATCCTGGGAATACTGAGTTATCGGATACTGCTTTGGTTTATGGTGATGGAATTGCCGACCAATCTGCTATTGTGAATACCGGTAAAAGTGCTGATGAAGCTTATGAAATGCTGCATGTTGTTTTTGAAGGTAATCCTGATAAGGAGGCATTAAAAAGATCGATGTCTGCGGTGATGGCAAAGTATGGTATTGATGAGAATTATGAGAACCTGAACAGGTGTGGATCTGCTTTGCTGAGTATGAGTAAATCCAGTGCAATTGGAGTAACTGAGATGCAGATATTAAAGCACATGTACCAACAGGGTGATGCTGCTCAGAGTTTCCCGAACCAAGTCGCGATTTCCGCGGTGTTACTTGAACAAAATAATTAGGATAATTGATGTTTTGATAGAGGTATTTGTATGAACGGAATGAAGTTGAGTAAAAACTTTGTTGGTAATTGTATAGTCCCGCTAATAAAGCGGGTTTGGCCAGTAAATTCATATGCCACTATTTAGTACATACGCCCTATTTTCAGTTTTACGTTTTTTGAAGTAGCATTTACAGTTGAAGACGTTATATTTTTTCGATAAACTCTTATTGTGCTTGTCGTTGTAACTTCTGCTGAATAAAACAACCCCTGCCTGCTCCCCTGTACATATATTTCGATATTGTAAGTTCCTGAGGAACCAACTCCAACTACAGCTAAGTCTATGAATTCCTCAGATCCGGGTGGCAAAGAAGCTGCGGCAAAGCTGCCAACAACACCAAATGCTTTCCCTTCGATTAGATAATCAACAGCAGTTAATGCGGTTATATGTATTCCGGCTGTAGTCGATCCAGAAACATTGTTCTCAGTGACTTTAATGCGTGCTGCTGCACCTCGGATTGTGACTCCATAGGTTCCAGTTGAATAAATATCGTTATCGACGACCTGTATATTTGAACCAGATGAATTTTGGTCTATAAATACTGCCGCTTGTACTATTTTGCCTTCAAATCGAGATCTGTGGATACGGATATCATGGCATTCGCCCATAATTGTAATTGCTCTTGATACAGGTAAAACTTCCGAGGTAAAAGCGTGTAGATTGTCAATCAAAACATTTTTCGAAGCGGTAATAGTAATAAAAGATCCTGGGTTTGAAATCGGATTGTAGATGTTCATATTGGTGAAAACAATATCTTCTGTGGCATCTATTATAATTTGACCTTTACAATTGCGAATATCGGCAGAGAGAACACTTAAACCTTTAAATGGAGAGCCTAAAGTATCTATCAATGAATTCTCGTGTAAGCAATTGTCCATGATTAATCTATCGATATGCAAAGCCTCGCCGCTCGCAAGTCTTAATGGTGAAGTAGCATGTGAGGTCGGCGGCAGAATGGTATCGGTATAAAAAAAATGATCTTTTATGGTAAGATTGCCAAATTGTACATTACTGGGATTACTGGTTATTTCTGTGGATTCAAATAAAACTGATGCTCCCAATTTCGTGCGAATTATTTTCGCCGTTGCAATATAAAGATCTTTAGATTGACCATCTAGCCACAAACCTAAGTTACAATCGAGTGCTAAATAATTACTGACGGTATTATTTCGGCATAAAGATAAATCATCTTGAAGGTCCGGATTTGCCACCGAAGGTAATGTGCCGTCATCATCTTTAAACTGCGCCCCATAGACTGCACTTCGACGACATAGCACAGAAGTGTAAGTTGTGTCCCAATTATTTTTACAAACGATTCCTCCAACCAGCGCTTTATCAACAATCACTGCACCAATCCTCATACCACGGGATTTGAATAAGCCAAAACCATAGAATGGAGATTCTACCGCTTCTATGGTATCAATTGAGCCATTTAAGCAGTAATAACAAGAAATGCCAGCATTTAACAGGAAAATTTTACCTATGAAAATATTTTTACAATTTTCGACACCTAATCCCACGTTGTATTTTCCTTCGAGACTTAAACCATCACATCTTTTAAATGTCAGAAAACAATATTTATCATTAGATGATGTAATCGCAATTATTTCCTGGTCATTTGCTATTGAAGCCGGACTTCCACCTAGGGTGGTGTCATCTTTACACGTAATAACGCTTCCTGTAATTGACGCAATCTTACCTCGGTATGCTCTAAGCCGTACACCATCAATGATTTTAAAAGTTTGAATTTCGTTACCTACAGAAAATTTATTGTAGTCCTGATCTGGCCCTATATTGATTAACGTAAGCTGAACCGTATTTGGTGCCGAAGGCCCGGGTATCATAAAGCTTTCGATTGTCGCTTTTGTCAATTGATTTCCAGAAACTCTAACTGAGAATGTCAGGTCGCCACAATCTTCAAATTCTATTTTTTTTCCTTGAGCGAGTTTAATCTCGCCATTACCTTTGACTTGTAAATTTTTTTTTCCGATGATCTTTAAGTTAGATTCAATCAGATATACGCCGCAATCAACAATTATGGTCTGATTTGAAAGCAAAGCAGCAGTAAACGCGGCGTGATTATCTGTAATTCCATCACCGACTCCGCCAAAGAAATCAATGTTTATTGTACATTCCGACATAAGCTAATTATATTTTGGTTAATACGATTAATAATATTTATTAATATAGATAAAATAAATAATTCACGATATTTAATCTAGCCGTTTAGAGCTATAAATATGTCACCTGCATCAAAATGCTTCGCTGGATCTTTTCATTGACTGTTACTTTTGATTAGCTAGGCATAAACTCAAACCCATTATTACTCGCAATCGTAATCAAGGTACCCACATTATCTCTAAATTTAGCCCTGAGTACCTGAAAATCCAGATTCGCAAGATCAGTCAGGTCTGGAATGAAGGTCAGGTAATCCTGCAGCAGCTTTTCTGTGTTCTTGTTGCGGGCAATGGTCAGCACTGTTTTTAAACCGGTCAATTGCAGATCGTAATAAGGACCGAAGTGGTGTGTCATAGAAGGCAGCTTGTCGCTATTGCTGCTGTTGAAGCTTTTGCAGGTATTGACTGAGGTGCCAGTAACAGGATTTTAAGATGCCATTGTTTTGGACACTCTGAGTATTTCTACAATCACTTGCTTCCTCGTGTCAATATTCAGATTTTCCAGCATGATTAATTGTTCAATTGCCCGCTGTAATTGATCCTGCTTCCCAAAACTTATATTAAAATAATTTACCGTGTACCAGGCATTGATGGGCTGGACGGGAGCGAGGTCATGTAACGATATGATCAGATTTGATTGAAGTTAAGCAAAGATTTGATTTTCATTTCAAAATTATAGTTAATTTAGAAATATATTAACTCGCTCAAATCATCATCGCTCATGGCTGAAATACAATTTGGAGAAATAGAAGGAATAAAGGAAGGAGATACCTTTGCCAGTCGGCAAGAGATGACTGACAAGGGGCTTCATCGGAATACCGTTGCCGGCATAGATGGAAACGGGAAGGATGGAAGTGCTTCGATCGTTCTAAATGGTGGTTATGAGGATGATAAAGATTATGGCGATCTCATTATCTATACTGGTCATGGAGGCAATGTCGGCAAGAAACAAGTTAAAGATCAGTCTTGGGATGACCCTGGAAACAAAGGACTCCTAATAAGCGAAATGCATGGGCTTCCTGTCCGCGTGAGCCGTGGGCCAAAACACAAATCTAAATTTAGCCCGAAACAAGGTTATCAATACGGCGGCTTGTATATGGTTACTAGCCATGAATATAAGAAAGGTGATCATGGGTTTTCCGTGTGCTTGTTTAGATTGGAAAAGATATCAGTTATGATATCCAATGTGTTATCTGTTGAAGAACCAGTTAGCCAAGGTAAATCAGGCGAAACATCACGGGTAGCGACTACGATCTTGAGAATTGTCAGAGATACGAAATTGTCTCGTGAGGTTAAGAAGCTTTATGATTATACCTGTCAGGTCTGTGGGCTTAGGATTTCATTTAATGGTGTGGGTTATGCGGAGGCGGCCCATATCAGACCATTAGGTTTACCGCACAATGGTAAAGATCTTTTGAATAATTTGCTGTGTCTTTGTCCAAATCACCATGTAATGTTTGATAAGGGGCATTTTACGATTGGTGAGGATTTATCCTTAAAAGGAGTTGAGGGGAATATTAAGTTTCATGAGAAGCATAAGGTAGATTTGGAGAATTTTAAGTATCATGGAGAATGGGTTTATATCGCCGAATCAATTTGATATTACGGAGTTCGAATCTGGTAAATCATAAAAATCTATACTTAAAAAAAATTTGATTGTATCGATTTAATTCTTACATTTGCATCGGAGGCTTTGCGAGAAATTGCATTGCCTTTTTCTTTTTTATACTATTGCAATACTCCAAATGGTATAAGGGTCTTCTTTTCCAATATCTCTTTGTGTAATATATCTCATTGGCTTTATAAATTCAAGGTATGAGCCTAGTTCCTCTCTGCAGGGTTTGTCAAGTTTGCCAGCACGGAAGTTCCAAGAAAGTATATATGCTATAAAATCAACAATCTGAATACCTGTGGTCAAATCGCTATGGACGAAAAAAGGCTCGGGTATAATTAACGATGAACGTGTTCTTCCTTTATGGGTAGATTTAAAATATTTATCCATTTGACTAACCACGATATGGCTTGCAGACTTGTCAAGTTCATCGAAAACAACAATTCCCTGATGGGCATCACGTTTATCTTCAAGAAAATAGAAATACCGCTCAAAAAGATAGATGTAATCTCTTCTTAACATATTATCTTCATCTGGCAATATGGCCGGATCAGACACCACGGAAGCAAATA